>Ga0334722_10001893_pt1 | contig 24772 bp, 20 predicted proteins | sample C3_bottom_MG_FD_207210 | JGI IMG/M metagenome (GOLD analysis project Ga0334722, IMG submission 207210) | Sediment microbial communities from Yellowstone Lake, YNP, Wyoming, USA - C3_bottom | ecosystem: Environmental > Aquatic > Freshwater > Lake > Sediment | place: USA: Wyoming | collected... | reverse complement strand
TGGTCGTGGTGCAGCCAGGGCGCGTGCAGCTTGTGATGCCGGGCGGCAGAACCGAAGTCCCAGATGTAGGGATCGCCGTTCCCGGTCAAGAGCGAATAGCGCGTGAGCTTGTCCCGCGCCCATTCGCAGATCACGGTGCTGGTGGTGTAGCGGATGTTGTGCTGATCGAATGAGAGCAGCGCGCCCAGCCCTGAGTGGGCCAGGGCCGCGCGCGTGCGCGCCAGGCGATAGTCGTGCAGCCGGCGGAAATCGATGCGTTCCTCGAAATCGACCTGGGTGTGGCCCGGCGCCGCGATCGGCCGGGACCAGTTGAAATGCGGATCGATGTCGTCGGGCCTGATGATCTTCGGTTCGCTCGCGTTCTTCTTCGCCATGCTTGCAGTCCTTTCGCGTTGAATGCCGGGTTCCGTCTTCCGGCGGTGCCCGTTGGCTAATTTGACCGTTTGTGCGATACTTTATGCAATCGTTTGCATCACGATAAACGAAATCCCCGGCCGCAGCAACGGTTGATAGCATTGGCGCCACCCCATGCAAAAGAAACGAACCCGGATTCAGGACGTCGCCCGCGCCGCCGGGGTGCATGCCTCGACCGTGTCGCGGGTGCTCAACCCGCGCACCCGCGGCCTGGTGAGCCAGTCCGTGGCAGAACGCATCGATGCGCTCGCGCGCAAGCTCGGCTACAGCCCGGACCTGGCCGCCTCGGGTCTGCGCACGCGGCGCTCTGCCACTGTCGGCGTGTTGATCCCCGACATCGCCAACCCGGTGTTCCCCTTGATCCTGCGCGGCATCGAGGCCGCGCTCGCCACAGTCGGCTACACCGCGATCATCGCCAATACCGACAATGACGCGGCGCGCGCCCGCGACGCGCTGGAGCGCCTGGCCGCGCGGCGCATCGACGGCGCCATCATCGCCACGGCCACCCGGCGCGACGCGCTCATCGCGCAGTGCCGCCGCCTCGGGCTGCCGGTCGTTTTGGTCAACCGCGCCGCCGACGGCGACAAAGTGTCTGCAGTCATCAACGACGACCGGGCCGGGATCGCGCTGGCGGTCGGGCATCTATTCGCGCTGGGGCACCGCGCAATCGGACACGTCGCCGGACCGGGCAACATCTCCACCGGCCAGGCGCGCCGCGCCGGCTTTCTCGCTGCGATCAAGGCGCGAGGCCTCGGTCCGCCGCCCGTCGCCGCGGCCGACAGCTACGCCATTGCAGCGGGAGAACGCGCCTGCGCGCAACTGCTGAGCACGGGAGAGCGCGTCAGCGCCATCGTCGCCGCCAACGATCTGTTGGCGCTGGGCTGCTACGACGAGCTCAGGCGCCGCGGCCTCGCCTGTCCGCGCGCGGTCTCCGTAACCGGATTCAACGACATGGCGTTTGCCGACCGCTTCGATCCGCCGCTCACCTCGGTGCGCATCCAGCACCGGGTAATGGGGGAAGAAGCCGCGCGGCTGCTGCTGGCGCAGATTGAAAACCCGCGCGTCCCAAGGCAGGTAATCAGGTTGCAGCCGGAGCTGATAGCACGCGGATCGACCGCACCGCCCGCGCGCCGTTAATCATGCGCACGGTCCTCCGTCGCTAGCGGGCCCAACAGCTGACGGAAATGCCCTCGCCCGAAGCCCCTTCGGCGAAGCGGAAGCTGACCCCCGGGCGCTGTTTCGCGTAATCCAGAAATTCGACCACCTGGCGCGCATAGGGCCGCGCCACGTTGTGCGCCGTATAGCAGCCGCCCGGCGCCATTTTCGCTTCCAGGTCGCGGAAATATTGCAGGTACCACTCCTTGTCCGCGTCCTGGAACACGAAGTCCCAGGGACCGGGCAGCAGCTTCACCAACTCGTGTGCGTCGGCGAGCCGCGCATCGACGTACGCGGCGACCCCGGCGCGCCTGAGGTTCGCCAGCGCGCGCTCGTGCCGCCCGCGGTCGATTTCTATCGTGACGACGCGGCCGCCCGTCTTCGCCGCGGCCCAGGCCAGCCACACCGTGGAATGGCCGGTGGAAGTGCCGATCTCCAGGATCGCCTTGTACCCGCCCTGCACCACCAGATCGTGCAGGATCCTGCCGTCCTGATAGGGCACGTTGAGGTAATCCCACTTGCCGCGTTCGGCGTCGAGAAAACCCTGCACCTTGCGGTCCAGTTCGGCCGTGGTCCGCGTTGCAGGCGGGCGCGACGCTTGCGCCCGCAGGTCAGCGACGAAGGATAGGCAGGCGCAAACGGCCATGAGACCGGCGATTCCGCGAACGATGCCCATGTTGGTTCCTTCCTCCCGCGCCATGGCGCAGCTGTTCGAGCGGCCGGCCATGGCTTCAAGCCGCCAGGGAAATCGACGGATGATCCTGGTCGAGCACGGCGAAGCGCGCGCGTCCGCCGCAGAATCGCGCAACCAACTCCATGATTTGCGTGCCCGCCTGTTCCACTTCGTCCGGCGGCACCGGCGGCAAGCCGTCGATATTGAACTCGACCGCGCGCGTCTCCGGCAACGTCAGGGTGTGCTGCGCCTGGCGCCAGGTCCAGCGCCGCGTCAGCACCGTGTCGCCTTCGGTGAAAATGATCTCGCCCGGCAGGGGATGCTCGGTCTCGGTGGAACCGAAGGCGAGAAACTGCTCCGCGCCGGTCGCCGGCCGCAACGCAATGTCGCCCTTGAGCATATCGATGGCATGCGCTCCGGCGGGCAGCAGGTGGCGCAGCGAAATCAGGTTGCCGATGTCGACCAGGGCGTTGATCGCGGGCAGGCGGTCGTTCTTCAACGCGCGCCGCGCCATGGCCTCGACGGACGAGCGAAACTCCGCCGGTTTCGCTCCGAAGGCGCGATAGGCCTCGCGCCAGGACTTGATGCGCGGCTCCTCGGCCACGGCATCGGGCTTAACGCGCGCGCGCACCGACGCTTCCGCCTCGCGCAGCAATTCGAGCAGCGCCGGCGGCGACGGGCCGTTCGCCAGCTCGTGCGCAATCACCACCCCGCGCACGTAGCCGGGGAAGCGTTGGAAAATTTCATCTGCGATGCGGCAGGTGAACGTGCTCATGGCGCCACCGGTTGCTGCCCAGCGCCTAGCGCAAATGGCAGCTTCCCTTCCAGACCGGTGTCGCGCGCGATCCGCGCCAGATCGGCCAGTGTATCGGCGGGAAACTCCAAACCTTGCTCGCGATTCCGCAAGTCGTTCCTGGCTTCGAGTTCGCCCGGGTAATACACTTCGTCGCAGCCCTTTGCCAGCGGCACCGACTTCAGCTCGCTGATGTACTGCTCCATGCGCGCGCCGAACTGCGCCACGGGCTGAAATACCTCGATGTCGAGGGCGATCAGCAGATGCCCCGCGTTGCTCTTGTCCGCAGTCTTGTACGGACTGTGCACCGCCGACAGGAAACCGCTCCCAGTCAGCACGCCGGATAGCACATCCACCATCATCGCGATGGCGTAGCCCTTGTGTTCGCCCATGGGCAGGATGATACCGTCGATCGCCTCCTGCGGGTCGGTGGTCGGCTCGCCCGCGGCATTGAGCGCCCAGCCCGGCGGAATGGTCTCGCGCTTTTGCCGCGCGAGATAAATCTTGCCGCGCGCGACGCCGGTGTTGGCCATGTCCATGAGGAACGGGGCGTGGCGGCCTGCCGGCGCGGCGACGGACCATGGATTGGTGCCGATGATTTTCCTGCGCCCGCCCCAGGGCGCCATGGCGGGCCCGCCGTTGCTGGTGAGCAGCATTACGCAGCCGGACAGCGCGCCCATGCGGGTGTAGTACATGCAGGTGCCGAAGTGATTGGAATAGCGCAGGCCCACCGCGGCGATGCCGTGCGCCTTGGCGCGCCGGATCGCTTCGCGCGCTGCAAACTCAGCCAGCACCTGGCCCACGCCATCGTGGCCGTCGATCAGGGCGACCGCCCCGGCGTCGACGACGAATTCAGGCTTTGTCACCGGCTGCATGACGCCGTTGTGGATGCGCTCCAGGTACCAGCCCAGGCGCAGTACGCCATGCGACTGGTGTCCCCACAGATCCGCCTGCACCAGCGTATCAGCGAGCAGACGCGCGTCGGCCTCGGGCACACCCGCGTCCGCATACACCGCGGCGGCGAATTCGATCAGCCGGTCAGCGTCTACGCGCAGATTCGCAGTCACGGTCCGGTACGCGATCAGTCGAGCTTGACGTTCGCCTGGCGCACCGCGTTGCCGTAGCGCTCGTACTGTTTCCTGACGAAATCGGCGAATTCTTCCGGCGTGCTGCCCGGCGCCGCCGGCTCCAGACCTAGCGCGATGAAACGTTCCCTGATCTCGGCTGTCTGCATGATCTTCTGCACTTCGCTCGAGAGGCGCGCGGCCAGGTCCCGCGGTAGACCCGCGGGCGCCATCATGCCGATCCAGCCGGCCATGTCGTAGCCAGGCAGATTGCCAGCCTCGGCGATCGGCTCCAGCGCCGGCATGGCGCTGGAGCCGCGCGCGCTGGAGATCGCCAGCGCCTTGAGACGCCCGCTGTTGACGAAGCTAAGCACGCCGGGCACGGTCTCGACGGTGTAGGCCACCTGGCCGTTCACCACGTCGGTCACCGCCTGGGTACTGCCCTTGTAGGGCACGTGCACCGCCTTGACGCCGGCCATGGAGTTGAACAGCGCCACCAGCAGGTGGGATGTCGATCCCGAGCCGGAAGAAGAGAACGAGTACTTGTCCGGATTCGCCTTGAGCAGCGCAATGAATTCCTTCAGGTTGTTCACCGGCAGCGCCGGGTTGACCACCAGCACAAAGGGATTCGTCGCGAACAGGCTGATCGTGGTGAAGTCCTTGCGCGGATCGTAGCGCAGTTTTTCCACGTTCGGCGCGATCGACATCGGGCCGCTCGAGCCGGCAAGCAAATTGTATCCGTCGGGCGCCGTCCGCGTGGCCTGGTCGGCACCTAGGGTTCCGCCGGCGCCCGGCTTGTTTTCCATAATCAGCGGCTGGCCGAGCACCGGAGTGAGTTTCTCCGCCACCATGCGCATGGCGAGATCAGTCGCCTGCCCCGGCGGCCAGGGAATGATGACGTGGATCGGCTTGTTCGGCCAGTTCTGCGCAAAAGCGCTGCCTGCGCCGGCGAAGGCAAGTACGGCAAGAAGGCGAACAACGATTTTCATGGGCGTACTCCTGCGGGTTGATCCAGCGGACCGGAACGATTCAAGCACAAGTCCTGGCATCCGACAAGCGCGCTCGCGCGCCATCAATCGGCCGCAATGACAGGCGCGGCGGCATTACCCGGGCACTGCCGCCCTTGCCAGCGCCTGCATTAGCGTAAAGAATGGCGTTCGCCAGCAAGGTCTCGCGCTTGCTGTTCATAGGAACAAGGAGGAGCAATGGACTTACGGCAAACACTATTCCGTCCCAGCGTATTCCTTGCCGTGCTCGTGTTCTCGGCAGCATTCTCGGGCAGCGTCTGCGCGCAAACTTACCCATCCAAACCGATCAGGCTGGTCGTAGGCTATCCGCCTGGCGGTTCCGGCGATTTCCTCACGCGGCTGATGGCCGACGAAATGGGCAAGGACCTGGGTGTCGCCGTGGTCGTGGACAACCGTCCGGGCGCCGGCGGCACGATCGCCTCGGACGTCGTGGCGAAATCGCCCAATGACGGCTATACGGTATTGAATGCCGGCCACTGGGCGATCAACAAGGCGCTGTACAAGAATCTCAATTACGACGGCGAAAGAGACCTGCTGCCGGTGTGCCTGGTGGCGATCGGTCCCACCATCATCCTCGTCAACAACGATCTGCCGGTGAAAAATCTCAAGGAACTGATCGCCTATGCCAAGGCGAACCCCGGAAAATTGTTTAACGCCGGGGCGGGATACGGCTCTGCGCCGCAGCTCGCGGCCGTCGCCTTCGAGACCGCTGCCGGCGTGAAATTCACTTCGATCCAGTTCAAAGGCGGTGGCCCGGCGGCGCAATCGCTGCTCGCCGGCGACACCCAGGTGATGTTCGCGACGCCGCCGACCGTGATGGGATTCATCAAGTCGGGACGCATGCGCGCGCTCGCCATCACCCGGCCGCAGGCCTCGCCCGCGATTCCCGGCATTCCCGGAGCGGAGGAAGCCGGATTGCCAGGCTATGAATCCATTTTCTGGTTCGGCCTGTGGGTGCCCGCGGGCACGCCGGCTGCCTTCGTGCAACGGCTGCACGAAGCGGCGGCGAAAGCGCTGGCGAAGCAGGAAGTGAAGGAGAAAATCGCGGCGCAGGGCATGGACGCCTCGCCTTCGGCCTCGCCCGCGGCGTTCGACGCACAGATCAAGGCGGAGACAACGATGTGGGAACGCGTGGTGCGCGATTCGGGTGCGCGCGTGGAATAGCGAAAGCGGCATTTTCGCGGCACCGCCATAATCGATATCAAACCGATAGCAAAGGAATCCAAAGTGAAAAAGAAAACTCCCGAACAACTGCGCAGCCACCGCTGGTACGGCGCTCAGGACATGCGATCCTTCGGCCACCGTTCGCGCACCGCGCAGATGGGCTACGACCGCAGCGACTATGCCGGCAAGCCGGTGATCGCCATCATCAACACCTGGAGCGACATCAACCCCTGCCACACCCACTTCAAGCAGCGCGTCGAGGAAGTGAAGCGCGGCGTGTGGCAGGCGGGCGGCTTCCCGGTGGAAATGCCGGCGATGTCGCTGTCGGAGCCGTTCCAGAAACCGACCACCATGATGTACCGCAACTTCCTCGCCATGGAATGCGAGGAACTGCTGCGCTCCTACCCGGCCGACGGCGCGGTGCTGATGGGTGGCTGCGACAAGACCACGCCGGCGCTCTTGATGGGCGCGATCAGCATGAACCTGCCGGCGATCTTCATGCCCGCCGGACCGATGTTGCGCGGCAACTGGGGCGGCGCCACGCTCGGCTCGGGTTCGGACACCTGGAAATACTGGGCCGAGCTGCGCGCCGGCAATATCAGCGAAAAAGACTGGCAGGAAATCGAGCAGGGCATTGCGCGCTCCCCCGGCCACTGCATGACCATGGGCACCGCCTCGACCATGACCAGCGCCGCCGAGGCGATGGGCTTTACCCTGCCCGGCGCGGCATCGATTCCGGCGCCCGATTCGCGCCATGCGGCCATGGCCACGCTCACCGGCAAGCGCGCGGTGGAGATGGTGTGGGAAGACCTGAAGCCGAAGGACATTCTCGACGCCGACGCCATCCACAACGCGGTGACGGCGGTGCTCGCGATCGGGGGCTCGACCAATGCGATCGTGCACCTGATCGCGCTTGCGCGCCGTGCCGGGGTCAAGCTCGATCTCGATCTGTTCGATGCGCTGGCGCGAAAAACGCCGCTGCTCGCCAATATCCGGCCCTCGGGCAAATACCTGATGGAAGATTTTTACTACGCCGGCGGCCTGCGCGCGGTGCTGAAGAATCTGGGCGGCCTGCTCAAGGCGAATGCGAACACCGTCAACGGCAAGACCCTGGGTGAGAACATCGCCGACGCCAGGGTGTTCGACGCCGACATCATCCGCAGCGTCGACAAGGCCCTCGTCAAATCCGACAGCCTGGCGGTGCTGCGCGGCAACCTCGCCCCCGACGGCGCGGTGATCAAGCCGCCCGCGGCCGAGGCGCGGCTGCACCAACACTCGGGCAAGGCGGTGGTGTTCGCCGATTACAACGACATGGCGGCGCGCATCGACGATGCCGACCTGGCCGTGGACAAGGATTCGGTGATCGTGTTGAAGCACGCAGGGCCTCTCGGCGGTCCGGGCATGCCCGAATGGGGGCAGCTGCCGATCCCGCAGAAACTGCTGAAGCAAGGGGTGCGCGACATGGTGCGGATTTCCGATGCGCGCATGAGCGGCACCTCCTACGGCGCGTGCGTGCTGCACATCGCGCCCGAGTCCTGGGTCGGCGGGCCGCTGGCGCTGGTGCAGGACGGCGACCTGATCGAACTCGACGTACCCGGCCGCAAATTGAATCTCAAAGTCAGCGACGCGGAACTGGCCAAACGCAAAGCGGCGTGGAAGGCGCCGACCCCGCACTACGGGCGCGGCTACGGCGCGGCGTTCTCGCAGCACATCACCCAGGCGAACGAGGGCTGTGATTTCGATTTTCTGGAACGCGGAGCCGAGACGCCGGATCCGGAGATACACTGACCGAGGTGGGCGTAGGACGATGGTTCAAGCCGGGTGCATGCCGGTGGCGAACGCAAACGCCGCCCGGCATTGCTGTTCAGTCGGGTTGAGGACGGGAATGCTGCAATCCCCCTGGCGAATAGCCAAAGGCAATTCCGTACACGCGAGCACGACGGCATCGACCAAGCCCGCATGCTTCTCTATGATCCGGATGAGAGTCCGCCGAAATTCCGCCTTCATGATACCGCTCGCCAGCTGCGACTGGATCCGCTGAATCCGGTCGCGGTCCGGTTCGACCGGCGTCTCGACCTGGAGATCGAATTGCTCTAGCCCGCGGCGGTAGAAACCGTCCTCCATCGTGAATTTCGTTCCCAGGAGGAGCAGCCGTCGCAGCTTCATGGATCGCGCCGCCCTGCCTGTGGTCTCTACGATGTGGAATACCGGGATCGAAAGCGCCATCCCTGCCGCGATGACGTCAAACGCCTTGTGGAGCGTGTTGTTGCAGATCACCAGGCAATCCGGACCGAGCGCAACGAACGCCTTGATTTCGCGCTCCAACAGTGCGGGAATCTCGGCCCATCGGTCGTGATACCTGCTTTTGATGTCGTGGTAATCGATACTGCGCAGCAGAAGGTTGGCGGAGTGGAATCCTCCCAACTTCTGTTGACTCAATTCATTGAGGATTCGGTAATAGTCGATGGTCGAAGGCCAGCTGGTTCCCCCGAGCAATCCGATCAACTTCAACGGTGCCTTCTCCTGATGATTGGGCACAGACCCCGCGCTCAAGAAACGATGTACGCCGCGGCTCCGCTTGCCAGCAGCGTGCCGTCCGCTCCCAGGAATTCCATGCGCGCCGTCGCGACCCGCGATCCGAGTCGCAGCACGCCGGCGCGCAGCTCAAAATGTTCGCCGACTGCGGGCCGCAGGTAGTCGATCCGCAGGTCGATGGTCCCCAACCTGCCGAACCGGTGGAGCCGCTGCGCCGGCGGTACGTCCATGTGGCGCGCGCCAATCGCCGCCATCACCGCAACCCCCGCCATGGCATCCAGTCCCGCGCTGATAACCCCGCCGTGAAGGCGGTTGGAGATAAAGTGACCGATCAACTCCGGGCGCATATCTATTCGTCCGCTCACGCCGCTCGGCTTCAGCGACACGATCTTCAAGCCCAGTACACGGTTGAAGGGAATCATCTCGTCGAAGATCTTGGTCAATCCGGTGACGAATTCCGGCTCGAAGTCAGGCACTGTCGCTGGTTCGGCGCTTTTTTTCATTCTGCACTATCGGTTGGCATGAGACGCTGCATTCTACCTTGTAAATTGCGCACCACGGAGGGACTGCTGGACACGCAACGATTCCGCAGCGAGCGTCGTGTGCGTCCCGTCGTGCAAATTGGAGATCGTGTAACTGCTTGGTTCTGTTGCGCTGTCTGCGCGATGCGTTCTGAACCCTCAGGATGCGCCTTGAGCACTCACCCAGGCCGGGATGCGCACGCCGTCGATGCCGCCCTGGCCGGCGCGCGCGGCATGATCGAAAGTCTCGAGCACGCGCGCCGCGGTGGGCAACTCGACACCCAAACTCTTCGCTTCGTCCAGCATGGTGCGCAGATCCTTGCGCATCGAGTCCAGATCGAAGGCCGCGGGACCGGTGTCTTCGCCCGCCAGCGCCTTCGCCACCGCGGCGCCGCGATTCTTCAGCACCGTGGCCGCGCCCGAGGTGTCGGAGAAGATTTCGATCAACCTTGCAGGATCGATGCCGAGCGGCTTGGTGAGCGCCAGCGCTTCACCAAACGCCTGCCAGAACACGATCAGCGGCAGATTGATCGCGAGTTTCATCGCCGCGCCCGCTCCGACCGGGCCTACGTGCTCGATGCGGCGGCACATCTGCGCCAGCAGCGGCTTCGCCCGATCGAGGGACTGCGCGTCCGCGCCGACCAGGCCGAACAGCTTCCCCTCCTGCGCCGGACCGATCGTGCCGCCGACCGGGCATTCGACCAGTTGCGCGTGCTTCTTCGCGATCCACTCGGCCAGCGCGCGTTCGGTCTCGGGCCGCACGGTGCTCATTTCGATGAACAGCTTTCCCTTGACCTCGCCCGCGAGCAGTCCCTGCTCGCCGTAATAGACGGCGTCGATCGCAGCGGCGTTGGTGAGAATGGTGATGACCACGTCGGCGCGCGTCGCGAGTTCGGCCGGGCTGGCCGCTGCCGTCGCGCCGGCCGCCACCGCAGTCTTGGTCTTCTCGGGCGTGCGATTCCACACCGTGAGCGTGTGGCCGAGGCCGATCAGGCGGGTCGCGATGGCGCCGCCCATGCGCCCGGTGCCGGCGATGCCGATGTTCATGTTGCCTCCCTGACTTACATGATGAATGCGGATTGTAAGCCAGGAAGCAGATTCAGAACGATAGCGACGGGCGGGAGACTAATTGCGCGCGGCGGCGCTTAGAACGTTCGTATTCCAGTGAACGTCTCGGTGCATTCATGGCGCTGGCCTGCAGCGTCGTACCAGTAAAGCCGATCCGCGGCCTCGCCTTTGGCGAGCTGATGCGAGCCGTCGCAGAACGGCTGATTCTTCGATAGTCCGCAACGGCAGAGATATTTTTCCTCGCCGCCGACGACCAGTTTGTACGGCTCGACGTAGGTGCGCTTTACCAGGCGTGCCATGACTGTCTCCTTTCAAAACTTGCATTGATGTCGCGGCATGCTCTAATGCCGCGGCGGCACCAAGCTATCGGGTGATGGCTCAATTTGGAACGGGAGGACTTCCGAGCGACGACGCGCGGAAGTCCTCCCGACCGGCCGGCGACTCCGGCTTTGCACATAGTCCTCTTGTTTGACGCGGACGCGACATGTGCGGATGAAATCTACAAGGACTTGAGATACTCCACGAGGTCGGCCATGTCGGCATTGCTCAGCCCCAGGGACTTCTTCGTATTGTACGTCTGCACGACTGCGTCCAGCGTTGCCGCGCTGCCGTTGTGAAAATAGGGCGCATGCTGCCACAGCCCATGCAGGGGCGCGGTGCGGTACTGCTTGGTCGCGCTGCGCGAGGCGTAGCTGGGGACGCCGGGGGCTTCCGGTTCGCTCACCACGTCACTCACGGGATGCAAGCGCGAATTGGCGTCGGTCAGCTTGCTTCCGCTGTGGCAGGTATCGCAGGTGCCGGCGCCCTTGAAGATGCGCTTGCCGCGTGCGGCCGCAACGGCATCAAAACTGCCGGCCGGCGGCGCCGGCGCCTTCAGGCTGAGTTGATACGCCTGCAGCGCGGGAAGCTTCGCGCTGATCAAGTCATCCGTGCCATTGGTGACATTGACACCGGTGCGCGGCTCGCTGAACGATCCATGTCCACCCATCTGCGTGACGCCGACATAGCGGTTCCAGTACGCAATATCTTCGCCATCCCCCGTAACCGTGATGCTATGGATGCCCTTCAGGCCATATGCGGGCGGGATGAGCTGCGGGCCGCTCTGGCCGTCCAGGTTGAAGCGAGGATCGTATTTGCCCCTGCCCCAGGAGTTGAACACCGCCTTCGTTGCTGCGTCCAGCGCAGGCGAGAGCGCGATGATCGCCCCCGGATTGAGATCGCGGTTGGGCCAGCCGTCCAGCCGCTTGCCGATGCCAGGGGCGAACGAATCGTCGACGGTCGAATGGCACAGCGCGCAGGTGATGCCGACGCGGGTCAGCGTATCTTTGCCGGCTATGGTATCGACCTTGCCCTGAAGGCCGATGACGGCATTCAGCTTCAGCAGGGCAATGGTTGTGTCGGTACTGGTCAAACTGATACTGCCGTTCTGGATGCCCTGCACCACCGCCGGCGGCAAGGCTTCCGCGTCCACCTTGAGGCCGACCGACAAGGCGACCGAGGGGGTGACCGCGGCCGCGATGACTTCGTGCATGCGCAGCGCGTCGGTCCATTTGGTCTCGTCGTCGAAGGTATCGAAGCGGAAGATCTGCTTGCCCTGCGCGACCTGGGCGGCGTTCGTATCCTCCGCTTGCCCGCTGCCATCCGCCTCGTCGCTGGAGGTATCGGCTCGCAACAAGCGGTTGCTTTGCGCGGCCAGGACGGTGGCGGCCGTATCCGCCGACTGTCCCGAGCCGCTGCTGCCGCAGGCCGATACCAGCGCCGCCGCCGCGCTTATCGCGCCGAACGCCAGCAGCTTGCGCAGCACGTGTACACTTTGCTGCGCGCGCCGCAACTGCCCCCTCGGCGCCGGGACCGCGACGCGCGCGGCTTCAGGTGTAAGAAAAAGTTCCATGATAGTGGTCTCCTGGTTAATGGTTGCGCTGTGCGAAGCTGGGGGGCTTGTGCGTCGGTTGCAGTCTTCCGCTTCGACCACGTCAGCACCCACGCGCGGCGCTTGCTGCGGGGTGCAGCAGGCGCATTGCCCGCTGCGTAGCTGTGGAGCGGTCAACCGAACTTGGCCGGGAACTGCTTCGCGATCGCGCCGGCCAGCGCGTCGGCGATAACATACATGTGCTTCTTCATCGCGTCCCAGGTCTGCGCCTCTTCGGCGTACTGCTTGCTCTGCAGCTGCTGGATCTCCTGGATGTGATGCCCGCCGTGGGCGAGCAGCAGTCCATTCAGGGTATCGAACGGCAGATTCGGATTTGCAGCGCTCAGGAATTTGGCGATCTCGCCGGCGTTCCCGGTCAGGTTCTTCAGCGCGGCATCCTGCCCGGCCTTGTTGCCCGCGGTGGTCGCCTCCAGGTACTGCTTGACCGCACCGTAGTGCCCGGCAAGCAGGCCGAACAGTTTCGCGGAGGCGTCCTTGCCGTAATAGGGTTCGATCGCGGCTGCGATCTGCTTGGCGTTGGCCACGACTTCCTTCTCCGCCGCGGCGGCCTGATCCCGGTTTCCGGCGACGCTGTCGACGATCACGTTGCGCACCCAGAAGATGTGACCCACCCAGAGATCGCGCAGTGCGGCCCCGGTTTCGCTCACCTTCGCGGCGGCTGACGGGTGAGACATCGCGACGTGTTCGGCATGTTCGGCAAACGCCGGCGCGGCCGGCACCAGGAACGCGGCCAGGATCGACGCGGCGACAAGGGATAGTCTGATCGGTTTCATTAGGTTCTCCATTACAGGTTGGTTGGCAATAGACAGCGCTGCTTGCGGCCCGGCGATCATCTCGAATGCCGCGACGCGTCCCGCGAGATCGGGATCTCTCATTCGACACGGTGATGACAGCGCTGCCTGGATTGCCGCGCGCGTCATGTTCGTTCTTGTACATTGGATGAGAGTGCGCGGCGCGGCGTTCCCGCTTTCTTTAATTACTGATTGCGGGCGCTGCAGCTTGCACCGAGTTGTTGCAGCGCTCGCGTGCCGATGGCGGGGGCCAGCGCACTGGCCTCCAGCGACCGTGACAGGGATGAAATCGAACCGGGCTTACAACAGAAGGGTTACTTACTATCTCTTAGCCGTGCTGCTTCGGGATGAAAGATATAAGGGAAAGTGAAACGATCGCGGCGTGCGCCCGGTAGCGCGAAGCGCATAGCCGAAACTGTTTGCCCCCTTGCGGGTCAGCGGCCTGCGCGCGGTTTGCGACACTCGGCCGCGCGGCCAGGCTCAGGCCGTGAAGGTGGCCGAAGCGGGAACCTCGGCGGCCATCAAAGTTTACACGGTGATTCTCGGTTCACCGGGTAATGCGCACCATCAGGCATCGCCTGCGTGCATATCCTTCACCCGCGCAAGCACGCCGGCGACGATGCGATCGCAGCGCGCGCCGTCGAACGCAAACGCGTCGCCGTGGGCGAAATCGATTTCGCGCGCAAGCCCCTCGCGCAGCAGTCCCTTGGCGCGGAAGTAGCGCGTGCGCACCGTCGCCACCGGGATCCCCAGGCTCGCCGCCGTTTCTTCGACGGTCAGTTCCTCCAGCGCACGCAGCACGAATACGGTGCGAAACACCTCCGGCAAGGCGTCGATCTTGCCCTCGAGCAGGCGCCGCGTCTGCGCGCGCGAAGCCGCGTGCTCGGGTTGTTCAGGTGCGGCTTCGTTCATGTTCTCCTCCGACGGGTCTGTATCCGGTTCCTGCGCGCCGGAAAGTTCGATGATTTCGGCCCGGCGGCTGCGTTTGCGCGAGCGCGCGATCGCCTCGTTGGCCACGATCCGTATCAGCCAGGTGGATAGTTTCGCCTCGCCGCGGAAGGCGCCGATCGCGCGGTAGGCGAGGATGTAAGCCTCCTGCACCGCATCCTCGGCCTCGGCGTCGTCGCGCAAAATGCTGCGCGCGGTGCGGTAGAGGGTCTGGTTGTTGCGCCGCATCAGCAGCTCGAACGCCTCCCGGTCGCCGAGCGCTATCCGCCGGGCGATCTCGGTATCGGTCAAATCCTTGCCGGCGGTCTTTACGGATACTGGCTGCATAGACGTCTCCATTGCTCTTTACGCGGGTTTCACGACATTAGATGACGCCGGAGGGCGCCACGTTCCCGAACATGGATATCGCGCCTTCGCGCGAGCAAATTCTCCTGCCCTCGCGCTGACACGATGCGGGCGTACCCGCGTCGCCCTCTCAATCTGCCCTGCGCGCAAACCGGAGCCATGGGGGTTTAAGGCCAATTCCGAATCAGCTGCGCTAGAGCAGCACCGATTTGCTGATCGCCACGGCGACGATGTAACTGAAAACCAGCAGCGCGCCGCAGAACGCCCAGATGCGAATTCGAAGCGTGCGCCCGCGCTTCAACGCAATCGTGCCGAGAACGATGTAGGCGACGAGCCCAACGATCTTGGCCGTGAGCCAGCCATGCGCCAGAGGATACTGCTCTGTCATCACGGCCAGCGCGATCGCGCTGGCGAGCAGCACGGTATCCACCCCATGCGGCAGCACGCGTACCCAACGGCGCGCGAGCAGGGGCGAGCCCTGCATCATCCAGACGCCGCGCAGCGCAAAGCCGGCGCCCGACAGCACGACGCAGGCAACGTGCACAGATACGAGCAGGGTGTAGCTTGCGACCAAACGGGCCACCTAATGTTCACCGCGTCGGCTCTTCGCAGCGGCGCAAAAGCGTCGCAGTTGATAGCCGAATTCGGCCAGCGCTTCCAATTCCGCTTTCACCATGCGGTGCCCAGGGGTTTCCGGCAGCTTTGCTTGCATGGCACCTGTAGATCTTACTATGATACGAGTGTACAAATCTCCGGAAGAGAGAATGGCGCGGTCTGCCATCTCTTCGGCCACGGTCGGCGCGCGCCGGCCTGAACACGAGACCGGGGATGCCGGCGAACCTGCCGACGCCCCGGCTGCGCATGCGGAAGTTGTGAAACTCAATATTCTGTCCGACCTGCATCTCAGCCTGGGTGCCCTGGACCTGCCGCGGAATGACGCCGACGCGGTCATCCTCGCAGGGGACATCGCGCGCCCGCGGCAGGCGCTTGCCTGGGCGTCCGGCATTGCCAAACCGGTGCTCTACGTTCCCGGGAACCACGAGTTCTACGGCGGCAGCATCGCGGGCACCGCGGCCGAACTCAAACGGCTGTGCGCCGGAACCCACATTCGCGTGCTCGACGATGACGCCGTCGTCATCGACGGGGTGCGCTTTCTGGGTAGCACGCTGTGGACGGATTTCATGCTGTTCGGCGCGGGTGAGGAACGCACGGCGGCGATGCGGCAGGCCGTCGGCTTGATGCGCGATTTCAGCAGAATCCGCGCGAGCGACACAGCGCAAGCGCTGTTCACCCCTGCCGATTCCGCCGCGCTGTTCAAGGTCCATGCCGCATGGCTGGAACGCAACTTGGCGCAAGCGCATGCAGGGCCGACGGTGGTGATCACGCATCATGCGCCGTCGCGAATGAGCATCCATCCGCGGTTTGCCAACTCGCTCCTGAACGCCTGTTTCGTCTCCGCTGCCGAGCACCTGGTCGACGCGAATCGCGCCTGTCTATGGGTACACGGGCATACCCACGACAGCTTCGACTATTTCCTGAACGGGACGCGGGTCGTGTGTAATCCGCGCGGTTATGCAAATGACGGAGTGAACGAGAATCCGCAATTCGATCCGGATTTCCTGGTGGAAATCCGCTAGTAGCCGTAAAATTCTTCGCTGCGGACCTGGTCCGCGGCGATGCCTGCGGCGACCAGCGTCTGCTGCATGGCCGCGACCATCGCCGGCGGGCCGACCAGGTAGTAGAGTGGCGCGGCGATGTCGCCGACCAGCCGCTGCAGCTTGTCCGCATCGACATAACCCGTCTCTCCGCGCCACTCGCGCGCGGACTTGCTCATATCGGTCATGGTCGCCATCAGGCGAAAGCGCTGGTTCTGCCGCTCGAACTGCTGCAATTCGTCGAGAAACGCGGCGTCTTCCGGACGACGGTTCGAATAGGCGAGGAACAGGCGCCGCGGCGAGCGTTCGTGCGCCGCCTGGCGCAGCATGCTCACGAACGGCGTGATGCCGATGCCGCCGGCAATGAAGACTGTAGGGCGCCCGGCGCCGTCCAGCGTGAGTTCCCCGAACGGGCCGTCGATGCCGATGCTTGCGCCTACAGGCAGAGCCCGGAGTGCGCGCTTGAAGGCACTGTCGCGCATCCGGGTCGCCACCACCAACTCCTGTTCGAACGGCGCGCTGACGAGGGAAAACGCGCGGCTGTTCTCGCCGTCTTCCGCCGGCGGGTCGATCAATTCCAGGCTGATGGCCTGGCCGGCGTCGAATACGAAGCCATCGGGCTTGGAGAAGCGAAATGCCATGGTGCCTTCGGCGACCGCCAGATGCCCATTCAGCTTCACCTGATAGTCGCTCATGCTGCGCCTCCCGTCGGCAGTTGCCGCCTAGTTTCGTGCCGGGATGTCGGCCATGCCGCGAGCGTACCATGGTCGCTGCGGCGCACGATGCGCGCAAACGCGGAGTGGTTGTGGATCGATTCGAAGTTTTCCGCTTCGACCACGTAGGCGCGTATGCGCGGGTCGCGATTCAGCGCCAGCGCCACGTCGCGCACCAGGTCCTCGACGAATTTCGGGTTGTCGTACGCGGCTTCGGTGACGAACTTTTCATCCGCGCGTTTCAGCAGGCTGTACACCTCGCAGGAGGCGCTGCGCTCGGCGATCGCGATCAATTCCTCGATCGCCATGCCGCCGGCCAGCTCGGTGTCGATGGTGACGTGCGAACGTTGATTGTGCGCCCCATAAGCGGAGATTTCCTTCGAGCAGGGGCATAAGCTGGTCACCGGCACCGTTAACTGCATGGAAAACGCGTATCCCCCGGCGGCGCTCACGCTGCCGCGCCAGCAGACCTCGTAGTCGAGCTGGCTGCTGGCGCCGGATACCGGCGCGGACTTGCGCACAAAGTAGGGAAACCGCATTTCGATCGCGCCGGTTTGCGCTCCCAGCCTCTGCAGCATCTCGAGAACAACTTCCCTGAAGCGCGCCGGGTCCAGCGCCTCGGTCTGCGCCTCCAGCAACTCGATGAAACGCGACATGTGCGTGCCCTTGGCGCTGGCCGACAGGCCCACCGTGAGCGACAAGGTCGCGATCGTCGGCACCGCCTTCCCAGGCGCGCCGATGGTCACTGGATAACGCACGCCCTTGATGCCGACGCCGTCGATGTGGATCTCGCGGCTGTCGAATTGCGACTGAATATCGGAAAAAAACATCCTTTCTGGTGCGTTCATGTTCATCCTTTTCGCGCCGCGGACCCGGAGGCGGTTTTATTTCGGTCAATCTTGCCGTTTCCGGCGCGGGGTATGGACGTACCCGGTCCGGTAACGCAATTTCGATGATTTCGCCACATTAGATGAGGCCGGGCCGCGCCGCGTTCCCGGGGAGTTGGCGCAACCGGGGTTGTCGCCGGCGTGGCAGCGCGCAGCTTCTAGGCTGCAGCGGCCGTGCGCCCCCTGCGGAAGCGTCTGCTTTCAATCAAGTATGCTGAATCGTCGCCTTTGAGCGGCTGCAGCTGGTCTAGGTATCCGTCCGCGCCCGGCCGCTGCGCTCGCGCATCGTCTGGTAGCCGATGACGACTGCGGTTGCGACGATCCCTTACGAGAACAGGGCTTCGGAAAGGCTAAACAATTCGAACCACGCCCCCATGAACGCGTACCCTATGGATTCAACCAGCTTCAGCGCCTCACCGCGTGTAAGCGCGCGATTTCCGCGTTCCGTGATCGCCGGTACGGTTTTCATGGCTTTGAAGCCCTTATATTGCAGGTAGACGCCGCAAATGATCCCGAAAATAATGAAATCGGCGAGTAGCTTGTCGGTAATGCTCACGGTCTTAATCCTACTAAAGTTCCAATACATCGAACCAAATGCAACTTTCACGCAGGGCTTGCAGCAATTCCTTCGCAATCACCGTGCCAGGCGGGGAATGCTGACCATATACCTGCGATTGGTGCGGCTTTCGGCCGAGTTCCCTAATGCCGATGCGATCTCCGGTGCGGTGAATATGCCTCGTTACGGTGCAAGACAATAACGACTTGCACATGTACGGTTCAGCTACGCGGCGCCACCCGCATTGGCACCGGCCACCCTGTGGCTGTTCCTTTCATGGGCGAGACTGGTCTGCAGCGACGTGCGCCCGACTATCACTCTATAGAGGCCGGAGAATCGCGTGTTGACTTTTGTCACAGATCATCGTTTTTTCTTGCAGCGGCAATCCAGTTGTCAGGTGGCTTAATTCGGAAATCCAAAAGGTAGTCGAGCTGCCCAAGACGCGAGAGCAAATGCTGCAATTGCTTCGATCTCAATATGTTGGCGCATTTCGCTGGCGGCCACCCCAGGTCGTACTGCGCCTGCAGATTCAATTAGAATGCATCAATGTCTGAAGCAAGCAGCGACGGCGCGATTCTTATCCAGGGCGCGCGCCAGAACAACCTCAAGAACCTCACCCTAGCAATCCCGCTGAACCAGCTGGTCGTGGTCACCGGCGTGTCCGGCTCGGGCAAAAGTTCGCTCGTGTTCGACACGCTCTACGCCGAGGGCCAGCGGCGCTACGTCGAGACGTTCTCGCCCTACGCGCGCCAGTTCCTGGACCGCATGGACAAGCCGCTGGTGGACCGCATCGAGGGTATTCCGCCCGCAATCGCCATCGACCAGACCAATCCGGTGCGCACCTCGCGCTCCACCGTCGGCACCATGACGGAACTCAACGATCACGTGAAACTCCTGTTCGCGCGCGCGGCCGAGCTGTTTTGCCGCGGCTGCGGCGAGAAGGTGGTACGCGACTCGCCGGAGTCGATCTACGCCGCCCTTAGCGAACGCGCCAGGGCCGCGGGCGATCCGCGCCTGCTCATCACCTTCCCGGTGACGGTGCCGAAGAACTTTACCGAGGCCGAAGTGAAACAGCTGCTGGAGAGCCAGGGCTATACCCGCATCCATGCGCGCAAGGGCGACGTGCTGGAAGTGGTGCAGGATCGGCTGCGCCTTGCGTCCGCGGAAAAGACGCGCGTGATCGAAGCGCTGGAGGCGGCGCTGAAAATCGGCCAGGGGAAAGTGAATGTGTATGTAGAAGCCGGGGACAGACCACCTTTTTCCGCTTGGGAAAAAGGTGGTCTGTCCCCGGCTTCGTCGCCGGAAAAAGGTGGTCTGTCCCCGGTTTGGCGCTATTCCTCCGACCTGCATTGCGCCGATTGCGACATCCACTACGCCGATCCGACACCGTCCTTGTTCTCCTTCAATTCACCCATAGGCGCCTGCGACAGCTGCCGCGGCTTCGGCCGCGTCATCGGCATCGATTTCGGCCTGATCGTGCCGGACGAAGGCAAGACCCTGCGCGAAGGCGCGGTACGTCCGTGGCAGACCGCGAGCTTCAAGGAATGCCAGGACGATTTAGTGAAGTACGCGGGCAAGCGCGGCGTTCCGCTGGACACGCCGTTTGGCAAGCTCTCCGCCGCCCAGCGCAAATGGGTACTGGAGGGCGAGCCGGAGTGGGAGAGCTGGCGCAAGTCCTGGCCCGGCACCTGGTACGGCGTGCGCAAGTTCTTCGACTGGCTGGAGACCAAAGCCTACAAGATGCACATCCGTGTGCTGCTGTCGAAGTATCGCGCCTACACCCCCTGCCCCAGCTGCGAAGGCGCGCGGCTCAAGCACGATGCGCTGCTGTGGCGCCTGGGGACGGGGCAGGATGCGGACAAAGTCTTTGGCACCTATAAGAGATTCAAACCCCTGGGGGTCAAATGGAGCGAGGACAAACTCGCCGCGCTGCCGGGCTTGACGGTGCACGACCTGATGTTGCTGCCGATAGCGCGCTGCCGAAGCTTCTTCGACTCCCTGCACTTGCCCGCGCCCCTGGATGAAGCAACCGACCTGCTGCTCACCGAGATCCGCGCCCGGCTTTCCTACCTGTGCCAGGTGGGCCTCGCGTATCTGACGCTGGACCGGCAATCGCGCACGCTCTCCGGCGGCGAAGTGCAGCGCATCAATCTCACCACCGCGCTCGGCACCTCGCTGGTGAACACTCTGTTCGTGCTGGACGAACCTTCGATCGGCCTGCACCCGCGCGACATGGGACGGGTGATAGCAGTGATGCACCGGCTGCGCGATGCCGGAAATTCGCTGGTGGTGGTGGAGCACGACCCGCAGATCATGTTCGCCGCCGATCGCCTGCTCGACATGGGTCCGGGCCCCGGCGAGCGCGGCGGCGAAGTGGTGTCCTTCGGCACGCCCGCCGAATTGAAGGCGACGCGCTCGCTCACCGCCGAATACCTGTCCGGGCGCAAGCGCGCCGACGGCGGCATCGCGCCGAAAGCGGTTCGATCGAGCGGACCGCGCATCGAATTGCTGGGCGCGACCGAACACAACCTGAAGAACATCGATATCGCCATTCCGCTGGGGCATCTCGTCTGCGTGACCGGCGTCTCGGGCAGCGGCAAATCGACGCTGATGCAGGACGTGCTGCATGCGGCGCTGCTGAAAGCCAAGGGCAAACCGACCGAAACGCCCGGCGCGCACCGCGCGCTTGCCGGCGCGGAACTGATCGAGGACGTGGTGATGGTGGACCAGTCGCCCATAGGCAGGACGACGCGCTCCAACCCGGCGAGCTATGTCGGCGCCTTCGACGCCATCCGCAAGCTGTTCGCGCGCGAACCCGTGGCGATCGAACGCGGCTATACCGCCGGCAGCTTCAGCTTCAACTCCGGCAACGGTCGCTGCCCGAGTTGCGGCGGCAACGGCTTCGAGCACGTGGAAATGCAGTTCTTGTCCGACGTCTACCTGCGCTGCCCCGACTGCAACGGACGGCGTTTCCGCGCCGAAGTGCTGGAAGTCACACTCGCGTGCAAGAAGGGCAAGCCGGCGCTGTCGCTCGCCGACGTGCTCGAACTCACGGTGGCCGAAGCGCTCGCCTTCTTTTCCGATCACCCACAGGTGCAGGCGGTGCTCACTCCCCTGGCAGACGTCGGCCTGGAATACCTCAGGCTCGGCCAGCCGGTGCCCACGCTCTCCGGCGGCGAAGCGCAGCGGCTGAAACTCGCCGGGCATCTGGTCGAAGCGACCCGGGGTTCGCCCGCCGCAGGCGGCTTGCTGCGCAAAGGAAAGCTGTTCCTGTTCGACGAACCCACCACCGGCCTGCACTTCGACGACATCGCGAAACTGCTGGGCGCCTTGCACAAGTTGATTGCCACCGGGCATTCAGTGGCGGTCATAGAACACAACTTGGATGTGATCCGCGCCGCAGATTGGATCATCGACCTCGGTCCGGAAGGCGGCGACGCGGGCGGCGCGATCGTGTGCACCGGCACGCCGGCGGACCTCAGGGCGCATGCCTATTCGCATACCGGAAAAGCGCTGCGGGAATACGACTCCGCACTGGGTCAATCGGCCGGAAAGCCACGCCGGCTGGGCGTCTCCGAGGAGTTGCCGCTGCAGGCCGCGCTGCTTGCGCGAAACAACTCCATCAAGATCCACAACGCGCGCGAGCACAACCTGCAGAACGTGGATGTCGAAATCCCGCGCAATCAGTTCACGGTGATTACCGGCGTCTCCGGCTCGGGCAAGTCGACGCTCGCTTTCGACATCCTGTTCGCCGAGGGCCAGCGGCGCTATCTGGAATCGCTCAACGCCTACGCGCGCCAGTTCGTGCAGCCTTCGTCGCGCCCGGACGTGGATGCGATCTTCGGCATCCCGCCCACAGTGGCGATCGAGCAGCGCACCAGCCGCGGCGGCAGGAAGAGCACGGTGGCGACGCTGACCGAGATCTACCATTTCCTGCGCCTGATGTACGTCAAGCTCGGCACGCAATTCTGCCCTGACTGCGATGTCGCAATCGAGCCGCAGAGCTTCGACGCCATCGCTGCGCGCATCCTGCGCGTTCACAAAGGCCAGCGCATCGGCCTGCTCGCGCCGCTGGTGACCAGCCGCAAGGGCTTCTACACCGATCTCGCCAAATGGGCGAAAGGCAAAGGCTACGACTTCCTGCGCGTCGACGGCGAGTTTCTTCCGACGGCGAAGTGGCCGCGCCTGGATCGTTTTCGCGAGCACACCATAGAACTGCCGGTGGCCGATCTGCGCATCGCCGCGGCGAGCGAGGCGGAACTGCGCGCGGCGCTGACGCGCGCGCTCGATTTCGGCAAAGGCATCGTGCATGTGCTCGGCGAAATCGAGCGCCTGGCCGACGCGGCTGAGAAGCAATCGACAAGCAAACGCATCGAACTCGCGCTGCCGCAGACTATCTTCTCGACCAGGCGCGCCTGCCCCTCCTGCGCGCGCAGCTTTCCCGAACTGGATCCGCGCCTGTTCTCGTTCAACTCCAAGCACGGCTGGTGCGGGACCTGCCTGGGCACCGGCGTGAAAATTTCCGGTTACCAGGAACCGGACTACGAGCACGACCGCAACGTCAGCCGCGAGCAGGAAGACCAGCGCCTGGACAGCTTCCTCGACGAGCAGGAGGAAGGCGATGTTTCCTGTCCCGCCTGCGATGGCAAGCGTCTCAATCCGGAAGCGCTGGCAGTGCGCTTCCGCAAGCGCTCGATCGCCGACCTGGTCGCGCTGCCGGTGGCGCAACTGGGTAGCTTCTTCCGCGCGCTCGAAACCAGCGGGCGCGAGGCCGAGATCGCCCGTGACCTGGTGGCGGAATTGAAATCGCGTTTGAGTTTCCTCGATGAAGTCGGCCTCGGCTATCTGGCGCTGGCGCGCTCCGCGCCCACGCTCTCGGGCGGCGAGGCGCAGCGCATCCGCCTCGCGGCGCAACTCGGCTCCAACCTGCGCGGCGTGTGCTACATCCTGGACGAGCCCACCATCGGCCTGCACCCGCGCGACAACGCGGTGCTGCTCAACACGCTGGAGAAGCTCCAATCCAAGGGCAACACCCTGGTGGTGGTGGAGCACGACGAGGACACCATACGCCGCGCGGCGCACGTGCTCGATCTCGGCCCAGGTGCCGGAATCCGCGGCGGCCACGTGGTGGCCCAGGGCTCGGCCGCGGACCTGATGGCGAACCCCGCGTCGATCACCGGGCAGTTCCTAAAGGCGCCGCTGCGCCATCCCCTGCATCCGCCGCGCACGGTGAACGCGAACACGCCGGCCCTTGCAATCCTCGGCGCCGATCTGCACAACCTGAACATCAAGCAGCTGCGGCTGCCGCTGGCACGCCTGTGTGTCGTCACCGGTGTCTCCGGCAGCGGCAAGTCCACGCTCGCGCGCGACGTGCTGCATGCCAACCTCGCGCGCCTGATGGCGCAAACGCGCCGGTCGCCGAAGAAGCGCGCGCCGGTGCAACTCTCTGGCTGCCGCGAGATACGCGGCGCGCACCAGATAGGGCGGGTGCTCGAAGTGGACCAGACGCCGATCGGCAAGACGCCGCGCTCCTGCCCCGCCACCTACGTCGGTTTCTGGGATGCGATCCGCAGGCTGTTCGCCGACACCACCGAGGCGCGCATGCGCGGCTGGAGCGCTTCGCGCTTTTCGTTCAACACCGGCGAAGGCCGCTGCCCCGCTTGCGAAGGCCAGGGCATGAAGCGCATCGCGATGAGTTTCCTCCCCGACGTCAAAGTGCTGTGCGAAGTCTGCCACGGCGCGCGCTTCAATCCGGAGACGCTGTCGGTGCGCTTCAAACAAAAGTCGATCGGCGAGGTCCTGGCCATGAACGTCGACGAGGCGGTGGAGTTCTTCTCCGCGCACCCGTCCACGCATCATGCGTTGCGCCTGCTGCAGGACGTGGGCCTGGGTTACCTGACGCTGGGCCAGCAGAGCCCGACCTTGTCGGGCGGCGAGGCGCAGCGGATCAAGCTCGTCACCGAACTGTCGAAGGTACGCATCGATGCCGAAGGCAATGCGGCGGCGCGTCCGGGCCGCGCCGGCGCGGAGGGCCACACGCTGTACGTGCTGGACGAGCCCACCGTCGGCCTGCACATGGCCGACGTCGAGAAGCTATTGCGCGTGCTGCACCGCCTGGTCGACGCCGGCAACACGGTGGTGGTGATCGAGCACAACCTGGATATCATCGCCGACGCGGATTGGATCATCGACCTCGGCCCCGAAGGCGGCGACGCCGGCGGGCGCATCGCGGCCGAAGGCACTCCGACCCTGCTCGCGCGCGCGCCTGCGCGCTCGCACACTGCGCGCGTACTGGCGGAGTTTCTCGCCGAGCGCGGCTCGAGCGGACCGCGAAAGCAGTGAACTACCCTCGCCCAAAAGCGGGCGAGTTTGCCTGTTGCACTCAAAAACGAACTGAACAATGGGGTATTCGTAATGCGTCACCTCTCCCGGTGATAGAGGTGGTTGATTAATGCGATAAATGCTGCATCGCGGTATGCCAATGGATGGAATCGATCCGGTGAAAGATACGCTGAATGTCTCAGATCCACCG
>Ga0334722_10001892_pt1 | contig 24776 bp, 28 predicted proteins | sample C3_bottom_MG_FD_207210 | JGI IMG/M metagenome (GOLD analysis project Ga0334722, IMG submission 207210) | Sediment microbial communities from Yellowstone Lake, YNP, Wyoming, USA - C3_bottom | ecosystem: Environmental > Aquatic > Freshwater > Lake > Sediment | place: USA: Wyoming | collected... | reverse complement strand
CGAGGAAAAACTGGCTCCCCTTTTGGAGAAGATGGAACAGATCGAACAGAGCTTTGCCACGGCAAAGACGAATTTCCTGTCGGCCTACGACGACAATCTCACAGACTGGCTTGCCGAAGCCGGCGAATGGTCTGAGATCGTCGCCCGTGCCGTGGAACCCGCTAACCGTGTCGCAGAGCGTCTCTCGTGTGGTTTTACCGCCTTCAAGGTGGAAGCGCCCGGAGAGACAGCATCGGCGGCACAGCCCCTGGAACGGCAGGTTGGCGGACTTGCGGATCAATTGATCCATGAGATCGGCGCCCTGGCAAAATCAACCTGGGAGGAATCGTACCGGGGACGAACTTCCGTGACCCGGAAGGCCCTTCGCCCCCTGAAGGCGATTCTCGACAAACTATCCAGCCTGAGCTTCGTTGGCCCTGACAAGATCAGCGGCCTCGTTGCCAACGTGCATGCTGCGCTCGCCACCGTACCCAGATCAGGACCAGTCACCGGGGCAACCCTGATGGGTCTGGTCGGAGTATTGTGCGAACTGTCCGACATTGCCGGTTTCATCACGACCGAGGAACGGGAAGAGATGCTGCAACCGCTCCCCGAACCTGAAGTCGAACCGGTACTACCATCAACTCTTCCACCACAGACCGTAACGATCATGCCACAACCGGTGCAGCAAGTCGAAGCGCCGGCTGTCTGGTTCTGGTAAGGAGTCGCCATGAAAACACGACCTCTTGCCCTGATCGCCAAGGTGCTTGGCCGGAAATACGATGTCACCGTGACCATTGCCGGACAGGTTGCCTGCACCAGCGGGAAGGAAATCACTATCCCGGTTGTGTCAGGTCCCCATGCCGAAGCGCTCGCCCATGGTTATATCGACCATGAGGCGGCGCATGTCCGGTACACCGACTTTTCCGTACGACTCACGAACGATTTCGCGGGGGATCTGCTCAACATCCTGGAGGATGTGAGAATCGAGCTGGCAATCGGCCTGGAATATCCCGGCTGTATCGCCAATCTCCGCGAGCTGACCCGTCTTCTGGTTGAACAGGAAGGCGTGTTCAGGCCAGACCCGTCCCATCCATCCCAGAGCATCCTCGCCTGGATCATGGCCGTGATCTACATGGCAGTACTTGGTCATGATGCGTTGCGACAAACCAGGGACAGCGCCGAACCGTTGGTCCGGCAGGCCCTGGGGAGAAACTTCGACAAGGCTGTAGTGCTGCTGGATCGTGCCGGGGCGCTGACATCGACCCGTGATGCAGCGGCACTCCGGGATGAACTGATGAAGCTCATCCGGGACTCCGCACAACAACAACCGAGAAACGGGCAATCCCGGCCTTCCCAAAGTCAATCCGGCAGTCACGGAGATCAAAACGGCGGGACAGGCAGCGATCATTCCCGACAGCAGAATGATACTGGCAGTCACGGTGAACAACAGGCACAGAACGGGGATAAGCAGCAGACCACTTCACAGCCTGCCGCCAAGTCAGGACAGGATACATCTTCCGGGCGTTCTTCTCAGGGGCAATCCGGGACTTCTGGTACACCATCCCAGGACTCTGTCCGTCAGGCATTAGCGGAAGCTTTATCCGGCAAGAGTGTCGGCTCCTACGGTAACGTGGGTGAGAAACTGGCCGAACTGCTTTGCCAGAATGCCACTGAAAGTTCATTCAACGGGACAGCCGCAGCAGCACCACGGCTGCCAACAGCCCATTCACTGAACCATACCGGCGGATACGATGATCTTTCAGCGCTTCGTGTCCACACGGCAGCCTTGCGGGCCCGGCTTCAGGGGCTTGTCCAGGCATCGAAACAGAAACGATCCACCCCGGTCAGCGTCGGGCACCGACTGGATTCCCGTGTACTGACACGACTTCGTGTCTGCGACACCCGGGTATTTACCAGGAAAGAGGAAAAACGGGCGGTCAATACGGCTGTCTGCATGCTTCTGGACAGTTCCGGAAGCATGGGCAACACTACCGTCCTCAACAAGATGGGCATCGCATCCCGCGCCTGTTTCGTGGCGGCGGAGGCCCTCTATTCCATCCCCGGCGTCCGTACGGCGATTGCCACCTTCAAGGGTCATGACAACTGCGTCTTCCCCATGGTCGGTTTCGGGGAAAAGCCGGATCACAGCAGATTCAATATCACCGGTTCCGGTGGCACCAGGCTCGGCCATGCTCTCTGGTGGGCATGGGGAGAACTCTGTCTGCGCCGGGAAACACGCAAGATCTGCATCGCCTTCTCCGATGGCGACACCGGAGACAGCCCCGTCACCCATGCCGCCATCAAGCGGATGAGGGAGTCGGGTATCGAGGTGATCGGGATAGGTATTCAGGACAGCAGCATCAAACAGTACCTGCCCGACAACTACCGGATCATCAAGAGCCTCGACCAGTTTACCCCGGCGCTGCTGGAACTGTTGCGGGAAAAACTGGTCGCATAAATTTCATCTATCAACCCATCCGGGGGGAGCAGAACATCCCCCGATGGGGGTGTTCTGCCTTCTCCCCAGGGAAAGGAGAACATCAATGGCAAAACCACGATCACGCAAAGAGATGATCCTGTTCCTCGCCAACCACCAGCGATACGACACCATGTCCAGCTGGAACCGGGGAACGTCATTCTCTCGCAACATAAAACTGCACCGTATCCAATTCCCGGACACCGAAACGCGCAACCGAGCATGGGAGCTGCTTGACGTAGAAGATGCGTTTGCAGAATTCGACGATACCATCGCGGAATTCAACGCACGTCACGGCTACAGCTATCAGATCCATCGCAACGGCAGAAGCGGAGGTTATCTGGTGCTTTACCACGGCGGCAGAAAGGACACCGGCTACCAGTCGTACTGCCCTGCCTGCGGCCAGCGGAACTACCAGAAAGCCGAAGAAGGGAAGAACCTGTGCGGGGTATGCAAACACCCGCGCCGCAACTACACCCATCCGGTCATGACGATGTACACCACCGGCGAAACCATTGGTGAGCCATACGGTGAGTACGATGACTGGGACACCTGCAGTCTCAAATCGTTGGTGGATGTTGTCTGGGACTTCGACAAGACCGTCGAGGCCGCTATCCAGACCTTCATCGACTTCGCGCTGCACAATGAGGCTGCTGAGGAAACCATCATGGTTCCTAAAAAGGTGAAGGTGCGCCGTCCGGTGGAGGGTGCCGCATGAAGATAACCATTTCAAACGACAAGGCGTCGGCAACAGTCATCTGTCGGGATCTGATCCTTGATGAATCTCAGCCTGGCGCCCGCAATCTCTTCTATCTCACCGCCTATGGCCCCACCCAGGAAATCCGGGCATTCGCCCAGATCCTGGCCATGAAGGGGGCTCTTGAATTCCACGGTAAAGATATCAAGCAGCTCAATGTCTGGAGCAACCACCCCCTGCGGGTCATACCGAAAATGGGCGAAGGGTATTCGGGGGTCTACATCACCCCGTCTAGCGACTCTTCGTTTCTGATCGGCTCCTCGAAGGCGGATTGCTACCAGGTCTTTACCCGGATTCTCGACCAGAGGGAGTTTGTCCATCGCGATTGGTACGAGGCTCTGTTCAACGAGGTATCCACGGAAATCGAGCCACTTGTTGGCAACAAACGGTGCTGGAAATTCCGCGCCCACGAACTCAAGTCGGAGATCGTCAACCGGCTCAAGTACGGCGGGCTCAGAATGCCTTCCGCAACAGCGCATTTCACCATCGAGAAGGAAGAACGCCATGACCTGTCTCTCTGAAAGGACAACACGATGAGCACACTCGCCAACAGGACCGATAAGAAGTTCCTGCTCGCCGCTCTCCGGGCCATCCGGGAGCTGGACCGGGCAAATATCGGCGATATTACCAAGGAAGACGACGCCGACATGTGCGCCGCCAGGAATCACCTGCTGGCGGTCATTCAGTCCAACGGCTACCAGGTCAACTATGACTCGTACCGTTTGATCAAGGCGTCGTAACCCGACGGCAATCTATCCCACTACGGGGTAGGCGGTTTAGACCTCCTCCCCCAACAGCGGGAGTGTCTTCACCGCCTGCCCCCTCTACCAAGGAGACAGGCATGGAACTTACTACTACCATCAACAGCGAGTTTTCCCGCACCAGGGGGAATGAACTGAACAAGGGGTACTACCCGACCTTTCCGGCCGACGTGCAGACGGTTCTCCGTATACTGGAACCTACATTCGGTTGGAAAAGCCGTCGCTATAACGCCCTGAAAACCATATCCGTCTTTGATCCCTGTGCGGGCGAAGGCGAATTCCTGACCACCGTGACCCGCTGGCTCAAACGGCGCTATGCCGCCTCCAACGGATCACCTCATGAAATCCTCTCCTATGCCGTTGAACTGGACGCTGGCCGGTTCGCCAGGATTCACGGGACAACCCAGAAACTCAACTCGTCGTACTTCGACGTGGAGATTTCCGGCAAGTTCAATCTGATTCTGCTGAATCCGCCCTACAACAAGGCTGCAGGTAACGAACTCGTCACCTGGGTGGAAAAGACAGCCCCACTGCTCACCTGCGAAGGCGTGATGGTTCTCATCATCCCCGAGTATGAGCTGAAAGGGAGACTGCTCGACACCATCCAGGGAAGCTTTCCGTTCGCCTACGCCTTTCAGAGCGAGGAATACGCCCGCTTCAAGCAGGTGGTCGTGTTTCTGGCCAAGAACCAGGACAACAGCGGCGAATATTACAAGCAATATGCGCGTTATCAGAGTTGGCCCGTTGCCAATCTGGGGGACGGAGCGGTTCGGGAGAAATACACCGTGCCGGGCAAACGCCAGACTCTTTCCCTTGGCGGCAGCAACGGCAACAACCGTCCGCTCATGACGGCCCGCGACCTCACGGAATTCTACCGGGAGTGCGAGGACCGGCTGGGTAAAGCGGCAGTTATGGTGCTGGATCGGCAGTATCCGTCGTCATACGACACCAGCATCCAGCCCGTCTCGACTCTGCGCACGGCCCATGCCGTCCAGCTGGCCGCCATGAACAGCCAGATCGAATCCGTCACCATCAACGGCGAATTCTTCCTGGCAAAATTCATGGTCATCACCAAAAACGAGACCTTCAAAGACCCGGAAAACAACTGCGAGACGACCGTTTGCAAACCGACGGTCGAGGCATTCCTGATGGATAAGCATGGGATTGTCAAACCGGCTCGTGAACACGGGTTCGACTATTACGAGCTCAATAGCCGGCTCCCATCGGTGCTGCTGCAGAAACTCTCGCGCTTGTACCGCCCCCTCCATGAAATCGGCCAGGACGAAGCATACCTGGTCGATGAACTGAAGGGAATCGGTCTGCTCCCCCCACAACGGGAAGCGGTCAAGGCTGTCATCAAGGCCTACCGCACCGGCCGCCGGGGCATTGGCATTCGCGCCAACACCGGCACCGGAAAGACCTGGATGGCGAAAGCAGTGAAGTACCTGACCAAGGCAAAACGGACGGTCATGGTGTCGGAACCGCAGCTGATTCCCCAGTTGGCCCGGGAGTACGCCAACGAGGGTTTCGCCGTGCATGTCATCGACTCGTGGGAAGCCATGAAGGAACTGGCAACAACCAGGCCGCTCGGTCTCTACCTCATCGCCTACACGCGGCTCAGGATGCACCCGAAATACCGGCTCTGCATCAAGAGTCGCAAAACCATCGTCAAGAAGGATGGTCACAGTTCCGTGGAGTACGCGGAAGTCTGCCCATCCTGCCGTTCGTCTCTGACCGAGAAGATCCGCAAGGGTGATAAACCCAAGTGCTCGTACTGCGGCGAACCACTCTTTACCTATATTCCTGAAAATGACCGACCGGCCATGAGCTATCGACGCTGGATCAACGAGATCGAAGCACACGGCACTGCCACGGAAGCACGGACGCACAACAAGCAGCTTCCGTACATCCGGCTCCTCAAGCGGATACCGTTCGACCTCGCCATCTTCGACGAGATTCATAACGCAGCCAACCTGATGAGCAATCAGGGAACCGCGTTCATCCGGCTCGCCGCAACTGCCAAAAAGGTTCTCGCCCTCACCGCCACCGTGACCAACGGCATGGCGAAATCCGTCTACAACATCCTGTGGGGGCTGAATCCGCAGCAGATGCGCGACGCCGGCTGGGAGATGAAGTCGGCCACTGATTTTCAGACCAAGTACGGAGCCTTCAAAGAGGTCCGAAAAACCGACGAGAAGAACCGCCACCGGGAATCGGAACGTGTCACTACCTACGATACCGCTGGAATCTCGCCGGCAGTCCTGATCTACACGCTCCCCAACTTCGTCAACGTGGACAGTGACGATTTCGATGATCTGCCACCGGTAGAACGGGAGGTCATCAAGTGTCAGTCACACGCTCTGGTGGAAACCTGTCACCGGAGCATTGAAAACATCATCGACAATGCAGAACTGCCTCCGGAGGATCTCCTGTCCGCCGCAGCCGTTCGCAATGCCGCTTTCCTTCGTGTCAGCGACACGTTCCGGCATTACGACGACGAGCTGAAGCTCAGGGACGTCTCTCTCGGCACACTGCACCGGCTGTCGCTTCCCGACGGGGAGCGGCTGTTGGAAAAAGAAGAAAAACTGATCGCTATCGCCCAAGGGGTGATCGACCGGGGAGAACGGTTGCTGGTCTATACCGGCAATACGCAGAAGATCGACATGCGGCCGGTCCTGAAACGAATCCTTCGGGATAACGTCCAGGGAGGCAGTATCGAGATTCTTCCCGACTCGGTAGCTCCCGAACGGCTTGTCGATTGGTTCGAGCAGGTAACGGCCCAGGTCGTTGTCGTCTCGTTCCACCGTGTCGCCACGGGTCTCAACCTCTCCCAATTCAACAATCTGGTCTGGTATGACTACACGTCCAATACCAGGCTGGCCGAACAGGGGGATGGAAGAATCCGTCGCGTCAATACCGCTGACATCCACCGGGCCCAGTTCGGAGAAGTACGTCCCGTACGCTATTGGTATCTCACCTCTTCGGAAGTCCAGGCTCTGCAGCTTGCCTACACCCTGGAGAAGAGGATGGTTGCCAAGCTGGCGGAAGGGGAAACTCCGGACATCGACCCGGCGGAATGCAGCAGCAGCCAGTCGTTTTCATCACTGATGACCAAGGCACTCAAGGAGGGGAACTTCAACTACACGGACCCGTCGTCCCTGTTGAAGAAGATGACCCAGCACGAGAACGCCCGCGTCAGGGGGGACAACAAGGCAGCACCGCCGGTCAGAAACAATGTCATCCATCTGCCGGTCACCAGACCGGAACCCGCTCCAGCTCCATCATCCATTGCCGTCATCCACTGTGAAGGGGGCAAGGAGGTCACCCGGGACCTGCCGTTCGGCACGTACCAGACCTTGCTGGATGCGGGAGCGCTGGAATTCACCCTGTTCGGTGTCTATCTGCGGACTCCTGCCCCACGGCGGAAATACGCATAGACCATATCAACCATCAACCCTAGCGGGGATCGACTCCCCGTAAAGGGTGGCCGGTCTCCGCAATCACCAAGGAGACCGACCATGACCGATACAAACACCGTAAAGCGCCTCATCATCCCCATGCACGACAACAGCGAGTTCTTTTCCGAAAACGCTGACTACGCCGTTATCGATCTTGACGCTGTGCTCATCGAGCGGATCAAGAAGCTGGCGGTGGTCGTGAGACAGATGAAGGCCTACAAGATCAGCGAATTCAACTGTGCCTGCGATTTCAGGACCGCCGACTGGGATGCTGAGCCGGACAACGGCAAGGTTGCCCTGAAAGAGTTCGATGGGCGTATGGAGTGTTCCACTCTGAACGTCACCGACAACGACTTCTTCTGGTCGGGCTACTACAAGCACACCGATGTCCGCTGGGAAACCGACACGGTGCTGATCAAGTCGCTCGACAAACCGGACGTCCTGGATGAACGGGAAGAGAGCGGAGAAAAGGAGGTCGCAGCATGAGCCCTCTAAACAGTCAGACAGACGAACCGACCAACGAGGAGCGTGCCGACAGAATCGACACAGTCATGCAGGCCTACTGCCTGACCCTTGAAGGCCGGGATTTCGATGGCGATGAAGACGACGTGAAGGATCTGCTCACGGACCTGATGCATTTCTGTGAGCGGATGGAGATCGATTTTGAAGAAAATCTCCGCGTTGCTCGCAACAACTACAACCATGAACGGCTCGCGGAACAAGGCGATACCGGCCAGCTCGGCTGCCCGGTGTGCGGCTGCTTTCTGGAAGTCACCCGTACCGACACCCTGTTGGGGATCGACCGGGAACTGTACGACTGCCAGGAATGCGACGAAACCTTCATCCGGGAGCTGAATGCTCCGGACAGCCCGCTCCAGCGAGCCGTCAAATGTGTCGGCTGCGGCAACATGATTCCGCAGGCCTCAGCACGCATCCTGTACCAGCGGGACGACTACGCCCACTTCATCGGCGAGTGTTGCTGGGACGAACGGCTGCGAGATTGAAAGGAGGGTGATTATGACCCTGAACGCGACGTTGCAGGCGGCACGGGACATGGGCGTGCCGGAGCGTTACGCGGTAATGCGCCGGCTGGCCTTCCTGCAGCCGCAGATCAAACATCTGGAGCGGGAAATCTGGGGTGCGCGACGGCGGATGGATCGCAGTCGCGACCCGCTGATCAAAGCCCTGTCCGAATCCTTCATCAGAGATCAGGAAAAGGAGCTTCGCCCCCTGAAACGTGAGGCGGCGGCGCTCCTCAACCATGTCAACGGCAAGGAGACGGTGCAGACACCCGGCGGGATCACTCCGGAGATGATCGACCAGGCCCGGCAGTATTCCATCACCAGCATCATCGAATTCACCAAGGGGCGGTACCGCTGCTGTCCGTTTCACGAGGACCGCAATCCGTCCATGGCCCTGTATGAAAACCATGTCCACTGTTTCGTCTGCAACCGGACCTGGGATTCGATCAGTGCCACGATGGCGCTGGATGGGGTGACTTTCCGGGAAGCAGTACTGGCTCTCCAGAGCTGAACATAATCTATCTCAAACCCTGTGGGGGCGAAGACTGCCCCCCCTGGGGGTAGATCGCCTCCGCTAACGGAGGAGGACATGAATCTCAATCTCTTCGGTGAACCGGTACCGCCGGTCACCAAACGAATCATGGTGCGCTCAATCGAGGCCCGTTACCGAAACGAAGTCGTGCGTGACGACGCAACGATGCCCCGGAATGGGTGTCGATGCGTTTCACGAAACCAGAGCAGGTCTATGAGATGTTCCGGGATCTCCGGCGTGAGACGAAGGAGCATTTCGTGGTGTTGCATCTCGACGGTAAGAACCGGATCGTTTGTTTCGACCGGGTATCCATCGGCTCGCTCAACCAAGCCCTCGTTCATCCACGGGAGGTGTTCAAGACGGCATGCCTGTCCAACGCGGCAGCCATCCTGCTTGTGCACAACCATCCGACCGGTGATCCGAACCCAAGCAGCGAAGATATCGCCATCACCAAGCGTCTCAAGGAGAGCGGCGACATCCTCGGCATCCGGGTACTGGATCATATCATCGTCGGTGATGACGAGTTCCTGAGTTTTGTCGAACAGGGACTTTTATAAATAACGGGGGAGCGGCGCTTCATGCGCCCTCCCCCGACTCTTCCCCCCGGCTCAAGAGGGTTCCTTAGAGCCACCGTTCCGGCGGTGGTTGTAGGGAGCCCTTTTGGGCCACCAACACTACATCAAGGGGGATAGAGTCATGTCAGTTAGAGCGCGTATCAACGGTAGGGAATTCACGCTGAGCTGGGAGGAGTTCGAGAAGGCGCTACACCGGAACAACATTGTCGGTGGCGAATTCAAGGTTCTTGCCATATATGCCGGCGGGAGACCCTGCTAGCATCTTCAGGCCGGATACCCGTCCGGCCTGGATAGAGGCGGCCCATGTGGCCGCCTTTTGTTATTTCACAGTACTGTTCAACCTGAGTGAACAGACAAGGAAACCGACAGTACCTGAAGCCCTTCAAATAATTTAGCGCCTAAAGGATGACTACTTTAGGCGCTTTGTTGACTATTTGATACTCGATACTATCAGTTTCGACCCAGGTAACACTGTTGTTTAAGCCAACGCCCCTTCCAGTGCCACCGCCACAGCAACCGAAGCTCCCACCATCGGGTTGTTCCCCATGCCAAGGAACCCCATCATTTCAACATGAGCAGGGACAGAAGACGAACCAGCAAATTGCGCGTCTGAGTGCATGCGCCCCATGGTGTCGGTCATACCGTACGATGCCGGTCCAGCCCCCATATTGTCTGGATGCAAGGTTCGACCGGTACCGCCTCCCGATGCGACGGAGAAATATTTTTTACCCTGCTCAAGGCATTCCTTCTTGTAAGTGCCAGCCACCGGATGCTGGAAACGGGTCGGATTGGTTGAATTACCAGTAATGGAAACATCCACCCCCTCGTGGTGGTTGATTGCAACACCTTCACGCACGTCGTCAGCTCCGTAGCAGCGCACCTTGGCCTTCTCTCCCTTGGAGTAGGCAACCTCACGTACAATTGCCAGCGTGCCGGCAGCGTAATCAAATTGCGTCTGCACGTAGGTAAAACCGTTGATGCGTGAGATGATCTGGGCTGCATCCTTACCGAGACCATTCAGTATTACCCGCAGCGGTTTCGTGCGGGCCTTGTTGGCAGACCTGGCAAGCCCGATGGCCCCTTCAGCTGCTGCAAACGATTCATGCCCTGCCAAGAAGGCAAAACAGGTGGTCTCCTCGGAGAGGAGCATGGAGGCCAGATTGCCATGGCCGATACCGACCTTGCGGTCCTCGGCGACGGAACCGGGAATACAGAATGCTTGCAACCCTTCACCCAGAGTGCGGGCAATGTCTACCGCCTTTGATTCACCTTTCCTGATGGCAATCGCCGCACCTAAGATGTAGGCCCAGCAGGCGTTTTCAAAGCAGATCGTCTGGATGCCCTTGACGATACCATACACATCGACACCTTTCTCATCGCTCATCTTCCGTGCTTCCTCAAAGGACGGGATGCCGTGATGTTTGAGCACCGTTGTAATCTTGTCGATTCTTCTCTCATATCCTTCAAACAGAGCCATGTCGGTTCCCTCCGTGATTATTGGTGACGCGGGTCGATGGTGCGTGTTGCTTCGTCAAAACGGCCATAGGAAGACGTTGCCTTTTTCAGTGCCTCATTGGCTTCGGTCCCCTTCTGTATCATCTCCATCATCTTGCCCAGGTGGACAAATTCATAACCGATAACTTCGCTGTTATCGTCCAGTGCCAGACGGGTGACATACCCCTCGGCCATCTCCAGATAGCGCACACCTTTGGCGGTGGTGCCGTACATGGTGCCGACCTGGCTGCGCATCCCCTTGCCCAGGTCCTCAAGACCGGCGCCGATGGGGAGACCTCCTTCAGAGAACGCTGTCTGGGTACGACCGTAGCTAATCTGCAGGAAGAGTTCGCGCATGGCGGTGTTGATGGCGTCACAGACCAGATCGGTGTTGAGTGCTTCCAGGATAGTCTTGCCGGGCAGAATCTCTGCCGCCATGGCCGCTGAATGGGTCATGCCGGAGCAGCCTATGGTTTCGACCAGGGCTTCCTCGATGACACCATCCTTGACGTTGAGGGTCAACTTGCACGCCCCCTGCTGCGGTGCGCACCACCCCACTCCGTGAGTCAGTCCGGCAATATCCTTCACCTCTTTGGCCTGAACCCATCTGCCTTCCTGCGGAATCGGCGCCGGGCCATGATTTGGCCCTTTTGCCACGCAGGTCATTTTGTCAACTTCTGCCGAATAGAGCATCGTAACCTCCTATAATTGAAAGTTTGCTGTAAATAAAGCCTGGCAGTTTGTGCAAATCTGCCACTGCCCACTGATCGTTACGGAGCTCCCTTGCCCTGCGATTCATAGACCGGGTTCATACCGGTTTTCCATTGTGTCTTCGCCAGATCCACGCCAAGATCCTTGAAGTGGGCAAAAAGCCGTTGCTCCAACTCATAGGCTTTCTTCGGTTCCGTCTCGACCAAATTCTTCGTCTCTTTCGGATCGTTCTTAAGGTTGTAGAGTTCCCGGCTCTTGTTTTCTAAGGTATAGATGAACTTCCAGCCGTCCTTGGTCTGGATGGAACGCTTGAAGGTGTAGTGACGGTAGTCGGTCTCGCAGAAGACATCTTCTGACATGGACTTGCCCTGTAATGCCGGTGATAGACTCTTGCCGCGCATCTGTTTTGCCACGTTTGCGGGCACTTTGACGTCAAGCAGATCAAGGATGGTCGGCATCACGTTCAGACTGCTGATCTGGTCGGTAATCACCTTGCCGTCTTTCCGGTTGGGCAGCTTCAGCACCAGAGGGACGTGAACCAGTTCGTCATACAGACTGAACCCATGATCCGTTTTGTTGTGTTCGAACATTTCGGTGCCATGGTCGGAGGTGAGAATGAAAATGGTCTTATCCATCAGCCCCATTTTCTCGAACGCCTTAAGAAAACCGGCAAAATCTGCGTCAGTGCGCTGGATTTTCTCGTCGTAGATAGCGCGCCAGAAGCGGACATCCTCATCACGAACATTGACTACGCCCTTCTCCAGCCCTTCTTCCCGTAGCGCCTCCTGCTCTTCTTTGGAGCCGGTGAATTTCCTGTCATAGCCCTTGTCCACGAAACGGTAATCGAAGCCACCTTCCGGAACATGCTGACCGTGGGCGTCATAGCCATGCAGAAACAGGAAGAACTTTTTGTCCTTCTTGTCCTTCAACCAGTCGAGCGCAAGGGGGATGCTTTTATCCATGCCACCGAATTTGATTTTGTCGAAGTAGGTGTCAAACCCGAGGCTATAGCCAAACACGCCGCTCATCCCGGCATTGCCCGTAAAGCCGCCAGTGGCATAGCCGTTCTGTTTCAGAACTTCGGCAAGAGTAACCAGGTGCGGCGCCAATTCTCTCATCTTACTGAGCTTATTATTAGGTGGGTTATAGACCGAAAACTTGTTGAACAGCTTATGTTCAGATGCGGAGACACCGGTGAACCAGCTCATGGCTGCGGGAACTGTCCAGGAGGAGGTGGAAATCGCATTCGTAAAATTGAACCCTTCCTTTGCCATTGCATCTATGGTCGGGGTGATATTCCTGGGATAGCCAAGCGAGTGTATATGGGCGGCCTGAACGGCATCAAAGCTCAGCATGACGATATTGTAGTCCTTATACTTCATGGGGAGCCGAGACAGATCGACCGCTTCAGCCATGGCATTTTTCACCACGAGTCCAGGCATGGCCATTGTTAACGCCACAGCACCGGCGCCAACCGCGGTTCGCTTCAAAAACTCTCTTCTGTCCATTTCTTTCAGTTCCGATTCATCATGTTCGTCGTGCTTTGACATTTCTTCTCTCCTTAGTTGTGAATTGCACCAATCATGTTTTCCGGTATCTATTTAATTTATTGATCCTTTTTATGGGTGTAGCGAATAACTGTTGCTTTTTCCAGGGTAATCATGCCCCCCGCCATCATCTCGTCTACCCTGGGCATGATGGCATCAATTTTTTCCTGACTGTCAACAACTTCGACAATCATTGGTAAATCGGCGGAAAGGTCCAACAAGTGCTGCGTATGATAGACACTGTGAGCACCGAAGCCGCTCAAGCACCGCAAGACCGTGGCGCCGGCAAAGCCCTCTGTACGGAACATCTCCACCAACGCCTCATAGAGCGGTCTGTGGTGGAAGCGGTCTAGCTCCCCAATGAAAATCCGCATCAGTACATTTTCGCCAATCAGTTTAGTCATAAAAAATCTCCTTTATGAAATCGAACGAACGGTAATAATTCCCAACCAGGTGAACAATAGACAGACGGCTACGCTCGCCATTACATTGGCAAAAGCCACTACGAACTGGCCATCCTCCAGCAGTTTGAAGGTCTCGTAACTGAAAGTTGAAAATGTCGTGAGCCCTCCCATGAAGCCTACGGTAAGTCCTATACGCAATGTGTCAGGAATGACAGTACTGCTCAGACCAAGTTCCATGATCAAACCAATGAAATATGCACCAATGATGTTTACTGCAAAGGTTCCATACGGAAAAGCGCGGCCTAGTTGGCTGTAGACCCATCCCGAAAGATAGTAGCGGGTAAGTCCGCCGCCGGCGCAGAATACGGCAATCGTTGCAGCTGTCTTCATACTATGCGTCACTCCTGTCGAATCAAGACGGACACTCCGATGTTTTTGTGATGGGTTCCGGTTTATCCAGCATCAGCGATGCCAGCACAATGCAGGTCAGATACACGAAACCGGCGCTCCAGATGACATCTGTCACGAAATGGCCACCTTGAATGACCCGGACTATCCCCATGATTACGCCGAAAAAAATTCCGCCCCACAACCAGATCAAAGCCTTCCTTCGGTGCCTTTTCTCAGGCAGTACGAAGTATGGCGTAGACATGTAAAATGCTGCTGAGGGGTGACCAGCCGGGAAAGAAGCATTTTTCGATGCCGGCCCCGGTTGCCATGGCTGATGGAATACAAATTTGCCACCAAATGTTTTCACATGAACTGGCCGTGGACGCCCCCAATATCCCTTGAATAAGGTATTTACGAGGATTCCAGGGCCAATGATCAGGACAATGGCTATGTACAGGACCTTGAGCCGGATCGAGTACAGATTGGGACGAAAGAAGCTGGCTATACCCAGAAACAGACAGACCGACCCCATTATGTATGCCGGATACTCACCGAATCGGTATAAGGCAAACCAAGGCTGCATTCTGCCAATCGGAAAACCTTGACCGGGCAGATAGAATAGACTGGTAATGCGTACATCCGCATCGAACAGCACGCAGAAAAAGGTGCTGGCCAGCAAAAACATGATCAATAAAACTATGGCTCTACGCATTGCATTAACCCTTCTCTACGTTCTTAACGTTGCCACAATTCGTTTCTGATTGAGCAGCAGTGATAATCCATCAAGGATACCCCGCACCAGGATATCGGAATTCTGGATGGCACCTACGGCGCCACCCTCTGCTTCAACAACGGCAATTCCGAGTCGCGCCGCCTTCAACATCAATCGGTCATTATTGCCGTTGCCTATGGCAACCACATGATCCGCTCCCAACTGACGGACATAATGTTCTTTTTGGACATCAAGCTGGTCCCCGGAAATAACATGCAGCCTGCAATCAATGCCGTCCAATTGTATTTTGGCCTGCCCAAAAGTGTCGGCAGTCACCACATGTACTGTGAGAATTTCTTGGATTTTCAGCAGTTTCTCTCGGACTCCTGGGATAAGTATTCCATCAACAGACAGAGTGCCGGTAAAATCAGATACGAGGTGAGTTGCCTGTATGTTGCCAAAGCCGGGAATATCAACAGAAAGCATACCGATCCTTTCGCAGAATTTGCGGTTGGACGTTACGGAAAACACATGACTTCGCGTTCTCACCCTATGAGTTTTAAAAGCCACGCTCCTCAGGGGGAAGGTCCGCATCCAGCTCATCCACATCCGCCTGGATTACCTTTATCCCATGGGAGCTGACATCCCAGTGTTCCATGTGTTTGTAAACAAGTACCTTGTCCATGAGCAGTTCCCCGTGGGTGCGCACAAATAGCTCCAGATCTTTGCGGGGTGAAATCAGTTCCACACATAAATTCAGAGATGAATTGGGAATTTCAGACATGCCACCCGACTGAATCTTTCCCTCACCACTGTAACCATAATAGGTGTGGTGTGCCGTGGCGTTGAGAATGCCTGACTGTTTAGCTGCGTCAATGATCTCCTGATAGAGCGATTTGCCAAAAAGCTTGTGACGGATGCTTGTTGACTTCCGCTTTTCCTTAGGTGTCATGTAAATACGCAGTTGGCCAATCTCTTTTGAGGTGACCTTGTGACGGCTTGGCATCGTTTGTTCTCCTTTGGCTTCCGTAATATCTTGCACATCTTCAAATTCCGCTACCGGGGTCTTTAATATGTTTAAAATTCGTTCAGCAATTGTGGGAGACAGTTCACGGCTGATCCTTAAGGAGGCGTCCGGCGGCAGAAATGGTGACGCCGTTTTCGGCACGGCAATCCGTTGAGATAGGTAAATGCCGGTATGACCACTGAACAGATACGCTAGATAACAGGCCACGGCTATGTAGACGATAGCACCTGAGCCGAACAGTTCTATTCCCATGATTGTACAGGCCAACGGGGCATTGGTTGCCCCTGCAAATACAGCAACGAAGCCAAGCCCGGCGAAAAGATCTGTCTGCGGAGTTGCATTCAGGATATGAGCGAAGGTATTCCCGAGCGCAGCGCCGATAAAGAACAGTGGCGTGACTTCGCCTCCCTTGAAGCCACACCCCAACGTCACGGCAGTAAAGAGAATTTTCCACCACCAGCTCCAATTAGTGGCACCGCCAGGCTTGAAACACGACTGTATCGTCACCGAATTCGGACTGGAGGCATTTATACCGAGTCCAAGATAATCTCTAGTGCCGAGCAGGTATACCAGGCCGATAATGAGACATCCCCCGATGACCGGGCGCAGAAGCGGCCAACGGATGATGGTTTTGAATAGCTGTTGAATGCTGTGTTGCAACTCGGCGAAAAGCACGCTGGCAAGTCCGAACGCTACCGCTGCCAAAGCAACCTTTCCCAACAGCAGAGGATCAAGATGCGGCGTATGAGAAGCAGCGTCGGCCGAGGAATGGAGCACTGAAGAAATATGATATGAGGTATGCCGAATACCGAGAAGGATACAAGTCTGGTCGGCCACGATTCCGGCGATCAGGCACGGGATCAGCGCCTCGTAGCTCATACGCCCCACTATCAGGACCTCCATGGCAAAGACTGCTCCGGCCAGCGGTGTGCCAAACACAGCTCCAAACCCTCCAGCTATGCCAGCCATCAGCATCACCCGCACTTCATGGTCTCTCAGGTGGAACAGCCGGGCAAAAGTGCTGGCGATGCTCCCACCCATTTGGACAGCGGTACCTTCACGACCGGCAGAGCCACCGAATAGGTGGGTGACCACGGTCCCAATAAGAATCAATGGAGCCATTCGCCCCGGCACACCACCACCAGGCTCGTGGATCTGCTCCATGATCAGATTGTTACCCCCCTCGGCTGACTTGCCAATCCAGAGGTACATGCCAGCGACCAGCATGCCGGCAAGAGGCAAAAAAAACAGAAGATCCGGTTGGGCGAATCGTGCTTGGGTTACCTGTTCCAAGCTCCACAGAAACAAGGCGCAAGCTGCACCAATGACAGCAGCCACTGGTGATACGATGGCCAGCCATTTGAGAAAATAGCGGCTTTGGGCGACGTGTTCTTTTGCGTCCCAGCGAAAGGGCATGAATACCTCGGGGCAGAATATTGTTCAACAGCTGTGATGAACATGGGAAAACCAATTTGGATAACGATTTTCAAAACCGAGCAACGCTAATCCATAACTCACTGTAATAAAAACACAATTTGCACTAATATATTCACCTTGATAAACAAAAACTCCTGCCCTCGGTTTTGAAGAGCAGGAGTCATCAGCTTGCAGGCAAGCGGTTATGGCGAACTCCATCGCCTTAAATTTTGAGAACTTTACCGTAATAACGAACGAATTGTCAAGAAATTGCTATGATGTTGCTATGATGAGGCTTGTTTTCTGTCGATATGGATGGCTGAGTTGCAACATCGAGTTATTAGACTATGTGAATAGGGCCCTCCAAATCTCCGGCTACAAATTGCCGTACGATAGGGTTTGGTGATTGTTTGATTTCTTCGGGTGTACCAATATCCACAATACGGCCATGATAAATCATGGCGACAAGATCTGCGATACTGAAAACCGCCGGGATGTCGTGGGAAACGACGACGGCAGTATACCCGAACTGGCTTTGGGTGTCCTTAATCAGTTTGTGGATTGCGTGATCGGTGATTGGATCGAGGCCGGTGGTCGGTTCGTCGAAGAGGATGATCCGGGGTTGCGTGATAAGTGCCCGCGCCAGTCCAACCCGTTTTTTCATCCCCCCCGAGAGTTCGTCCGGATATTTGTCGTCTATCCCCTGAAGGCCCACATCGGTGAGGGCCTTATGCACCCTTTCTGCTATTACCTCAGCAGGGAGATTATGTTTTTCCGTAAGAGGAAGTGCGAGATTATCAAACACCGTCAGAGAGTCCAGCAATGCAGCACTCTGGAAGAGCATGCCGAATTTTTTGCGAACCCTGCTCAGTTCATGCTCATCCATACCGGCAATGTCTTCGTCATCTATCAGTATCCGGCCGCTGTCTGGATGCAGTAGACCGATCAGAAGCTTGAGGAGGACACTCTTTCCCTCGCCGCTCAGGCCGATAACTACCGTAATCTTTCCTTCCGGAATCTGCAGCGTCAGGTCGTCAAAAACCGTCTGGCTTTCGAATTTTTTTTGAACGTCGATCAGTTTTATCATGAAGACCTCATCGAATCTTCAATTCAACCGTCAAGAATTTTCCCAGTAGATAGCCTTTTCGGGGAATATCCACCTCACGCCACCGCGCGGGTAGGCCTTATCACCCTTGTAACGGGGGATCAGATGAATGTGCAGGTGCATCACCGTCTGCCCTGCGGCAGGACCGTCATTGATGCCGACGTTGAAACCGTCAGGGTTGAATTCCTTCTGAATCAGCTCGCGCACCTCGGAAAGCAAGGCGAGCATCGCCGCCTTTTCCTCTTCGCTTCCCTCGAAAATGGAGGCGATGTGTCGTTTCGGCAGGACCAGCATGTGCCCTGGCGATACGGGGAATCCGTCGTAGATGGCAAATGAATGGTCGTTGGCCAATACGATTCGATCTGGTGGAAAACCGCAGAAAGGACATTCACTCGTTGTCATTGATTAATTCTCCTTTAACCGGTTCCGCCTTTCACCTCCATGAGTTCAGATAAGTGAAGGTCGGCATCTCCTCTGATATGAAAATGTCTATCTCAAGCGCCAATAGAGCTCCTTATTTCTTTTTCTCACCGATCACCAGGTCTCGCATCTCGTCCACGAGAGCGATGATTTCTTTGAGCTGCGGGTCGAGCGCTTCCGCGAGCCCTTCCGCCACTGCGCCGTATCCCCGGAGGTATCGAGCCTTCGCTCCCTCCAGAATCTCCCAGCCGTAGACGAGTTTTCCCATGGTGTCCCTGCTCACCACCTTGCTCCTCTTTTCAAGGTCGAACTGTTCCGCTATGATTTTGATCTTTTCCCGGATCAGGGAGATCCTTTTCAGAACATCCCCCCGTATCGGGACAGGGACGTCGTCCCGCACCTCATACAACACGCCTTTACAGCCGCCGCAGTTCAAATTGCGCTCGATTTCGCACAACATCTCTTCCAGCGTACTCAAGGTCGTGGATACGCTTGCCCGTTGCGACGTATTAAGAAGTCCTTCTGAGTCGTCCATAGAATTACTCATTAATTGCATCAAGCCACCAAATCAAGCAAACATGAAACAAAAAACTCCCACCCATGGTTCACGAGTAGGAGTTATTAGCTTAACAATGTAAAGCGCTTAAGGCGAACTCCATCGCCTTCTTTTATTCAACTATAGCTAAGAGGTGCATTATGTCAAATGGTTAGAGTTTCTTATGACCGCAATCAGCACAAAGAACAACGGCGCCGACAGGGTTGTCGTGGCTGCACCGAAGCAAAAAAGCGGCCGCCGGTGAGACCCGGTTCCAGAGCAGGACGCCGATCAGTGGGGTGAGTCCTACAGCCGTGGAATAAACCCCGAAGGCGGTTGTGAGCGGGATGATGGTGGCCATGAGCAACACACTCCCGAAATCGTGATCCTTTTAATTTATGATTTCCGTTTTTTCACCGACAATCCGACCGTCACTGACATGGAAAATCCTATCGAAACCTTCAACCATGCGATGATCATGGGTAACGACCAGGATGGCCGAGTGGTTTTCCACCGCCAGTTCTTTCAGAAGAGCCATGACGTTTTTGCCATTTTCGGTGTCGAGAGCAGCGGTCGGCTCATCGGCCAGGATTACTTTCGGTTCGTTGGCCAAAGCCCGTGCAATGGCCACCCGTTGCGCTTCGCCACCGGAAAGGGCCGTGGGGTAGTTATTCAGCCGGTGTCCAAGATTAAGCGCCGCAAGAAGTTCCGTAGCCCGGCTTTTAGCCTCCGACCGCGACAGATGGTTGATCTCCAGTGCAATCATGACATTTTCAAGAGCGCTCAGGAAAGGTATCAGGTTATGGTGCTGGAAAATGAAACCGAGCTTTTCACGCCGCAACCGTTTCAGATCGAGACCAGGTGTCCAACCCTCATCGGCGACCATGGCACCATCGATGACCACCTTGCCGTGGGTCGGCTCGTTGATCAGACCGATGGATGTGAGCAGGGTAGTCTTCCCCGACCCCGAAGGGCCAAGGATAGCGACCAGTTCCCCAGGTTTTACCTGGAACGAGGCATCGGCAATGGCAGTTACCGCCGTTTCGCCCTTACCGTAGATTTTTGTCAGTCTTTCCACTTCTATCGCATACATGGATTTATCCACCCAGCGCCTCCGCAGGCTCGACCTTGAGCGCTTTTCTAATTCCGACAAAACTTGCGATCATGCAGATCGCCACGACAATTCCAAAGAGAGCTTGCAGGTCGAACGGTTCCAGAACGATACGGCGGGGAAATTTTTCATAGGTAAGCAGGATCAGTATGTAGCCGATGCCGTAGGCGATAATACCCATCAGAAGCGACTGCTGGAGGATCATGCCGACGATTACCCGGTTCTGGGAGCCGATCAGTTTCAGGGTAGCGATAACCTTGATCTTGTCGAGGGTCGAGGTGTAGATGATGAGCGAGATGATGACCGCCGAGATCACCAGCAGAATGATCCGGAACAGGCCCAACTGCATCCGCGCCTTCTCGATCATCCCCTTGGTCAGAATCTTCGTCTGCTCTTCGACCGAGATCGGTCGGAAATGGTTCCAGCGGCTGATCCGCTCCTGCACCTCTTTCAAATCCGCCCCCGGGGCCAGACGTGCCACGACGGTGTTCACCGTGTGTGTCGATTCCGTTATACCGGAGATGTTCTGTTGCAGGAATTTTGCTTGGACTGCGGAGAGAGACTGAACGCCGGCCAGATTTTCTCCGATCCGTTCCCGGTCGTTCCTAATGGCGTCGTTGTCCTTTTTGAACTGGATGTCCTGAGCATCGGCAAGACTCACGAACGCTGCGGGATCGCCGCTGGATGAGACCACCTTGCCAGTGATTCCCACGACCGTATAGTCATGGATACCCAGGCGGATCTTTTCACCGATCTCCATCTTCATCCCCTTGGCAACCACCATCTCATAGTGTTTTTGGCGGATATTCCGTCCGGCAAGGATCACCTGCGGGCCACCAAAACCGTTAAGATCGTAGCCAATAAGGAAAAACCGTAGTGGCTTATCCATCCGATCAATCTGGATCGTCTGGAAAGTGAGTGGCGATGCTTCCGCTACACCAGGCACCACTTTTATACGGTATTTGATGTCTTCCGGTATGCGCGAGTTCTCTGCGAAGGGGCCATTGGTATCCTGCTGCACCACCCAGATATCAGCCTTGGTGATATTGAGAATGGTCAGTGCATCAGCAAAGAGTCCCCGGTAGATACCTCCCATGCTCATTACAACGCCGAGGAGAAGCCCCAGACCGATGGATGTGAGAATGAATCTGCCTCGGTGATAGCGTATGTCCCGTATGGCGAGATTCATTGGCCTACCCGTACCTTCATGCCTTCCTGGAATTTTGCCATCTCCGGCGGTGGTGCCATTGCAACCCGTTCGCCTCCATCAAGACCGGCGACAATTTCGGTAAAGTTGCGCCGGTCTGCTATCCCAACCGTAACTTCCTTGAATGCAAGTTTTCCGTTTTTCACCACCCACACACCGCGCTTTTTGTCCTTCGTCATAATGCTGCCAGACGGAAGCGACGGGGCATCTTTCTTCATCCCGGCAACAATGTAGACATCTGACTGTTCGCCCAGGCGGAAGTTTTTCAATGGGTCAGTGAATGCCACATCTACTTCAAGTTCTTCTGTGACCCGGTCGCTCTGATGGCCCATGCGGGCAACCTGACCGGGAAGTTGTTCGTTTGGCGAGGAACGCAGCGTGATCATGGCCGTCTTGCCGACAGCCACCCCTTTCAGTTGTGATTCGTCTACATTTGCTTTGACCCAAATGGTACGAGGATCAGCCAGTGTGAAGATCGACATGCCAGGAGAAACAGTGGCGCCTTTTTCCAGGTCGCGAGTGATGATGATGCCATCCTGTGGCGCATAGATAAGGGTATCGGCAACCTTGCTTTTGGCAAAACCGAGACCGGCACTGTTGGCTCGTTGTTCCATGCGCACAGCCTCAACTGCTGCCTGGCAACGGGACACCTCTTCTCTTGCCACTTGACAGGCAGTATCATACTGTTCAGCCTCCAGCTTGGAGACCAGATTTTTCTCTGCCAGTGTTTTGAAGCGTTGGGAATTTTTTTCAGCGAGGGTCAGATTGGACTTGGCCTTTTGGAAATTGGCCTGCTCAACACTTAAGGAGGCTGCTGACCGGCTCAAGCCAGCTTCAGACTGCTGTTCTTGGTGGAGGAAGTCTTCATTTTCCAGCTTGGCGAGGAGTTGGCCCCGTTTTACCCGGTCACCCTGATCGGCATACTGCTCGATGATTCTGCCGGTGATCTTGCTTGAAACACCGACCACCACCTTGGCCTCAACAGTTCCGTTGCCGTAGACCTGGGCGGTGAGGTCGCGCTTCTCAACACTCACGACCTTTACCTTAGCCGGAGCAAAGAGTGTCATTCTGAGAGCAATCCCGCCAGTCACAAGAACAACGAGCCATAGCAGATATTTTTTCTTTCTTGCCAATCTTTTCAACAGATCCATGTATCACTCCTTGGCGGTGATTCTCATTGTTTGCCCACAGCCCTGTCGAGTCGCGCCAGTGCGGTGTAATAATCGTACATTGCCTGAATGTTGGCTGTTTCGGCATCAAGTGCTTGGGACTGGGCGTCGGTCACTTCGATGATGCTGCCTACTCCTTCCTGATAACGCCCCTCAGCCAACGATCTACTTTCATTAGCAGCAGCAACTTCCTTCTGAGTTGAGACCATGCGGGCGGATGCCTCATTCCCGCTGAGCCAGGCGGATTCGACTTCCTTGATGATTTGCAGTTTGAGGTTGTTTTGTCGGGCCTCGATGGAGTTGATGGTCGCCGTCGCTTCACGCACCTGCTCAACCGATGAGAAGCCGGAAAAGAGCGGCATGGTCAGATTCAGGCCCACTCCCCAGACATTGCCGTTGGGGAGAAAGTCCCGGTCAGCATAGCCGACGCTGGCCACACCGGAGAGAATAGGTAGATAGCTGCTTTTTGCTAATTTGAGATTGCCGGACGCAGCCGACTTCACTGCTGCTAATTGTTGCAGTTCAGCGCGGTTACGTGCAGCATCCTGTTGTGACGACTCCCGTTCTGGCAAGGGCAGTAGCGTTTGAGATGGATCAACCAACGTGCGTTCTCCAAGAGATGCCATTCCCATAGCGTTGGCAAGCTCCATCCGGGCGATCTCCCGGTTGTTTTCTGCACGTATCAATGATGTCTTGGCAGCGAACAAGTTTGCCTCAGCCCTGGCTACGTCCACCTTTGCCCTGATCCCCTGATTGAAGAATTCCTGCGACTGCCGAAAGGTTTCCTCCCGTGCCTTTACATTTTCTTTGACGGCCACGACCTGTTTCTCTGTCGCAAGCAGAAGATAGAAAGCACTCTTGACTCGTAATATCAGATCCTGCCGAGTCACTGTGAGAGCCTTGTCGGTGGCTTCTCGGTTGCCGCGAGCCGTATCTACTGCTCCAGAGGTGCGACCAAAATCGTAGATGGTCTGTTTCAGGTAAAAAGCCTCAGTATTCACCTCCGTTTGCCTGATGCTCTCCTGGGCCGTAAGGAAAGACCGCCCCTTGCTCCAGTCGGCGGCAAAGCTGATCTGGGGATAGTAATTGGCGAGCGCCTGGCCGGTTCTGGCTTCGGCACCAAGGAGATTTTCCTTAGCCTCGATTACCTGGGGATGATTTTTCATCGCTGTAGCAACTGCCTCGTCAATAGTCAGAGGTTCAGCAGCATAGCTTTGTACAGAAATCAGAACAAACAGTACCAAGAGGACAAGCGTTAATCTCATATGTTTCCCATTCTCACGATATTTTTCTGCGGTGTTAAATCGTTCCGGCTTCGTCATCAGAACGTCGGGGTAGGAACCCGCCCCCAGCCGGTCTCCGACGGAAGGTCTTGGACAGCTATCAACTCAAGGTTATGAATCTCCACATCTGCCATAAAAAGCGGAACTCTTCGGGCATTGATACCGAACAGAGCTGAAGGTAAAACAGGCTCATCGGATACGATCTGAAGGAATATCATTCTCCGGGTAACGCCATTTCCAGCCGGTTTATTTCCCATGTCATGCTGCTCACCATTATGGTGCATCATGGCATGCCCACCTTTCAGATGGCGGAAGGGGTGAAAGATCCAATCGCTGATCATGGCAACAGTGTGATGACGTTTGTAGAGTTGCCATTCTCCACCGGTATCGGCAATCATTCCCTGCATGACATAATCGGTTGGCATAAAGTAGACCAAGAATGGGCCTTTGATCTTCTGGAGGCGGGAAGCAATCTCTGGTAATTGCAATACCGACGTCATCCGGTGCTCTGCCTTGGCTAAATCATTCGGCAGGAGTGCTAACGTTGCGACAGGTGCTTCATACCAAAGAGGCAGGTTGTTGATGGTGTATCCGCGCAGGAGAAAGGCACCCCCCAACGATAGCGATAGCATCAAGAAAAAGCTGAACGCTGTTCTGACTAATCTGCTGCGAGGGAAAGGCA
>Ga0334722_10001891_pt1 | contig 24782 bp, 34 predicted proteins | sample C3_bottom_MG_FD_207210 | JGI IMG/M metagenome (GOLD analysis project Ga0334722, IMG submission 207210) | Sediment microbial communities from Yellowstone Lake, YNP, Wyoming, USA - C3_bottom | ecosystem: Environmental > Aquatic > Freshwater > Lake > Sediment | place: USA: Wyoming | collected... | reverse complement strand
GGGCGGTATTTACGCTGTCAAGAAATTAGAGCCCTCCAGCTCCGAAAGGCCGTGACGTGCGTTCATGCAGGCAAAGCGTCACGGCCTTTTGTTTTTTCTTGCCACGTTTGGCGGATTCCTCTACGGTGGCGACCCCCGCATGAACCTCACAGCGTTTCTCGATCGCGTCTACGCCGGTTGCACGGCGGGTTACTTGACAATCTGGACGCTGCCGGACAAACACACCGAATACTTCGAAATTTCCAAGGTCCATGATGCCGTCGCTTACGTGCAAACGCGGGTAGATTCACACAACGTGTTCTTTGGTGTGGGGTTGCGCCGAGAAGCGCGCGGGCCGTATGAACGTGGCACCAAACGAAACGTACTCTCCCTGCCGGGCATTTGGCTTGACGTTGACGTAAAGGGCAACACGCACGCACAGGAGACGTTGCCCGCGACGTGGGCAGATGCGATGCAGGTCATAAACTTATGTCCGTTGCCGCCGTCGATACTTGTTAGCACTGGCGGAGGTTTGCACGCATATTGGTTATTCAACCAGCCATTAGAAGTAGAAGAAGGTAAACACGAAAACGTAAACACCACATTCAAGAAATTTCAAAACCGTATTCGCAAAGAAGCAGAAGATAAATTTGGTTACAAGATTGATCCTACGGGAGATATTACGCGTGTTCTTAGGTTGCCGGAAACTTACAATTACAAGGGGGAATCACGCCGCCCTGCGGAAGTGATTTTCGAAGATCCGGATGCGCGTTACAGTATTGCCGAAATTTTTTCTTTCAATAAGTTGCCGTTACCTCCGACTCCAGTACGGAATGAATCGGCAATCACGGAAGCGAGAAAGCGGCTAAAGAAGTTAGCAAGGATAGAACATCGAGAGTTGATGGCGAAAGTTCTTGTGGGTGAAGCATTCGCCGAGATCGGCGAGCGCGATACGACGCTTCAGAAAGCAGCCGGGTGTGCCGCTTTCGTATTTTCGCCTGAAGATGCCGAGAAGTTAGATGCGGCAGCACTTGCGCCGTTATTTGAAAAGTCGATCGCCGTCATGGCGGAAGGGCATACAGATAGCGCAAACCCGCCGCTTACGATGGAGGATGTCATCGATAAGCTTTCACGGGCTTTGAGTGACAGAGCGCGCGAGGCGGAAAAAAATCGTGAAATCTGGGCAGGCGTTGATCGTGGTAACGTTGTTGGCAGTTCCACAAATACAGAAAATACCGAAGAAAGCGCAGGCATTAAAAAACCCGTATTTCGTTACACACCAGATCAGATCGCAAAGTTTGCATCAGACAACGGCGTTACCCCCGCGCAATTCAATAAGCGCTGGATTATTCAGCACGCGTCTACTTATTACATTTTTTCTGACGGCAAGTACAAATCTCCCGTTGACCGTGAGAGTGTAATTGCGCACGTTTTCCGCGAGCTATCAGGCATCCCGAGTATCTCTTTAGAGACTTTTTCTCAGGGAAGTATTAGACCAAAAACTCGTCAGGAAATCGTACGAGACTACGGAGACGCCGCAATACATTTAAGAGGCTCTTTTTACGAAAAGAAAAGTAAATACACTCTCGAAACTAATACTTTCTGCGAAGCTCTTTGTGTACCGCGCGATATCACGCCTCGTTATTATCCTGAAATACACAAATGGCTAGTACTGCTGGGTGGGCCGCAAGCAGATAAACTTCTCGATTGGATCGCCACGGTTACGTTGCTTACCTGGCAGTCTTCTGCCTTGTACCTATCGGGCGCTGCGGGTAGTGGAAAAACAATGCTTGCGACAGGGTTGTCCCGCATTTGGCATATGGGAGGTCCGACACGTCTCGAAAACATCACTGGCGCCTTTAACGCGGATTTGTTTCACTGTCCTCTTGTGTTCGGTGACGAGTCTGTTAGCTGTTCGACAACAGATCTAAGAGAGCTTGTCGGATCTAATTCGCGTACGTTGAAACGAAAATTTCTATCCAATACTTTTGTCGACGGTGCGCTTCGTATCATTCTCGCGGACAATAGCGGCAGATTACTTCGCGATCATGATTTGGCGGGCTCTGACGTCGAAGCCGTTGCAAGTAAGTTTCTGAACATCAAAGTCACTCAAGAGCCCACGGATTATTTGCGCAGCATCGGCGGCAGGTCGGGTACGGCCGGATGGGTAGACGGCGAAAAAATTGCCGCCCACGCGCTATGGTTGGCAGATCCACAGAATCGTAAGGTCGTACCGGGAAACCGGCTCATAGTCGAAGGCGATGGTCCGAGCCTTGCGCAAGCACTCGTGGTACAAGGCTCTGCGACGGGTGTGCTATGTGAATGGATCGCTAAATACATAAATTCTCCTCAACCCGCTATTTCACAAGAAGGCGGCGTCGTGTTAGGGCACGGGGAAATATGGGTTTCCGCCGAGGTTTTAGAAAAACATTGGGACACTTACGTTGAAATGCAGAGCCGTAAATTTACTGTTACCAAGATAGGCCGCGCATTGTCGCATATTTCTTTAACCAGAGCACAAATGACAATCAAAGTTCACGGAAAATCCGTTAATAGGCGCATGACGTCGGTTAACAAAGACTATATTTATTCTTGGGCGGAAACGAATCTTTCCTGCGATATGGACGAATTCCGAGCAAAGGTCGAATCATGAAGTTAAATCACGTATCGGCGTCGCAAGTAAAAGACTTTCGCGGCTGCGCGCGTTTGTGGTTTTTCAAGAACGTCGTCAAGAAACGCCCGCCGCAAACTGTTGCACAGGCAAAAGGCACGCTTATTCACGCGGCATTAGAAGCGCAGCTCAAAGGCCAGAAGCTCGACAGTATTAAATTGCCCGAAGGCGTAACACCCGAAGAGATTCTCAAATACCTGAACGTTCTTCGGCCAATTATCGACCGTGACGGTCCAGTCGGCCTGGTAGAGCACAAAGCCGAAATCAGCACTTTCCCGGACGGACCAAAATTCGTTCTCGTCGTCGATCATGCTCGCGAAATCCAACACGAGACTTATGGGCCGTTGCCGCAAATCGACGATTTAAAGACAACTTCAGATTTTCGTTACTGCAAAACCCCAGAAGAACTCGCGACCGATGCGCAAATGGTCAGTTACGCAAAATGGGCGTTGCAATTATTTGTCGAATCGAGCCGCCCACTACCCGATTTCGTTTCCGTGCGGCATGTCTACGTGCGCACAAAAGGCAAAACTATCGCGGCAGAGCGCAGCAGGTTGTTATCACCAGAAGAAATCGAAGAACAGTGGCAATTAGTTCTCGCCGACGTCCGGGCCATGCTCGGACTCGCCGAGAAAACCGAAGATCCGATGAAAGTCATGCCGAACACGGGCTATTGCTCGGCGTTCGGTGGCTGCTATTTCCAACCCGATTGCGGAACAACTCAAAACACAATAGACCAAGCATTTGAGAAAGCTGAAAGGAACAAAAGCATGTCTGAAGTAACTACGAAACGTCCGTCCCTCATGGATCGCATCCGAGAAATCGACGCGAAATACGGAAACAAGCCCGCCGACGTGCCCGAGGCGGCACCGGCCGTCGCCGCCGTAGCGGCATCGCCGACTCCGGCGTCTCCGAAACTTTCCCGGCTCGCGAGACTTCGTGGGGAAGAAGCACCCCCTCCGGCCGCCGTAGTATCCGATATCCCTCACGTTTTGCCGCCCGAGGCGCCAGACCGGGCAAGCTTGGCGGAGCCGCCCCCGGTTGCAGCCACCGTGCCGCCGCCCGTGCCCGCAGAAGCCGTTTCCACCTCTCCGGCAGCCGAACCCCCGGCCGCCGCACCAAAGCGCCGTGGGCGACCTCCCAATGCAAAACCCGTTGTCGTCCCAGAAACACCCGCCCTAGCGCTTTCGGAAGCGCCGGTTGCGGAGCCCCCGCCGCCGCCGCCGCCTGTCGTGGTCGCCTTGGAAAAGCCCGTCGTGCTTCCGCTTATCGAAAACGTGTGCAAGCTGGAGGAGTTGTATGTGGACTGTATACCGACAAAGGGCAGTGAATTTTGCTTTGCAGACGCCATTCTTGCGAACGCGGGCAGTGCGGCGGCGAAGAACGAAAATGTAGCTGACTGGAGGCTTATTAATTATACGTCGCGTGGGAATTTAGCCGTGGCGATTCGTGCGCAGCTCTCCGAGATGCCGCAGACACTCGTCGTGATGTCGAGTCAATCGGGATCGGATGTTTTGATCGAAGTCTTGGCGCCGATCGCCCGAAAGGTCGTCCGGGCATTGCGAGGTTAAGTGGCGATTGACTATGCGGCTTACTCGCCACAACCGAGTAAGCCGGGGGTGCAGAGAACCAAGGAGCTATTACGAATTTTAGCGCTCCCAAGGCGAACTCTTGATCTGGAGGGTTCGAAAATAATCGATCTAACGCCGCTATATCTCAAGCATTCGGGCAAATGTTCTGAATATCCGTATTGTCCAATTTGTATTAATGGCCCTGTCAAACTCTGGCCCGCGCAATCTGCGGCACTGTTCGAAGCACAAAGAGCTTGGGGATTGTTTGCACCACTAGGTGTCGGATCGGGAAAAACCGTTTTGTCGCTATTACTGCCAGACGTTTTTAATGCGACACGAACTGTCTTGCTTGTTCCGGCGCAGCTCAAGAACCAATTACTCACGCGGGACATACCCGCATACGCGCGTCATTTTCGTATTCCTGACGGCATACGGGTCGTCTCATACACGCAATTGTCGATTGCCAAGAGCGCGGGTATTCTCGAAGAAATAAAACCAGATTTGGTTATCGCGGACGAATGTCACAACGTCAGTCGTCCTTCGGCCGCACGCACGAAAAGATTTATCCGGTTTTTCAAGCAGAACCCAGACACTATTTTCTGTGCGTTATCAGGAACGATTACGAAACGTAGTTTGCGCGATTATTCGCATCTTTGTGAGATTTCGTTGCACGCAAACTCTCCGGTTCCTAATAACTGGAGCGATTTACAGGAGTGGGCAGAAGCTCTCGATCAAATCCCTATCCATAAAAGTCGTCCTCCGGGCGCTTTAAAAGTTTTTGCGATAGGGGATTCGCGGCTGCTTGAAGGTTCCGAGAATGTTCGCATAGCCGTGCGAGAAGGCTATCGGCGAAGGCTCGTCGATACTTTGGGCGTTGTTGCGACATCTGAGTCTTGGCAGGGTGCTTCGCTTATCGTTTCGGCTTTGGATATGGAAATCCCTGAAGACGTTATTCACATGCTGAATATTTTGAACGATACATGGCAAATAGGTGGCGAAGAACTCGAAGATGCGGCGAGATTCGTCGAAGCCATGAAGCAACTTGCCATAGGTTTTTATTACGAATGGCAATGGCCTGACGGAATTAAAGATTATGAATGGCTGCTACCGCGTGCCGCTTGGCACAAGCAAATTCGACAAATTTTGAAGCTTTCGAGAGAAGGCATTGATTCGCCATTACTTGTAGCAAGAGCCGCGAGTCAAAATAGGCTCGCGCCCGAAGCGCAAGAAGCTTGGGAAGCGTGGAAGCTTGTGAAAGATCGTTACAATCCGACTCCGCCGGTTAAAGCGATTTGGATCAACGATTTTGCAATCAGAGCCGCCGTCAAATGGGCACGCGAAGAACAGCCCGTGATTTTATGGTACAGCCGACAAGCCGTGGGTCAGGCGTTGTCGGAGCAAGGGCTACCTGTTTACGGTGCGGGTACCGATGCAGGTGAAGCTGACCCAAAGATTCAGCCTGTAATCGCGTGTTCGATTTCGTCGCAAGGCACCGGAAAAAACTTGCAACGTTATGCGAAAGCGCTAGTAATAGAGCCCCCCGGCTCGGGCGCTGTTTGGGAGCAGTTACTTGGACGGCTTCATAGGCCGGGGCAGCAGGCAGACGAAGTAACGTTCGATGTTTTTGCGCACACGAGATATTTGAAGGAGTCTTTGTACAAAGCAGTAAAAGACGCGGAATACGTAGAGCAAACGCAGGGACAAAAGCAGAAGATTCTCAAAGTACAAAGAATTGGGTGGTGAAATTAAAGCAGCGACGTTTGGTAACGTCGTTTCGAAACAAAGGAGAAAAGCACAATGTCTACCAGTATTTTTGATAGTGTCAGCGATCAACAGGTCAAAGACGCGACGTTTACCCGCCGGGGGAACTTCGTAAAACCGGGCAGGTATTTGGTCGAAGTGACCAAAGTCAAAGAGGGTAAGATGCGCCCTCCCAAGAACACCGACTTCGTTGTCGTCGAGATGAAGGTTCTGGAATCAAGTGATCTGAAAGAGCATCCGTTAAAGTCCACTATGACCTGGATGGCAACGGCAGACAAAGACGCGTTTGTCAGCAATATGAAACATTTTGTCGCCGCATGTTTGAACATCGACGAAGGCGAAGTCGATCGCAAGATGCTCAAGAACGCGAGTTCTGAGGAAAATCCGCTCATGGGTGTGTGTTTGCAAGTCAACGCCATTCTGGTGAAGACCAAAGCAGACAAGGATTTCACAAAGGTCATGTTCTCTTTCGTAAGTGAACAAGCCGACGTAGCGTAAAAGTCTTGAGTTCCCCGGCTGTTTACCCCGTGTGTGGTGGACCTTCATGCGGGGTATTCGATGAACTTCGTTTCAGTAAAGCGGCCTAGGTATCTGAAACGCGAGACGGCTCCTCGTAGGCGACCCAACGGCAGGGGACTGTGAGCCGCGCCGTGACTGCCCGGAGAGACGGGCACCTAACGCGTGTGTGATCAGTATGTTTTTCGAAGAAGATTTCTATTATTCAGATTTAGATGACCTACCCGGCCACGAGAGTGATATTGATGTACATTACCCCGACGAAATTTACGACTATTTCGAAGTAGCCAACGCGTTAGTAATACGACACACGCAAAAAGCGCTTTTGGTGGAGATTCCGATAGAGATCGGAAAAGGCAGATATTGGCTACCTAAATCAGCGGTCTACGGTCGTTCACAGGTCTTTGCTGTGGGGACGAGTGGGACGCTGCTGATCTCAAGATGGTTTAGCAGCGCCTGGTTTGAAAAGACCAAGTGAAATGCAATTCGTTTCTTTCGATCTCGAAACGTTCCTTATACAACCGGGTTTAGCGGCCCCTAAAATGGTGTGTTTAAGCGCCGTCTGTGGCGACGGCAGCGGCGAGCACAAAGAGCCTTTGCTTTTTGCGCGGCAGGAAGGGCTCGAATGGATCAAGTACGTTCTTGAACATTCGAAAGAGATTCTTATAGGCCAAAACGTGTTTTTTGATTTAGGCGTTATATGCGCCGAAGATCCAAAGACTTTTGTGCCGCTTGTTTTTCAAGCGTTCGATCAAAACCGTATTCGTGACACGATTATCCGGCAGCAATTACTTGATATTGCAAACGGCGATTTCAAGTACCGAGAAATCAAAGGAGTACAAGTTAAAAACCCAGGGTACTCTCTCGCGGCGTTGTCTATTAGATTGTTGAACAAAGTGTTGCCTAAAGAAGGTACATGGAGATTACGCTACGGAACGCTCGACGGCATCCCGGTTTCGAAGTGGCCTTATGACGCCCGCAAGTACGCAATCGACGACGCTTTGACGACTTGGGAAGTGTTTTGTAAACAAGCTCCGGGGGAAGGAGAAGTAATTCCCTGTGAAGAACGCGCGACGAGGGAAGCCTGGTCGCTCTGGCTCATGTCCGCGTGGGGCATTCGGACTGACGGCGCGGCCGTCGAAAAACTGAAAGTGTCGCTGCAAAAAGAGCAGACCGATGCGATTACGAATCTCGCCTCGACGGGGGTGTATAAGAAGAAAAAAGACGGCTCCTGGTCGAAAGACATGAAGACCATCTACGCGAAGGTGGCGGCGGGTTTCCAGTCGCAAGGGCGCGTTATGCCTGTCACGCCAAAGAGCAAGTTTCCCGACAATATAAAGCCGTCTTCAGATCATGAAGCGCTTGAAGAGAGCGGAGATCCTGATTTGCGTGTTCTCGCCGACGCGGGTAAAGGGGCCAAGGTGCTTAATACTTTCGTTCCGTTGTTAGAACAAGGCACTAAAGTAGCAATAAACGCGAGGTTCAATGCTTTAGTGGAGTCGTATCGTACGAGTTGTTCGCGACCGAATTTGCAAAACCTCCCACGTAAAGGAGGCGCCCGCGAATGTTTCGTTGCCCGGCAGGGACGAGTTTTTGTTTCCGTCGACTACGATACGATCGAACTTCGAGCACTTGCGCAATCGTGCATAGATTTGAAATGCAAGTTTAGAAACATGGCCGACGCTTTGAGTGCTGGGGAGGATTTGCACCTGAATCTCGCGGCAGACTTCCTTAGCCTTCCACGAGACGAAGCTAAAAAACGGCACGATGCCGGAGATATCGAAATTTCCGAGAATAGGCAGCTCGCGAAAATCGCGAACTTTGGTTTCCCCGGAGGGTTGTCTCCCGACACGTTTGTCGCGTATGCGAAAGGTTTCGGGGTTGTTATAGCCGTAGAAAAATCGCGGAGCCTATATAAGCAGTGGAAAAAGTCGTGGCCCGAGATGGAGCAGTATTTTTCTCTAATGCAGAACATTGTCGGAGGTCAGAACGACGGGACGATTACGTCGCCTCGATCGGGGTTCGTCCGTGGAGGAGTTAGTTTCACGCAGGCCGCGAACCACTTTTTTCAGAGTCTAACGGCCACGGGGGCTAAGGATGCGCTCTGGCATGTTTGCAGAGAGTGCTACACAGATCGAAAGTCGCCGCTTTGGGGTAGCAGGCCCGTCGCGTTCATTCACGACGAGATTATTTCGGAGGTCCCCGAAGATCGAGCGGCAGAAGCCGCCGAGAGACAGGCCCAGATCATGATCGAAATCATGTCGCGGTGGATTGTGGATGTCCCGATTAAAGCGTCTCCGGTTTTGATGAGACGTTGGCTGAAAGGTGCGAAGCCGGTTCGAGTGAACGGCAAGCTCGTGCCGAGTCGTCCTCGTGAGTCAGGCGGTAAGGTGACATGGGAGCCTGATCTTTAGCGAAGTCTTCCGAGCGCGTGTAGCCCTATTCCGATCGCGTCGATTACGTTATGTGCGAGAGACTTGATCGGCAGAACAATCCTGGTTTTTTCCGAAGCGCTAAGGCGTTTTAAGATTCTGCCTTCCATGACGGGTTTCGGCGTGTTGCGTTTCCATTCAAAAGGCTTGAAAAGCTGTGGCTCTCGAAACGTTTGTGCAAGAGCACCGACCAGAACGGCTAGGTTTATCAAGTCGTTTGGATCGCCCTTAGCCCTCGACGTCACGTAGACCTGCGGCAGCTCTATCGCCAGCAAAAAATCCCTTGAAATTTTCACGGGGAAACCCGGTAAAAGTTGGACGATCCGGCCTTGCATCTCCTGAAAGTCGCCTCCAGGCACGTTCGGGACGTACAGCGCTTTTTGCAGCAGCCCGCCTTTCCATAGGGCCATGCCGCAGCCTTTAAGCCCTGGATCTATCGAGACTAGTTCAGTGTTTTCGTTCACGGCTACACCTTATGGTATTCTGCCCCGCATGGGCAACGCCGGTTATCGAACGATCAAAATTCGTCTCGATAGCTATGAACGTTTGAAAAAAATCGTAGATAAAATTCTGCGCGACGGCTGGCGAAAGATCGGCTCAAATAGAAGTGACCAGCCGACTCTTGCGAACGCAATCGACGAAGCGATATCGCGACTCGAACACGATACGCCAAAAAAAGTTTGACACGTATCGGCTACACCGTGTTACACTCCTGACCGTCAGCGGAAAGCCGCTGGGAAAAGGAGGTTGTGTTCTAGGTATCTTTTGCGAGTGTTTTATTTGCAGTTAAACCAGTTACTTTTGTTTTAGGAGATCGCGACGATGAAAAAGTCCAAGTTGCTTGCAGTATTCATGTTCACGGCCAGTATTTTTAATATGGTCCCGCCCGCCTCGGCTACACATAGCGGAGTCGTCACCAGTTTCACGTTGATTAGTATTGATACAGATCAACCCGTCCCCGGTTTTGATCCGATTCCAAACAATGCTGTTCTCAATTTGATTACACTTCCGACTACCCGCCTAAATATCAGGGCTAATACAACCGGGACTACTCAGAGTGTCAGGTTTGGGTACGACGCTAATGCAAATTACCGAACAGAGAACGTAGCGCCTTACGCTCTTGCGGGCGACAACAATTCTGACTATTACGTTTGGACACCGACGCTTGGAAGCCACACTGTAACTGCGCGTCCCTACTCTGCTGACAATGCTGGCGGTTCAGCAGGCGCTCTTGTTAGCCTGACGTTTACAGTAGAGAATACAGCCCAGCTTGATTCTTCGTCTGTTTACACGAGTTCAGGAGGCACTACTACGTCTATTTGTCCTGGTAATGCGCCGGTTCAGTGTGTCGTCTGCGGTCAGTACCAAGATGAATGTATTCAGTCTTGTGTCGGCGGGTTTCGTTGTGACATTACTGTTACGCAGTATAGCGGTGGCTGGACATCTTTTGTTTGTGTTGCAGTCAATGCCCCAAAATGTATTAGCAAGTAAGGCGGCATAATATGAAAACTTCTCGACCGTTCTTTGTATCAATCATCGCAATTCTGACCTTACTCGGAGCGGTCGGGATTTTCTTTTTACTAAGCTCCAACAACGTAAAGGCTACGTCGGTTAGTTCAGCTAGTACCAAATTCGGGGTAAATAACGCTGTTACTGATAAGGTAAGCGTTGGTGATAAATCAGTTATAGTGTGCAGAGCCGTCCCGAAGCTCTTGCCTCAAATTGCTTTCAATTATAGGCGCCTCGATGCTCGGCCCAATTTGACGGATGAGACAATCGAAGGATGGCTGTCTAGTGTGCCAGAGAAAGTGTATCCGACCGATAACAATATGGACGATCCAAAAGCTAAATCGATGCATGAGTTGGGTGAATGCTTCAAGCAGAACAACGTTCCGAAAGGCGGCGCCCTCTCTTTGGGTTTTTGGTATTTCATAGACGCCGCAGGCAAAGCTACACCTACCAAAATTCAGATTGAGGGTTCGAATGTGCCTCCCGAGTATGACGGCGTTATTGAAAAATGTTTGAGCAAGCATCATCAAAAATATACTCAGAAATTCGATTCCGGCTTATACGGTGAGGCAGTTGCGATGACAGTCCTTCCAACCGAAATGGGCCGTCATTGGTACTTCGCCCAGCTCGCTAAGGGGAAGTAAAAATTGCACGAAGTAACACATTCCTGTGTGAACGACAGGCCGAGCAGGGCGACGCCTGTTTGGTGGGAACACGATGCGCAGAGAATTCCGCTATGTAAGGTCTGCGCGTCGTGTAAATCCTGGAAGCTTTCCCGCTACCGGCCGGAAATTCTTTCGGGGTATGACCAGTCAGACGTCGACGAGCCTATCGAGGAGCAATGAGAGAATTTCCCTTCGAAGTCGGCCAGACTTGGGCGTTTCAGGTCAATTTGGATAACCCTAAATTTCTGATAGGTACGATTGTCGAATGCTTAGGTTCTGGATTGCTCTTAAACAACGTGGCTACGGGCGTCTCTTTTCGAGACTCCCGCAAATCCCCGACGTATCGCGGAGTGCGTCGGGGATTGGAGTATCCTGACGGGACGTTCATCGCGTTCAAGATCATTCGAATGGCCGAGCTGTTTCAGGAGAATTCAGATGTCTGAGTATTGGGATCTTGGCTGCGTCGATTGCGACGAAACCTACGGCATGTGGGTACGTAATGACGAAGAAGCAATCCAAGACATAATCGACGTTGCTCCCGCACTAATTGCGGCTGAGAAAGTCGCCGGTTTTCCATTACTTCTCGATAACGACATGTTCAATCTTAGTTCTGAACGCACGTCGCGATTGAACACGTTTTGGTTAACCAAACATGCAGGTCACAGATTAGCTCCTAGAAGCGAATATGGTTATTACGCGCCAGATTGCGACAAGAAGGTCGCTTGTTCGCACTGCGGAGCGAGTAACCGTTGTAAGCTTCTGCGCGATCACGAAGGCGTTTGTAAAAATCAGGAGGTAGAAAAATGAATTGGGATGAACTTCGCCGCATGAAGTTTTCGGAAGAACAAATCGCCGAGATAGACGCAGAAGCGGCGAAAGAGGTCCGGCGACTGACGGACGAAGACGGGAAGCCGCAAGATCTTGAAAATCTTGTCAGCGACGCTCCGGGTGTTTAAGATCAATGCGTCGTGAAAATCGCGCCCATAGATCTAGTCGGTTCGTTTTTGAAAAGCGCTGCCGCAAACGGCATCGCGGTTCTGGTCGCCTATGGTGACACTGAAGAATCTCCGGAAGGGATTCGGAAGATGCTTAGGATGGTATCGAACCGGCCCAAGCACGAAACGGACGCCTTTTTAGGCAGGTTAGGCGCCGTAGACTCCCGGGCGATCGAACAGGTCGCCAAAGAGCTGCACGGCGCCGAGAAAGGCTGCGATTTGTGTACTGTCTCGGAGGCGTTATCGGCGACGTCGGTCATGACCGCCCGAGTAAACAGCCTCGAAAAGTCCTGGGAGAGCTTATCCGACATCGCCAAGCGTCGGCATTTGACACACGTTCAAGAAATTGTCGATCTCACTCGATTGCTGTCTGGCCCAGCCAATCCCATCATCGGGGCCTAAAAATGGACAAATTTCAGCAAGAAATTGGCGTTCTGGCCCAGAAATATGGCATCAAGAGCATGGTTGTGGTCGTGAGAGATCCAGTCACGAAAAAAGCGACGCTGTTCGCTTCGCAGGGCGCTAAAGAAGATCTCAAAGAGCTAATCGCCGAAAAACTAGGATTTTCCGATGGTTCAGACGAAAGCGAAACCGGCTGGGGTGGCTAAAGGCTTCGATATGACACTCCCCGAGCTGTTGCGCGCGACTCAAACGCATTTTGGCGTTACTGAAAAGCAATTATTTGGGCGCAATACGCACAAAGATGTCGTTTATGCTCGGTCAATTATGATGTACATCATGCGACATCTGTTTAAACTTTCGTTGACGTTGATTGCCCATGTTTTCAGGCGGCATCACACGACGGTCTTGTCGGCGCTAAACAAAATCACGCCTAAAATTTCCGATATCAAGAGCGCGGCATTTCGAGACGCCGAGGCCGTCGTAGATTTACTACACGAACATTTTCCTCGCATGAACCTCCTTATCGGAGGTCTGCTATTCTGCCCGTCCAAAGAAATGCCCCGAGCGTAACCGTCCTTTTTTCTGGAGTGTGTGTTCATGATCGACTTGCCTGATACCCGTGAATTGTCGTCCTTGGACCTTGGCATCGAAGGCCCGCTTCATGAGAGGCTCGAAGCCTCCCGGCGAAACGAGGTTCTGCCCAAGCTCGAAGCCGATCGCATTCGTGCCCTGCTCGACGAAGCGCATTGCCTAACCGCACAGGACGTGATTGACCTTGGCTGTACTGGTTTCTTCGCGTCGGGACTGAAACCCGATGAAATCAAGCTTCTGCGCCAAGGTCTGACCGGCGTGGGGTTGCCCTGTTATGTCCCGCTGGACAGGTATTGCCTGATCCACGAGACAATCGGAGGTTTGCAAAAAGGGCAGAGGGCCATGTGGCAAGCGCATGTTGATGCGATCAGCCGCGAATTGCAGCCGACAGAGCGCGGGCACATCGCCGTCGTCGAAGCCGTTTCTCAAATCGACGGCGAAGACAGAGCAAAAAAAGCCCGAGATGTCTTGTCCGGCCGAAAGTCGGCTATCGCAAAACTCGGCGAGTATAGCGGCGACGATATAGTTTTAGACGAAGGTTCGGACACTTCTTTTTCCGTGCCGCCGCCGGTTGTGCAAGCACAACCAGCGGCAGAAGTCTGCCCGGTTCCTGCCGATTGGAAGTGCCCTGAACACGCAGAAGTTATCTGGGCCTGCCGGTATTGCGTCGCGCAGGAAATTGTAAAAGGCGCTTTCCTGCCCGATTTTGTAGTCGTCGGTGACGATGGCGAGTTTGAGCAGATTAAAGACGGCAACGTCGAAGAACAGCTTGCGAAGTTCGACGCCGTCGGAGCAGCGAAAGTAGCCGTGTTTGTTCGGGCCGCGACCTTCAGTCGTAAGCTTTCCCGCTAGATGTTTTTGTTCATGCTTGGGTTTGCCTGTGGAGTGCTTTGCTATGTCGCCGCCGATATTTTGAGCGAGACGTACTGGAAATGAAGTTTTCCATCATCACGCCAACGCACAATCCCAAGTTTCTGGCGCAGACTTGGGAAAGTGTCAGGTCGCAGACCTATGACGATTGGGAATGGGTTATCTGTGTCAATGATAAGAATGGCGATCACGCACAAATCCGACGTCTAGTCGACGAAGTTTCGATGATTATCGGCGGCGCGCACGTCGGAAATGCGCCGAAAGTTTTCATCGTCAGCGACATCAAACCAAGCGACAGCATCGGCCAGCGAAAAAAATTCGCTTTCGACATGGGCACAGGCGACGTCCTGGTCGAGCTAGATCATGACGACTTGCTTTTGCCGAACGCTCTGGAACTTCTAGCCAAAGAGTTTTCTGATCCGGAAATCGGCTTTGTATATTCAGACTGTGCCGACTTCGAAGACGGCGCCAAGACGCCACAGGGCGAGCCGCCGACGTATGTTCATGCCGATTCTCGTCCGAGTTGGGTCAATAACGGCTTTGAATTTTACGAACGCGAGCTGGGGGGCGTCCGACCGGGCAAGTATTTGTGTGTGAAGTCTTTCGCGCCATCGGCGATGGCTTTGTCGACAATTTTCTGGGCGCCTAATCACGTTCGCGCGTGGCGCAAGTCGGTCTATGAAAAAATCGGCGGTCACGATCCAAGTTTTCCGATCGCCGACGATCACGAGCTTCTAACCCGGACCTATTGCCTGACAAAGATGCGGCATATCCCCGAGCCTTTGTATTTGTACAGGTTTGGAGCCAACACTTTCACGGGAAAAGCCGCCGAAATCCGCGAACGCACGTTCATGCTTCAGCGCGAAAGGCTAGAAGCGCTGGTCCTGCGTGAGTGCAAACTGCGCGGTGGGTTGGCGTTTGATCTAGGCGGCGTTCACGGGACTCCGGTTATTACCGATTTAAATCTTGCCCAATGGTGCCCGGTAGATAGCGATCCGAGAGTGCTTGAAAAAGGCGGAATTCAGTGTGATCTAAGACAGAGATTTCCGTGGGCAGATAGTTCAGTTTTTGCGATCCGTGCGCACGATTTTCTTGAGCATTTGCCGGACAAAATGCACACGATGAGCGAAATTTATCGGGTATTAGTTCCCGGCGGCTGGCTTTTATCAAATACGCCATCGACCGACGGTCGTGGAGCTTGGCAAGATCCGTTTCATGTGAGTTTTTGGAACTCCAACGCTTTCTGGTACTGGACTCGCGCGCAACAACAACAATATTTGCCACAAGGACAACATCCGAAATTTCAAGAAGCAGTGTTAGACAATTGGTTTCCTTCTGATTGGCACAAGTTGCACAACATCGTCTATACGCGCGCGGATTTGGTTTCTCTCAAAGACGGCTATCGCGGTCCTGGCGAAAGGTTTATCTGATGTTCATCGCAATCGAAGGCCCCGACGGCGTGGGCAAGAACACGCAGACCAAGCTGCTTGCCGCCAAGCTCGAAAGCCTGAATCAAAAAGTCGTGCTGTTCAGTTTTCCCCGGTACGAAACCCGTGTCGGCGGCATGATTAAGAAGTTTTTGTCTGGATCGTTCGAAGGAAAATGGACCACCGAAGATGGCGCGTACATTCTCCAGTGCTTAAACACGGCCGACAAGTTCGAAGCCGTCGGTGCAATTAAGAGTGCTTTGCGCCAAGGCGAAATCGTCATTTGCGATAGGTGGTGGCATTCGAGTTACGCCTATGGCTGCGCCGACGGGTTGCCCGCACATTGGCTTTTAGAGCTTGCCGAAGGACTAATACAAGCTGATTTCAATTTCTTGCTCTCGGCGGGTGTCGAGGACGCGGCGAGCCGGATCAAACTCCGTGGCCGCCCGACGGATTTGTACGAGAAAGACTTGCCTAAACAGCTCACCGTGCGTGGGCATTACCAAGATTTGTGGACGAGCCGCCGCAATTCTTCCGGGTGGCATGTCATCGACGGTACGGGGCCTGCCGGAGATGTCCATGTTCGAATCTGGGACATCATTAGAACAAGACGTGGAGCATTCGATGCCTGATAAATGTGCGCATTGTAAAAACGATTTGACTTCGTATTTCGAAGTGTCTCGCGTAAACGCGAACGGCAAGTCGGCCCCTAAAACAGTGAAAGCCTGTTCTGTATTGTGTTTGATACAATGGGCCTACAAGTTCGGTGTGACACACGGTATTAAGGGTCTTATGCAAGCCAAGAATCTAGTAGCTATTGTCACGAACCTTGCTCGGGGGCATAAATGATTCGTTTGTTCGTTCGGAATCTTTCGTGGACGCTCACCGAAAACGACTTGCGAACCGCGTTCGAGGACAGGGGCTTGATGGTAAAAAGCTGCCGAATTCCTCCGGATAAAGAGACGGGGCAGTCTCGGGGCTACGGCTTCGTCGAAGTCGAAAACATAGGCACTTTGCAAGAAGCGCAGGACGTCATGGAAGGCGTCGATCTTGGCGGACGTCAGATTTATGTCGCGCTCGCGACGCCGCGCGAAGGGTTTGTGGAACGGCCACAAAGACCTGCACAAAGACCTCCTATGCAGCGCGAGAGAGACGATTACAACGAGCCATGGCGTAGACGTTGACCCGCGCAAATAAGGGGCATAGGATGTAAGAATGATTCTAGGACAAACCGTTCCGCAGAACGATCGCATTCCGTTTCAGCGCCCGGCGGCAGCGGGATTTTATACTCCCGGCATTCCGCAGACGCGCTACAACTCGAACATTCAGCCTTTTCCGCGCATCTTCAACCCGCTTGTTGCGGCCAATCCTCGCGGTATCAACTACCCGGCGGGGATGGCGCCGGGGCGAATCATTCGAGAAGGTCTTTCGGCTCCGGTTGCTCCAGATGGTGCGGCACCGACGGCGCAGGTGCAGGCATCTTCGCCGAACGCCAAAGCGCGGAGCATCGCTCGGGCGATTTCGCCTTATCAGGTCATGAAATCAGGCATGATCCCGGGCGTCTATGCCGGTGGCCGCAACGGCATTCGCCAGGGTGTGACCTCGGCGGCGGATTTGATTCGCCGCATGACACCCGGGCAGTACAAGAACAATACCCCGGCCGGTAACTGGAACGTTCGATAGGTATCGCCTTGCCGCGATACCCGAATCCTGAACGTGTAATCCGTCCGACCACGAGCCCTCCGCCCTTTCCGGCGCAGCTCACGAGCCGGACGATAGCCGCACGCCCGACGGCACCTAGCCTCGCGCCCATTCACACGCATATCGCGTTTGTGAATGCGGAAGGCAACGGTACGACGGATGTCGTCGCGTCGCACTATCACAGGGTCAAAAATGGCATTGTCCAGGCAAGTCCTTCAGACGGACACTATCACAAGCTAACCGGACTTGCGGCGGGTGCCGGAGCGCCGTATCCAAACGTAGGATAAGAACATGGCAAAACGACGAAAGCGGCGTGTGTCTTTTCGTGGTGCTCTCGCGGGCGTGAGCAAACACGACTTCGTGGCGATTGCTAAAGCCGCTTGTGAATATTCCGTCCCGGACGGCTTTGTTCGCACGCTCGCAAGTTATTTCAGCTCGCAGAACCCCAGGTTTGATTCCGCAAGGTTCGTCCGTGCGACGAAAAGCTGCTAAGCGCCGCCGAGGGGTTTCGCTAGGCGCAGCTATTGGAGTCGGTGTAACGGGTGTTTTTACGCGCGTGGCGGATATCTTGTGCAGGCACGGGGCATCTCATGCACTTGCGAATGATCTCGCCGATCACTTCCGCGAGGTGAATCCTAGGTTCTCTCGGAGTCTATTCGTCTCGGCGACCGAACAATGCCGCCGGAGGCGCTAGCGTTTCCTGCTCGTGACCTTGAAGATCGCAAATCCGCCCCAGGCGCCGACGGCCAGTAGCCCCGCGCCGATGAGAAGGCGTGTCACGGAAATCGCGCTCGCCGATCCAGCTTCTTTTCTAACTTCGGCTTTGATTTCAGGAAGTTTCTGCTTCAGGAGATCTTCGACTCCTTCGGCCGCCGCCGCTTTGACCTTGTTTCGAAAGCTTGGTGATTCGGGCAGGACGGTTGCCGCTTCAATGAAGTGATCGGCGAACTTGTTCGCTTCGGCCTGAGAGAAGACTTGACCGTAGACGGGAATCGAAAGCGCTTTCAAACCCGAGACGATGTTCGTGTGTGCTCGGATTAGTTCCGGCTCGGCGGCGGGTGATATAGCGAGCAAATCAAGCCCCCGTAGGTGCGGCCCAAGGCGAATCTTCACTCCCCGAAACAACTCCAGGAGCAACATCCGGCGACTCGCCGCGTTCGATATTAAGCATCGCCGTCAAAAACGGATCTTGAGCTTCAAGCTGCTTGGCGTGCATGTCCTGCAAACCAACAATAAACTTTTTGAGCTTTCTTGGATCATACCCGGCTCTCGAAATCGCCTCGGTCCCGACGATTTCTTCGAGCGTTTCTAGCAAGATCAGCGCGTAAGACGCGTGGGTCAGGCCGACGATTGGAGATCTATCCTGGGAACTGGCAAACGCGTAGCGGCGAATTTGCCGGACATGCACGCCTAGGGCGTTTTTTAGATCTGGCATTTCCGAGCCCCCGAAGCCTTTAAGCAGCGGCCCAAACGGGCCGATCTTGCGCGTGGCTAAGTACATGCCACCGGCACCGATGACAGCCCCGGTCAAGAACGAAGCGAGCCTCATGGTTTCATGATAACGTAATTTCAATGGCTCAGCAGACGACCATCGAATTATTCAACGCGCCATGCGGGATGGCGTTTCAGCCGACGAAGGCATTTTTAATCGTCGCTGATAGCGTCTCGCTTGATTGGGAGATCAATGTTACTGCGGCACCGTCGCTTGTTGAATGGTACTTAGAATTTGCGTCCGGCTCGCCTCTGGATAGCAATACGAAGTGGTATCGGGAGGTCGCAGAAGAAGACGGAGGGCTCGGCGTGACGTTCATGCCAAAAGTGTTAAGGCGGTTTACCGAGAACGGCGTCAATACGGGGCTTGGTGCAGGTCTGAATTTTTTGTCGGCTCAACTCATTCGTAAGCACAGATTTGTGCGGCTCCAAGTCAGGTGTTCTACGGGCGCGGCTACTGTAAAAGTAATCACGCCGTTCGGTATTTCTGTGGCATGACCAAGCCTGAAGTCATTGTCGTAGATAATTATCTTTCAGATCCAGACCTCGTTCGCTCTCTTGCGCTTCGGCAAACGTTCGCTGAGTCGATGTGGCACAAGGGCAAACGCTCTGAACCGCATTATGGCACCGTCGATCCAACCGACTTAGAAAAGTATCTAGGTTTGCGTATTGATGATTTTCGCAAGCACGGGATGAATTCACGTTTTCAACTTTGCCTTTCCGGAGAGCAGATTGTCTATCATTCCGATTTGCAAAGTTATGCCGCGATTTTGTTTCTTACACCGAACGCACCTATCGAAGCCGGAGTGTCGTTCTGGCGGTCTAAAATTACCGGCCTGCGTTTTCCGTCGTCAGATAGTGCTTTAACGGCAAAGACCTACGAAGGAAATCTTCTCGATCCGACCAAGTGGGAACTGGTCGACCGTATCGGCAATATTTACAACAGGCTCGTCATTTGGAACGGCCAGCTAGTACATAGCCCGTCGGCTTACTTCGGCACGGATTTGCAGAACGGTCGGCTTTTTCAGATCTTCTTCTTCGATGCCGTGTGAAGCTCAAGCCTCGGGATTTCACGGTCGAGAGCCCGCGCGACAATCGCTTCTCTCGATTCGTCGAGCTGTATAGAAGCGAGCTTAAGTCGACGTACGATATCTGTGGGAAGTCTTACGGATATCATTTGCTTTTCGGTTGTTTGCATGTCACAATTCTTACATGAAATCGCTGAAAGCGCAACTCCGGGGGGATACTTCTGCGACGATTGAAAAGGCCGAAGGTTTGCTTACTCAAGCCCGTGCAGAGTTAAAAAATTCGGGGGATAGCCGTGAAAAATTGCGCTGCTCTGCGGAGACGGGTTGGCTCGCGCTTTCGGCAGGCGCAGACACTTTTCTTTGTGCTACCGAGGGCAAAACGGCTAAAGGCCGAAAAGATGTCGAAAATGTTTATAAACAGTTTGGAGCGCGTACGGCAGGCCAATTCGGGATTGTATACAATCTTCTACACGTAGATTGTCATTATGAAGACCGTAAAACTTGTACAAAAGAAGTTATCAATTTGGGTTTGCGGGAAGCTGGACAGGCTATTCGAACACTTTCTAAACGACTAGTCACCATGCGCGGGCGCGGGAAAGCTGCGAGTAAGTGCAAAGTCGTTTAAACTCGCTTTATGCGAAAGATAACCGGCCGCTTTTGCGAACGTACGCTTAGTCCGCGCAGCGCATTAGCCAAAGGTAGTCTTCGCTGGCGAAAGTCATCCCGAGGGCGTAGTTGGATTCTTTTCGGCTGCCCGAAAGGCAAATGGCAACCGCGTATGCATCACTGCAAAGGCCCCGGAATGCGCATTCACAAGTTGCTTGTCCGAGCCGGAAAAGCGCCTTGTAAAAAGGGCCGAAAGATCACAAAGAGCAAGCGCTAACGGCGCTTTTCCGCACGGCGCCTAACGGCGCTTGTTGCACTTATGATAGCTACGCATGCAAGGGCCAGCACGACGTTTCCCGCCACCCTTCATGCAGGTCGATAGCTTCTTGCGACAAACCTTCGATCCTCGTTTTGCCATGATGAAGAAGCGTAAGCGTCTTGCTATGAAAATGCAATAGCGTTACCTTCATGTCATGGCCGAGGTATTTACGATTGCCGGAGCGAACGGCTTTGGTGCCGCGCCTTCCGGTTGGGCATTAACTTCAAAAGGCAATTACGGCGCACCGGGAGGAAAAAAACACCCGGCCGCAATGGCGCTTCAAGCGTCACTTGTCACGCTAGGTAAGGTCGTCAGAGATCCGGCGCTGTTCAATCTGCCGGTCGATGGCTTTATCGGCAATGACACCGCCCAAGCTTTGAGTCTGGCACTATCGAGGCATCTCGGCCCCGGACAGCTCCCGCCCGAGTTCCGGCAGAGCTTTTCGGCCGAGGGTATTGCCGCGAAGGCCCGAGAAATCACGGCGCTTTTGGATAAGGAGATCGCCCGTCGCGGTGCGCCTCCAGCACCGAAGCCCGTGCCCGTGCAAAAAGAGGTGCCGGTTACGCCGCAGGTCCCCGCTCCGTCGCACGGAATGTCGATGGCCGCATGGGGTGCATTGGGACTCGGGCTGCTCGTCGTGGGTTACGGCATTTACATGTTTTTGAATGACGGTAAGGGCAAAAAGCGCCGGACGTCGCACGGTGCCGTGGCCGATTTCGGTGATTTTGAATCAATGCCGTGAGTCTTCCGACCAAACCTCCCGCGCCTTCGATTTTTGTGTTCGTGATGCAAGGCTGCGGGCACTGTCATGAGTTCGTTCCGCGTTTGAAGAACGTTTTGAATTATATCTCCGGCGCACCCAAGGTTTTTGTCGGCGATATTTCAAAAGACGTCACCGCGCAGCGCTGGGCGGCTTTATGGAAAGTTAGTGGTACGCCGACGACGGTCGCGATTAGTTCTTCGGGAAAGCGCAAAAAAGTCGTCGGATCGGTGGGAGATGCCGAAATCAGAGAGCTTTTTAATTTCGCGCGCTAGGCTGCTTTCCCCCGCTTTTCAAGCGGCATCCTCCTGTTCGAACGCCAGCTCGATCGAAAATTGCTCCAAGAGTCTCTTTGTCTCCGTCTCGCCGATCGCCGCACACAAAGCCCATCTCAGCGCTTTCCATTCCTGGGCGCGACGATCGTCGGGGAACCTGTGCTCGGCGACGCCTTCCGCGAGCCAACGCATTCGGTCGAGCAGCGCTGCCGTGAACTTTCGTACCCGGCGCGAGTTATCTAGGGCGACATCCTGATACGAAACCGTATCGTGTTCTTTATTCATTAGGCCCCTTTTCGTGTGAGGTAGCCCTCGCCGACTACTTTCAAAATTACGCGACCGATACGCTCGTCGAAGCGCTCTTGTACGGGCTTGACGACGAAGCCTTCTCGAACGTGTTTGGCGTTTGGGATGGTCGATTCGCCTTCGGCGAGCGGCAACAGATCAATGCCCCAAGGTCCTCGATGCAGCTCCGGTACGACAGGCAAGTCCAGTTTGCGGGCGACGTCGAGAAAGTTTTCGTGATCGAGGTAGCGGCGGGTTTGGATATCCAGGGCGTCGAAAAGACGTAACTCCACGCCGCTTGGCTTGCCGTATTTGAGGTCTTGGACCTGACCGTAAGCTTCGCCGTAGATGGCGATTCCCGGCATCTCCGCGAGGCGCTTTTCAAGGTCTAGTTTGATCGCAATCGACCACCAGAGATTTTTTTCGTCCTGCTTTTTGATCTGAGCCCGAGAGCCAACCCACAATCTGCCTTCGTTGAAAATGTAACGTGAATTACATCCATGCAGCTTTTCGGTAAGGACGACTTCTTCTCCCGGAGCGATCACGTCTCTCCAGCGCCGCCAGCCTTCGATGTCGGTGTAGACGGGTAGAAAGCCCGGATCGGGTTCGCTTTCGCTTTGCATTACGAGGTCTTCAGGGACTTCGTATTTGGTAATGCCCAATTCTTCCTGGACGTTCTGACCTACTTGCCAATCTGCCTCGGCTTTGTGAAGCATTCCCATCGAGAAGACGCCTCTAAGTCTCTTGGCCTTGATCCGCAGCCTGCCTTCTAAAAATGCCCACTCGGGCGTATTCGGAACGATGGAATCGACGGGAATATGTGTGGCTAGCTGGCCTTCTTGATAATCTCCGGTCTTGAAAATAACTGGATAGCCATGAATCTCGGCCATGCTAAGACTATCGGCGTTCGGATGTTTGCGAACGTTCGTAACGTAACCGACTTCTACTTTGAATTCCGACATGATTGTTTTCCCACGCTCGAAAAGCGTGACAGATTTACTCTAGCACGTTTAAATTAAACCCGTGCTGCGTTTAAGAAGCTTGTTAGTGATTACGGGAACACTTGCCGTCGACGGCGGCATAGAAAACAAACAACCGACGCCCGATCGCAAACGTGCGAATGTTCTCATAGTCAAATTCGCCAAACGTTTGAAAGAAATAAGACTGCTAAAAACGCCGTTCGGGGCTCTTGTAGACCCTGTTAGGCAAACCGACATAAATAGCCTGATTTATGATGCGTCTAGGACATGCGCTAAGTATAATTCTCAAGTTACTAAGACTTGCTTTCTATGGAACAGCCTAATTTGCGAAACGCTCGCAGGAAACAGGTTGCTAGGTGTCGTAGGTTGGATATCTAAGAAGGCGCAAGACGGCGACTTAGAAGTCATAGAAATCTTGCCGCAAATCGCAGAAGTAAGTGAAAACATCTTGCAAAGTGAAATTCAAACAGTTAAATCAGGCATCGAAAGGTAGGAATTCAAATGGCAAAGAAGAACAACAAACGTTTCGCAAAAGGTGCAAACAGGGTCGCGAACACTCTTGAGAGTGTCGCCAAGAAAATTCAAACAAACATCGACCGCGCAACAGCCTGGGGACTGACTTCGATCGTAGACAGTCTGCAACACAGCGGCGAAAGCATTATGGAAGCGATCGACAGGCTGAAACAGCTCGTCGACGAAGGCTGGCAACCGCCTCGCAAGACACCTTCCCGTGCGAGCGTCGAAGAAGGCTCGATGGTTCAGATCATCGACAGTGACAGGTCGACTTACGCCGAGCTTTACGGCGTGACGAAGACCGAGATGGACGAGCTAAAGGTCGTCATGATTCGCGAAAGCAAGCGCGACGCGATTGTCGTCAAGACGAAATCGGGGAAGCAGTTTCCGATCCCTCGGCGGCATATCTCGGCCGTCGTCGAAGCGTAGGGCCGGTGTTCGGGGATCGTCTAACGGTAAGACGCTAGATTCTGAACCTAGCGATAGAGGTTCGATTCCTCTTCCCCGAACTAGTCTTTCACGCGCCAGCCATCGCCGGTTTTCTCGAAGTTCGTAGCGACCATTTTCAGGAAGCGCTTGCGAATTTTCGGGGTGTAGCAGCCGCCAAGGTAGCGCCAGGTTTTCGATTGGTAGAGCAGGCGTTCGTTTTTGGTAACGTTATCGGGGACGCTGATGAGTTTGTGTTCCCTACCGATTTTAGTTACCAAGTCGGCTTTTACAGTGTTGATGAACGCCGCGATTTCCGTGGGTTTATTTGCATATCTGCAATATTGCTCGCGCGGATCGTAGTCGCTATCGTCTCGTTTGACCTTGAGTAATCCAGGATCAACAGCGTGGGTCATTTCGTGCGCTAGGAATTTAAAGACCGCCTCTTGCCAGGCGATTTTCGGCAGGCACAGGTCTTTTTTGGTCAGCAGCGTCACGAATACTTCGTCGCTGCCCTTCATGGCTTGCGTAAAGCCGGATATGGGGTCGCTAAAGTTATCTGTCTGGTTGCTTACCCGGAGCGTCTTGCGGCCGAAAACAACGTGCTTGGATGCCACGGGTTTGACGTTGCCTACGCGCCCGCAGCTCTCGAACTTGCCCGCGATGTCTTTGGCGATGTTCGCGACGAGCCGCCAGTCGAGTTTTACCGGCCCAGAGAGCCGGGTTTTCATGGGATCTGCTTCTTTGCCAGTGCCTTGAACGCCCCTAGAACAATCAGGCTTCCGACAACCGACGACGCCACGCCCAGGAAGAACGCGGGCCAGTTGATGTTTTTGGAAGCGCAGGAGGCCATTAGCCGACTGTAACGATCCAAACCGATCCGCGTTCTAGTTTTTTCCTGTCGTGCATTTTATTTGCAGCACGACTAGCAGCATCTTTCGTCGCGTAACATCGTTTAATCCCACGCGCGGTGCCGGTCCCGCGTGTTCTGACAGCCCAGCGGCGGTCT
>Ga0334722_10001890_pt1 | contig 24789 bp, 22 predicted proteins | sample C3_bottom_MG_FD_207210 | JGI IMG/M metagenome (GOLD analysis project Ga0334722, IMG submission 207210) | Sediment microbial communities from Yellowstone Lake, YNP, Wyoming, USA - C3_bottom | ecosystem: Environmental > Aquatic > Freshwater > Lake > Sediment | place: USA: Wyoming | collected... | reverse complement strand
GGATGCTGCCGCGCTACCTCGCCGTGAGCGCGGAGCAGATACGGGACGTCTGCGCTGAGGTGTTCCGGGCGGACAACCGCCTCGTCCTCACCTACCTGCCGGACGCCCAGTCAACCGGCGCTGCCGAGGCGGCGGCGTGACCGGGGATCGCGCGACAGTCGTCGCAGAGCGACCGAAGCCCGGCCACCCGAGGCCCTACGCCTTCCCGGCGTTCACCAGGACGCAGCTCGACAACGGACTCTCGGTCCTGGCGGTGGATCTTCCCGGCAGGCCCCTGATCGACGTGTCGCTGATCATCACGGGCGGCGCCTCCGACGAGCCGGACGACCTTGCCGGGGCCACGGTCCTGATGGCCCGAGCGTTGACCGAGGGGACCGAGAACTACAGCGCGATCGACCTCGTGGAGGCGACGGAGCGGCTCGGCGCGACGCTTCACGCCGAGGCCGGCTGGGATGCAATGTCCGTCTCTGCCGACGTGCCCGCGGAGCGCCTGCCGGGCGTGCTCGACCTCATTGCGGAGATCGTCGCGCGACCGACCTTTCCGGTCGTCGAGGTGGACCGCCTTCGAGACGAGCGTCTCAACGACCTGCTCCAGGCCAAGGCCGATCCGCGGCGCCGTGCGGACGAGGCGTTCGTCGAGACGATCTACGCGTCCAGTTCGCCGTACCGTCGTCCGTCCGCCGGGACCCGTGAGACGGTCGAGCGGCTTCACCCTCTCGTCGCCCGGGCCGAGCTGGCCCGCCGCTTCGATCCGGCTCGAATGACGCTCATTGCGGGCGGCGACCTGACCGGACTTGCCATGGCGTCTCTCGCGAATTCGCGCTTCGGGGGATGGCGGGCGGATCCGGCCGCCGCGCCGAGCCAGCTCGTCGATGCCTCGCCATCGTCCGCCACGCGCAGGATCCGGGTCATCCATCGGCCCGGCTCCGTGCAGACCGAGATCCGGGTCGGTCATCCCGGGGTGCCACGCCGGATTCCCGACTATCACGCCCTGGCCGTGATGGGCGCGATCCTCGGCAGCCTGTTCAATTCGCGACTCAATCGGAAGCTGCGCGAGGAGAAGGGCTACACCTACGGCGCGGGCGCAGCGTTTGACCTGCGCCGGGCGGCCGGGCCGTTCACTGCCCGGGCTGCGGTCAACACCGAAGTGACCGTGCCGGCGCTCGTGGACATCGTTGCCGAAGTGGAGCGGATGCGTGCCGCGGTCGTTGACAAGTCGGAGCTCCAGGCAGCCAAGGACTACCTCGTGGGCGTCTTTCCCCTTCGCTTCGAAACGCCCGGGGCGGTCGTCGGGGCCCTCGGCGGACTGGTCGTCCATGGCCTGCCCGACGACGAGCTGTCCCGCTATCGCCCCGCGATCGAGGCTGTGACCCGGGAAGACGTCTTGGCCGCCGCGCAGGCCCACGTCCGGCCGGTCGAGGCGGCGGTCGTCCTGGTCGGGGATGCCGATGCCTTCGTCCCGGCCCTGGAGGCCGCGGGGCTGGGCCCGGTCTCGGTCGACCGCCACGAGGCCGCGCCGGAGGGGCCCGACGTCGTCACCGACTGACCGGCCGGCCCGGGAGCCGGGTCGCTTTCCCGCCCTGGCGTCGCCGGTCTACCGCCGGTTCCTGCTCGGTTCGATGATCGCGACGCTCGGCGCGTTCATGCAGGCCACGGCGCAGGGCTGGCTCGTCCTCCAACTGACGAATTCGCCGGGGCTGCTCGGCGTCGTCGGAGCCGTCGCCGGCCTGCCCACCCTGCTGCTCGTCGTGGTCGCGGGCGTGCTCGCGGACCGGCTCGATCGTCGTCGCCTGCTCGCCTGGGGATCTTGGGCGGGTGCGGTGCTGGCAGCGATCCTTGCCCTGCTGACGACCCTCGGCGTGGTGGAGTACTGGCAGGTGGCGTTGATCGCCCTCCTCGGTGGCGTCGTGCTCACGATTCAGATGCCGGCCAGCCAGGCGGTCGTCTCGTCGATCGTCGATCGGACGTTGCTGGGCAGCGCCATCGCCCTCAACTCGGCCCAGTACAACCTCGCGCGGATCGTGGGCCCCTCGATCGCCGGCCTGGCCATCGCGGCCGGGGGCCTCGCGCTCGGGTTCTGGGCCAACGCCGTGGCCCTGGTCATCGTCGGATTCGTGATCTCCCGCCTGCCCATCCCCCCTACGCGCCGGAGCGACCGCGTGGCCGCGGCGCTCTGGGGCGACCTTCAGGACGGCGTCCGTCACGTCGCGGCGGATCCGATCCTCGCCACGCTCGTGCTCCTCGCGGCGGCGCCGGCCCTGTTCGTCCTGTCCTACCTCACGTTTCTGCCCGTGTACGCTCGTGACATCCTGGCCGTCGGCGCGCCGGGGCTGGGCCTGCTCACCGGGTCCATCGGCGTTGGGGCGCTGGCCGGTGCACTCCTCATGGCGTCACGACGCCCGTCCGGCGGGAGCGGCCGGCTGATCCTCGTCGGCCTCGGCGCAATCTCGCTGTCGCTCCTCACCTTCGCCCTGTCACGGTCGCTGCCCGTCTCGATGCTCGCGCTCGGGGTGCTCGGCGCCAGCCAGGTCGCCTACTACTCGACCACGAACACGCTGCTCCAGACGCGGGTGCCGCCCCGCCTCCGGGGACGGGTGCACAGCCTGTATGTGCTGACCTCGATCGGCCTCCTGCCGATCGGCAACCTCGGAGCAGGCGCGATCGCCGAGGTGGCCGGGGTTCCGGCCGTTCTCGCCGTCGGGGCGATCGTCACCCTCTGCGCAGCGATCCTTGCCGCCCTGCTGCGGCCGGCGTTGCGAGGCCTCGCCACGGGCGAAACGGCCCTTCCCCGGCCGGCACTCGGCCCTGCGGCCGCAGCACCCGGCTCCGAGCGCGACTCCCCCGTTGCACTTGAAACCTTATCGGCGGGGACCGCCTCAGATGAAACGAGCGATCGGTCGCCGACCGGCCCGGGAACTGGAGCACCAGACAGATGATGGAACGATTTGGTCTGCGGATGACCCGCGCGATCGGCGTGGCAATCGTGAGCCTCCTGCTGATCGCCGGCGGCGCCCTCGCCGCGAAGGACCTGGCCGGCTCGGGTCACAGGAACGACGAGGCCCCGGCTGCCCCGATCGGGGTCGGGATCGGCACCCTCGCCGAAACGGACAATGGGTCCGGCGAATTCGAGGTCGAGAGCGACGACGCGGCCGAGGACGTGGCCGGGACGGACCAGGAATCCGAGGCCCAGGACGTCGACGACGCCGACGAGGCCCAGGATGTCGACGACGCCGACGAGGCCCAGGACGCATCCGACACGGCCAACGAGGCCGACGAGTCCGACGGCGGCGGCGATGAAGGTGCGTCCTCCGACGACGGCTCGGACGGCGAGGCCAACGGCGGCGAGGCGGACGACGCGTCCGATAATCACGGCGGCGACGACTGATCGGGCCCCCATCGGGGACCGATGGACGTGACCAATGGCCCACCCTGGCTCACCTCGGATCGCGTCACCATGGAGGCCGCTCCGGCTCGTCACGGATCGAGCGGAGCCAATCGATGGAGCGGACCAATCGACACATCAGCCGCGTCGAACGGCAGTCCGCGAGTTGACGCGGAAGAGTCGGCCATCGTCCGGGCAGTCGTCGAGGGCGATCAGGACGCCTTTCGCGTCCTTGTCGAACGGAATGCCGCGGCCGTCGTGCGGGCGTGCAGTCGCGTGCTGGGCGACCTCGGTGAGGCCGAAGACGTTGCCCAAGAGGCCTTCGTGATTGCCTACAGGTCCATCGGCACGTGGCGTGCCGATGGCCCGTTCGGCGCCTGGCTGGCACGAATCGCGGTGCGTCTTGCGATCCGGCAGGCGGCGCGGCGTCGCGCCGTCGCCTGGGTATCGCCCGTCGCCGGTGCAGGCGAGCGCGTTGATGACGCCGTGGCCGGGCTCCCAGCGGGCACGGACTCCGACCCGGAAGGGGTCGCCCTGCGCGGGGAGCGTCAGCGCCTCATCCGACACGCAGTCGCGGTGCTCGATGAGCCGTACCGCGAGGTCGTGGCCCTGCGCTTCTTCGCCGAGCGTTCCCTGGACGAGATCGCGACCCTCACCGGGAGACCGCTGGGCACGGTCAAGACGCACCTGTACCGTGGCCTGCTCCGGCTTCGGAGTGCGCTGGACGAGGGTCAACGATGAGCGCCTGGCAGGGCTCGTTCCGTCCAGACGAGCTCGACGGTCCAGGTGAGCGTCTGCCCCAGGGCGATCGGGCCGCGGCTCTGACCACCGCCCGTGAGCTCATGGGAGCCCTCCCGGTCGGTGGGGTGCAGCCAACCGCCGAGTTCGTCGATCGGGTGATGGCTGCCCTTGCAGCGGAGCCGGCTCCCCGCGCTGGAGGTTTCCTGGCAGCCCCGCGTTCTCGACCGGGTCTCCCCGGCCTGCTGCTGAGCGTCCGCCAGGCGTGGACGGTCGCGACGGGTGGCCCCGGCCGCCCGATCGGCGCGCGCGGGGCGGCACTCGCCTACGTCCTGGCGGTGGCTCTCGTCGGTGTGTCGCTGACTGGGGCGGCGGCCCTCGGAACGGCCGGAGTGCTCCGCCTTCTTGACCCGAACGGGACGACGAACCCGTCGCTCGTCGAGCCATCACCGTCGCCCGAACCCACGCTCGGGCTCGTGCAGCCTCCCAGTCCCGTTGAGGCGTCGGAGTCGCCCGAGCCGTCGGAGAGCGCCGAGGCGTCCGAATCCCCTGAACCCGCTGACGCGAGCTCGGGAACGTCCGCAGGCCTGCGCCCCACGGAGTCGCCCGGCTCCTCCGATGACCATGGCGACCACGAGTCCCCGAGCCCGGATGACTCGGGCCACGGTGGCTCCGACTCGCCGTCCGGCTCGCCTCGCCCCTCGGAGACGCCGAAGCCGTCAGAAACGCCGCACTGATCGCGGCCGCGCCCGGCGGCCTCAGCTAGGCTGCGCAGATGATCGTCGTGTGCGGCGACCTGGGAGCCATCGGAAGGCACGAGCGCGCTGCCCTCGCTGTCGCGCGCGCGGCGGCCGCGGCTGGGAATGACGTCCAGCTGGTCGGGATCGTCCCGGAGGGGGTGGAGGAGGACGCGCGCCTGATCGCCCTGGCGTCGGCGGGCGTGGGTCACGCGGCCGCGCTCCGGATGCCGCTCAGACCGCTCGAACGCGCGGACCTGGACCTCGCCCTCCGGTACCTGCCCGATGTCCGGGTCATCGTCGCCTTGGAGCTCGACGCCTCGATCCATGGGGTCATCGGGGAAGCCTCGGCATACACGGCTGCCTTCCTCATCCTGGTCACGACTACGCCACTGGCCGCGAGCGAACCCGGCGGGGGACTTCCATCGGACGTGATCGTGCTCGAGGCGCCGCCCCAGGATCGCGATGGGACGTTCGCCGGGTTTGTCGGAACCCTGGCGGCGAAGCTTGACGCCGGGGCCGCACCGGCCGACGCCTGGGACGCCACGCTCAGCGTCCTGGCCGTCGACGCAGTCAGCGCAGCTCGAGGTCCCCGTGCTCGGCGAGCGGCAGGATGAGGCCCGGTCCGTCGTTGCGGACGTCGTTGACCGCGCGGCTCACCGGGTAGGCCGCAAGCCCGGCGTCCTCCGCCGGGACCAACAGGCCGTTGAGCTCGGCCGGATCGGGCAGGGCCGGGTCCAGCCAGCGAGCCCAGGCGCCCGGCTGGATCAGGACCGGCATGCGGTCGTGAATGGAGCGCATCAGCTCGTTCGGTGTCGTGGTCACGATCGTGAACGTGCGCCGGACCTCGTCCGACACGGGATCGCGCCACCCGGACCACAGGCCGGCGAGTGCCAGCGGCCGGCCATCCAGCCGGGCGACCCGAAACGGCTGACGGACCTTGCCCTCGCGCCGCCACTCGTAGAAGGAGTCCACCGGGATGAGACAGCGGCGCTTGCGGAACGCGTCCCGGAACGCCGGAGATGATGTGAGCGTCTCGGCTCGCGCGTTGAACATCCGGTTGCCGATCCGGGCGTCCGTCGCCCAGTGGGGGATGAGCCCCCACCGATACGCCTTGATGGCCCTGCGGTCGTCACGCTGGACGATGACGGCAGCCTCGTCGGTCGGCGCGACGTTGAATCGACCGCCGGGGCCACCCGCAAGGTCCTCGGCCTGGAAGATCTCGGCGAGCTCCGAGGTCGGGCGCTCCTGGGTGAATCGTCCACACATGGCGCATCTAGTATCGTCGGGCCGATGACCGACCATGTCCCCATGCTTTCCGGGCCGGATCTCGCCGCGGTTGTCGGTTCCCAGGGCCCCCTCGACCGAGGAATCGCGCTGGCGCTCCTCGATCGGGCCGCGGCGCTCGTGGAGGCCGGCGACTTCCTGTCCGCGGCCCAGGCCTATCAGCGCGTAGCCGGGTTCGATGACCCAGCGATCACCGGCGCGGCCTGGCTCGGCCTCGGCGAGGCGCTCTTCCGGCTCGACCACGACGCCGAGGCGATTTCCGCGTGGGAGGCCGTCGTTCGGCTCCCCGAAACACCGTCCACCTATCCAGCCTGGCGGAACATCGCGGCCGCACGGGTCCGATCCGGCGAGCTTCGCGACGCCGTCCGAGCGTATCGCGAGTCGGACAGGCGGGCGCCGGCCGAGGACAAGTCCGAGATCGCGTCCCGTCTCGGCTGGCTGGCCAAGGAGACCGGTGATTCCGGCGCCGCGCGGCGCTACTTCGCGCGCAGCCGGGGAGGCGGGCCGGCTATCCCGCTGTCGTACCTGGTCCTCGGGCTCACGGTCCTGGTCTCGATCTACGTCCTGTCGGTCGGTGGCAACGGCGTCGCGCGTGCGCTGGAGCTGAGCAAGGCGGCGCTGGCTGCCGGCGAGCTCTACCGGCTCGTCAGCGTGACCCTGGTGCACGCGAATCTCGTGCATCTCCTCGTCAACATGTACGCGCTGTACCTGCTGGGTCCACTCGTCGAGGGGATCTGGGGCACGGCAACATTCGGCGCTTTCTACCTGCTCACCGCTGCCGCTGCATCGACGGCCAGCTTCGTGGTCTCGCCCTTCGACAGCGTCGGCGCGTCGGGCGCGATCTTCGGCCTGGTCGGGATTCTCCTCGCGGGAACGAGGATCCATCACCCGATCCTTGACCGGCGGGCCCGGGCCATCGTGCCCCAGCTCGGCTCCATCGTCGTCATCAACCTCGCCCTCGGGTTCCTCGTCCCCGGATTGGACAATGCGGCGCACATCGGCGGCCTCGTCGCGGGGCTGTGGCTGGGCCTGTTCGTGCCGCCCGGGCGGGTCCGCACGATGCGTGACTTCTGGCGGGCCGGGGGAAGGCCCGAGCCGGGCCGTGGGCCCATGGCGATCGCCCTCCTCGGGATCGTCGGGCTCGTCGTCCTCATCGCGGCCGGCCTCGTGGCCGGTGGCCTCACGCTCTAGGGCGCGCGCGGGCGCGCATGTTCGCCACGCTGCTCGGCGGGCTGCCCCGCCCGTTGGATCCCGCCGGCGCCCCGCTCGTCGACGACGACGCGGCAGTCATCGCCGCCCTTGAAGCCCAGGTCGCTTCCGGACTCGAGCCGCTGACCGACGGCCGGCTGCGAATCCGCGGGCCGTTCGGCGCGCTGGCCGGGTTGGCGGGGGTCGATGAGCGGGCGGGCGAGCTGCGCATGACCGGCCTGCCGCGCTGGAGGGGGCAGCTCACGGTCGATGGCTGGCGGTTCGCGGCAACCCACGCGGCGGCGCTCGTCAAACAGGCGCTTCCGGGACCCTTCACGCTCGGCCGACGGTTCGGCGCCGGGGACCGGGACGCCATGACGATGGCCTTCGCCTCCGCGCTTCGGGCCGAGATCGCCGCGCTCGCATCGGCTGGCTGCGCGCTCGTCGAGATCGAGGAACGCGACGCCCACCTGATCGGAGCGGACGAGGTCGAGCGCCGCACGTTCGTGCGCGCTCACCGGCTCCTCCTCGACGGGATCGAGGGTGTCCACGTGTCCCTGGCCATCGTGTCGGCGAGCGCCGACGCCGCGGGCATCGAGACCATCCTCGCCGCGCCATACCGAAGCCTCGCCGTCGATCTGATCGACGGGCCCGACAACTGGCGCCTGGTCACCGCCGCACCGGGGGATCGAGGGATCGTGTGCGGGGCACTTTCAACGCGCGATCCCAGCGACGACGGCCCGGAGCTCCTGCTCTGGGCGGCCGGCTATGCGGCGGCGTCAGGAAGCCGGGGCCTCGACCGGGTGGGTCTGGCCACCGCCGGGAGCCTCGCGGCACTTCCCTGGACGGTCGCTGCCCGGAAGCTCGAACGGCTGGGACACGCGGCTCGTCTTGCGGCCCTGCCCGCCTCCAGGGCCGTCGAGCAGCTCGAGCCGCGCGCGATCAACATCCGGAGCGCCGCCGCGGGCCGACCGGTTCCCGATGGTCCCCGCGGCCGTCGGCGACCGCCGTCCTGACCGCTTCGCCAGGCCGGACGGCGCCTCGCCGGTGCAGCCGACGAAGCCGTCGTGACGGCTTGATTCCGTGACGCCGGTCGGCGCATCATCACGATTCTCCCCGGCCGCCAGCAGGAGGTCCCGCCCGTGGCTTCGCACATCGCCCTGACCGTCAACGGAAAGCCGCGGGAGGTGGATGTCGAGCCGAGACGGCTCCTCGTCCAGGTCCTGCGCGAGGATTTCGACCTGACCGGGACACATGTTGGCTGCGACACGTCGCAGTGCGGCGCCTGCACGGTCACCGTCGACGGCAAGGCCGTGAAGTCGTGCACGATGCTCGCGGTCCAGGCGGACGGTGCGACGGTCACTACGATCGAGGGCCTCGCTCCGGCCGGCGGCCTCCACCCGCTCCAGGCCGCGTTCTGGGAGCACCACGGGCTCCAGTGCGGCTTCTGCACGCCGGGAATGATCATGGCGGCGGCGGACCTGCTTGCCCGAACCGTGGATCCCACGGACGAAGAGATCCGGCACGCGATCGAGGGCAACTTCTGCCGCTGTACGGGCTACCAGAACATCGTCACCGCGATCCGCGCGGCCGCGGCCGTCATGCGGGCCGGCGTCCCGGCCCCGAGCGGCGCGATCCAGGGAGGCATGTGATGGCTATCGACATGCTCGGCAAGCGCGTCAAGCGCGTCGAGGATCAGCGCCTCATCACCGGGGAGGGCCGCTACGTCGACGACATCAAGCTCCAGTCGATGGCCCACTGCGCGATCCTCCGGAGCCCGTACGCCCATGCCAACATCCGTTCGATCGACACGAGCGCGGCAAAGGGCATGCCCGGCGTTCTCGATGTCATGACCGGCGCGGACATCCCGTACAACCCGCTCCCGATGGCCTGGCCGGCCGGCGGTTCGGCCGGCCTGAAGAACAACGTCAACTCGCCCCGTGCGCTCGCGACCGACAGCGTCAAATGGACCGGCGAAGGCGTCGCCGCGGTCATCGCTGAGACAGCCGAGCAGGCGCAGGATGCCCTCGAGTCGATCGTGGTCGACTGGGAACCGCTCGCGACCGTCGTCGATGCCGAGAAGGCGACCCAGCCAGGGGCCCCGCAGCTCCATGAGAACGCGCCGAACAACATCGTCTTCGAGTGGGCCGTGGGCGATCGCGAGGGGACGGCGAAAGCTGTCGACTCGGCCGAGGTCGTCGTTCGCCAGCGGCTGGTGAACCAGCGCCTTATTCCGAACCCCATGGAGACCCGGGGCGATATCGGCTGGTACAACCCGGGCACGGACGAGTACACGATCTGGATGTCCAGCCAGACGCCGCACATCCAGCGGATCCTGCTGGCGATCTTCGTGATGGGCATCCCCGAGCACAAACTGCGCTGCATCAGTCCGGACGTCGGCGGTGCGTTCGGCACCAAGATCTTCACCTACGGCGACTACGTCGTCGTGCTCGAGGCTTCGAAGCGAATCGGCGGCCGGCCGGTCAAGTGGATCGAGGGCCGCCGCGAGAACTACCAGTCGACGATCCACGGTCGGGACCACATTACCTACCTGGAGGTGGCCGGGACGCGGGCCGGCGAGATCACCGGGATCCGGGTCAAGACCTACGCGAACCTCGGCGGGCGGCTGTCCACGATCGGCCCCGGCATACCCACCACGCTCTACGCGCGGGTCCTGTCGGGCTGCTACAAGATCCCGAACGTCTACGCCGAGGTGGTCGGCGTGTACACGAACACCGTGTTCGTCGACGCCTACCGCGGCGCCGGCCGCCCCGAGGCGACCTATGTCGTCGAGCGGGCGATGGACCTGTTCGCCGGGGAGATCGGGATGGACCCGGCGGAGCTCCGGCGTCGAAACTTCATCGCACCGGACAAGTTCCCCTATGAGAATCCGTCCGGGCTCGGCACCGCCAGCGGCGGTGCCAAGATCTACATCGATTCCGGCAACTACGAGCCGGCCCTCGACAAAGCCCTCGCGATGGCCGGCTACGCGGAGATGGCAGCCGCCAAGGGCGAGGCCCGAACCCGCGGCAAGTACTTGGGCGTCGGCCTCTCGAGCTACATCGAGGTCTGCGGCGTCGCGCCGTCCAAGTGGATCGGCGCCGTGGGCGAGGGCTGGGGTGCGGCGATGTGGGAATCGGCCAACATCAAGGTTCACTTGACCGGCAAGGTCGTCGTCACGATGGGCACCCAGCCCCAGGGCCAGGGCCACGAGACGACCTACGCCCAGATCGTCGGCCATGAGCTCGGTATCCCGATGGAGGACATCGTCGTCCAGCATTCGGACACCCAGGGCACGCCCTTCGGCTATGGGAGCTATGGCTCCCGGACGTCGTCCGTGGGCAGCACCGCGGCGATCAAGGCCGCGGCGAAGATCCGGGAGAAGGCGCGCCGCTATGCGGCCCACATGCTCGAGGCCTCGGTCGAGGACATCGAGGTCGAGGGGGCCGAGTACCGGGTGAAGGGATCGCCGGACAAGAAGAAGACCTTCCAGGAGATCGCCTTCGCGCTCGATCTCGCGTTCGACGCGCCCGAGGGCATGGAGCCGTACCTGGACGAGACGGCCTACTACGACACCCCGAACTGCACCTTCCCGTTCGGGACGCACGTGGCCGTCGTCGAGGTGGATGAGGCGACCGGGCACGTGGATCTCGTCAAGTACGTCGCCGTGGACGACGTCGGCAACAAGATCAACCCGATGATCGTCGACGGGCAGCTCCACGGCGGCATCGTCCAGGGTGTCGGACAGGCGCTCTGGGAGGGTGCGGTCTACGGTGATGACGGGCAGCTCCTGTCGGGCTCGATGCTCGACTACGCGCTGCCGCGTGCCTCGTGGTTGCCGAATCTCGAGCTCGGCGAGACGGTCACGCCCTCGCCGGTCAACCCGCTCGGGGTGAAGGGCGTCGGCGAAGCGGGCGCGATCGCGAGCACTGCCGCCGTGGCCAATGCCGTGAACGACGCCCTGAAACCGTTCGGGATCCGGCATCTCGACATGCCGTTCACACCGCAGACGGTGTGGAAGGCGATGCAGACCGCGAAGGGAGCCCAGGCATGATCCCCGCCGCATTCGACTACGTCCGGGCGACCTCGCTGAGCGATGCCCTGGGCCACCTTGCCGCAGGCGCGGGTTCGGCCAAGGCGATCGCGGGGGGTCAGAGCATCCTGCCGCTCATGAAGCTCCGGCTCGCGCGACCGGAAACGCTCGTCGACATCGGCCGGCTGACCGAACTCAGGGGCGTCCGACGCCTGCCCGATGGCCGCGTAGCCGTCGGGGCCCTCACGACCTACGACGAGATGCTTCGGGACGAGGTGATCGGGCAGTACGGCCTGCTCCGCGATGCCCTTCCGAACATCGGCGACGTCCAGGTTCGGAACCGGGGCACGATCGGAGGCGCGATCGCGCATGCCGATCCGGCCTCGGATATGCCCGCGATCCTCCTCGCACTCGACGCGGAGATCGTCGCCCGATCAACGCGCGGCGAGCGTCTCATTGCCGCGACGGCCTTCTTCGAGGGTGCGTTCACAACCGCCCTCGAGACCGATGAGCTGATCACGGAAGTCCGGCTGCCCGGTGGGCGCGACGACGTGGGCTCGGCCTACCGGGCCATCGAGCAGCCCGCGAGCGGGTACTCGATCGCCGGCGTCGCGGCGCTCGTGGGTGGGTACGACGGCGTCCGCTGGAACTTCTGCTCGATCGGTGTCACCGGGGTGGGGGAGCACCCCTACCGCGCGACTGCGGTCGAGACGGCTGTTCGAGAGGGCGCGCCCTTCGATGGGGCGGCCATCCATGCCTGTCTCGGCGTGACCGTCGCCTCGGATATCCACGCCGACCGGGAATACCGTTCCCACGTCGCGACTGTCCAGGTCCGGCGCGCGCTGGAGGCGGCCGCGGCTCGCCTCGCGTGAGGGTCGCTCACCTCCAGCTGGGGAGTGCGGCGCCCGCGACCCTCGTAGGCGCGGTTCTGACCCGGGATCTTGAGGTTTCCGGGGAGCGCTGGGCGAAGGGCCGTCGTCTCACGGCGGCCGACCTGGCCCGCGCGGCGGATGCCCTCCCGATCGTCGAGGGCCGCCCGATCACGGTCCTGATCCCGGATGCCGGCGACGTCCACGAGGACGGCGCCGCGCTCCGGCTCGCGGCGGCGGTCGCCGGCCCGGGCCTCGTCATCGGGGAGCCGGCCCAGAGCCGGATCGATCTCCGGGCCACGGTCGCCGGTGTCGTCCACATCCGGGGGGAACTGGTCGAGCGGATGAACGCGATCGACTCACTCGAGGTGTTCACGATCCTTGACGGACGCGTCGTCGAATCCGGCGCGCTGGTAGCCAGCGTGAAGATCGCGCCGCATCTCGTTCCCGAGGCGCTGCTGGCAGGTGCCGAGGCGATCGCCGCACGGGGCGCGCGCCATCTTGGCGTCGTGTCCGTGGCCGCCTTCCGGCCGCAGCGGGTCGCCGCCGTCGTCAAGGAGTCCATTCGCGGGATCGCCCGAGACCGCTTCGAGGCGAGTGTCCGAGCCAAGGTCCAGGGTCTCGGGTCACGACTCGTCGGGATTGACTACTGCGACGACGCCGTGGAGCCCGTAGCGGCCGCGCTTCGTCGACGGGTCCGGGGCCGCGGTGCCGGCCGAGCGGATCTCGTCCTGACCGCGGGCTCTTCCAGTACGGACCCGGAGGACCCGTTCTTCATCGCGCTGGCTGCGCTTGGTGGCCAGATGGTTCGCCACGGCGTGCCGGCCCATCCTGGTTCCATGCTCTGGCTGGGGCGCGTTGGGATCGTCCCGGTTATTGGCCTGCCCTCGTGCGGGGCCTACTCGAAGGCCACCGCCGCCGACCTCCTCCTTCCGCGCCTCCTCGCCGGCGAGCCGGCGTCCATCCGCACCGTCGCCCGCCTGGGCCACGGCGGCATCCTCACCCGCGACCAGCGTTTCCGGTTCCCGGCCTACGCGCGTGACCTTGAGGCGCCGGAGGGCTGAGCAGCCTCGTAACACGCGAGGTGCGGGCTACGGGGCATTCGCCCGGACCGCGACGACGTTCGCGTCGTTGTCCGCCCCTGCCACCGAGAAGAACAGCATCAGGTCGTCGCCAAGCGCGGCGAGTCCCTGATAGTCGCCGAGGAACCAGCCCCGCGCCACGGGCGCGTTCTCCATGTCGAACGATCCGTAGGCGTGCTGCTCGGCCCAGGTGGCCCCGCCATCATCCGAATGGGTGAGCCAGACGTCGGTCGGCAGACCGGGAGCGGCCGTGTTGTTCCGGAAGTCGTAGTACATGACCGCAACCGTGCCGTCCGCCGTGACCTCGACCGTTCCGTTGAAGGAATGCGTTGTCGGCGGCGTGCCCGTGACGTCGATCGGTGTGCTCCAGGTCCTGCCGCCATTCGTGGACTTGGTCAGCTTCACGTGATCGAAGCCGGACGGGATCCCATCGGCGAAAACCATGTAGAGCGCTCCCGTCCTGTGGTCAACGGCGACGTCCGGGAGGTAGTCGCCGGCCCGGACGGTCTCGTTGAGTGACTCTGGGTCCGGGATGTCAGGGTTGGTCAGCAACTGCGTGCCGAGCGGGGCGATCTTGATCGGGCCGCCCCAGGTCTTGCCGCCGTTCTTCGAGACGAAGGCCGTCCAGAAGTATGCCTGCGGCGTTGGCTGGATGCCCGATCCGAGGAAGAGCATCGCTCCTATGTCGACGAGCGTGCCGTCCGGCAGCACGACGATCTGATTGCCCTGGACGTACACGACGGCCCTCGTGATCGGCGTGGGTGTGGACCACGTGACCCCGCCGTCGGTGGTCTTGGAGAACATCGGCAGGCCGCCGTAGGCAAACGAGTTGAAGGCGCCTACCGGCCCGATGTGCTCGACCCCGGGCAACGAGCCGCGGATCCAGGTTGCGTAGGCCTTGCCTTCACCGGCCACTGGTCGCCAATCGCCGGTGATGGACTGCTTGTCGTTGAAGTGAACAGGGTCAGTGTCATTGATCAGCTGAACGGGTGAACTCCAGGTTGCTCCACCGTCTGTCGATGTCGAAGTCTCGATGTCCGATCCGTCAAGTCCCGCGCTGTAGAGGCCGAGCGAAATCTGGTAGGCCCGACCGGTCGAGTCGAAGCTTACCCACGGGTCCGTGGCGCGCGGGTACAAGCTGCCACCTGAGCACGTGCTGAACGTCGCGGAATTCCGGGCCCACGACGCGCCTCCGTCGAACGAGCGCGCGGCGATCAGGCCCTTGGCGCCACCATCGGTCCAGCGGTCCTGCTGGAAGACCCCGATGATGCTGTCCGGGTCCATCGGGTTGACCGCAACGAACGGCTCGAGCTCGGTATTTGCGTAGTTGACGCTCGGCGGGTCCGCCAGGGGGTCGGGACCATCAGGGCAGCTGGCGAAGGGACTTGCGCCGCTGACCAGGACCGGCGGGCCGACGGTGTACGTACCACCTGTGGCGATCGCGGCCGAGGGGGCGCCAAGCGCGACGATCACCGACCCAACGACGACAAATCGGGGAATCCGCATTAGTGAAACCTCCTGCAGGGCCGCGGATACCAGACGATATCTGTGCTGCGCTCGCGATGCAACGGCGTTGGTCGACGCAACCGCAGTGTAGATTCCGCCGATGACCCAAGCCCTTACCTCCACCGACGCGATCCAGGCCGCCTTCCGCGAGCGCGGCTACATCGCCGATCGCTCGATCGCCACCGCGGTCTTCCTCGGCCTGAAACTTGGGCGGCCCCTCCTCCTCGAGGGCGAGGCCGGCGTCGGCAAGACCGAGCTCGCGAAGGTCCTGGCGGCAAGCCTGGGCACCCGTCTGATCCGGCTCCAGTGCTACGAGGGGCTGGACGTCAACACGGCGGTCTACGAGTGGAACTACCCGCGGCAAATGCTGGAGATCCGGCTGCTGGAGGCTCGGGGCCAGGCCGAGCACGCGACAGCCCACGACATCTTCGGGCCAGAGTTCCTCATTCGGCGGCCGCTTCTGCAGGCGCTCGAGGCCGGCACCGACGGCGAACCGCCGGTTCTTCTCATCGACGAGATCGACCGGGCGGACGAGGAGTTCGAGGCGTACCTGCTCGAGATACTCTCCGACTTCCAGGTGACCGTGCCCGAGATCGGGACGATCAAGGCCGAGCGCCCTCCCCGCGTGATCCTGACCTCGAACCGGACGCGCGAGGTCCACGACGCCCTCAAACGGCGCTGCCTCTACCACTGGATCGACTACCCGTCCGCAGCCAAGGAGTTCGAGATCGTCCAGGCCCGCGTGCCGATGGCCCCGGAGGTCCTCGCCCGCGCCGTCGTTGCGTTCGTCCATCGGCTCAGGGAGGCCGACCTCACCAAGGTCCCCGGGATTGCCGAGACGCTCGACTGGGCCGCCGCGCTCATGGCCCTCGGCGCGGCCGACCTGTCTCCCGAGCTCGTCGACGAGACCCTCGGTGTCGTCCTGAAGTACGAAGAGGACATCCGGCAGGTCCGCGGCGACACGGTCAAGACGTACTTGGCCGAGGCCGCGGCAGGTCGCTGAGACCGAGAATGGCCCACGATCCGGCGATCGTCGCGAGCGGGGCGCGCGAGGCCGTCGACGGCCATCGTCTCCTGGCGCGCGCGGTTGGGTTCGGGCGGGCACTGCGAGCAGCCGGGCTGGCCGTGGATCTCACCTCCGAGATCGACTTCGCGCGCGCGGTCGGGATCGTCGATATCGGCGATCGAGAGGTCGTCCGGGCCGCCGGGGCGGCCGTCTTCACGCGGCGCCGCGACGATCGTCCGGTCTACGACCGCGTCTTCGACCGGTACTGGCGGCGCCGCTCGCTCCAGCCCAATCTCGAGGCGCCGGGGACCGAGCAGCGGCCGGAGGCGGTGCCGGCCGACGAGGGTAGCCCGCAGGACGCGGCAATGCCCGGCGACGAGCGGTCGGAGCTGCCGGAGGATCGCCAGGGGATTCCTATCCCGACCGACGGCGACGCCGACGATGACGAGGCCGCGCCGGACATCGTCACGATCTCGCCGGACGCGTACAGCCGGTCGGAGACGCTGCGACATCGCGACTTCGACCGGATGACCTCCCAGGAGCTACGTGACGCCGAGCGACTGGTGGACCTGCTCGAACCGAAGCTCGAGCTGCGCCGGACCCGCCGCTACGAGCTCCACCGGCATGGCCGCCGTCTCGCCCCGCGGGCGATGTTCCGCCAGAATCTCGGGACCGGCGGCGAGGTGCTGGCATGGGTCTGGCGGCGTCCGGTCCGACGCCCGCGACCCCTCGTCGTCCTGTGTGACATCTCAGGTTCGATGGAGCGTCACTCACGCCTCCTCCTCCGGTTCATCCAGGCGCTTGCGGCGTCCTCGGCGGTCAAAACGGAGTCGTTCGTCTTCGGGACGCGCCTCACCCGGGTAACGCGCCTACTCAAGGACCGGAACCGGGACCGGGCACTCGCGAAGGTTGCAGACGCCGTGACGGACTGGGCCGGCGGGACGCGGATCGGGGAGTCATTCCGGGAGTTCAACCATCGCTGGGCGCGCCGGACCCTCCGGACGAGCGGCGTCGTGATCGTGATCTCCGACGGCTGGGACCGCGGTGACCCGCGGCTCGTGGAAGTGGAGACGGCTCGCCTCCGCCGGAACTGCCACCGCCTCGTCTGGCTCAACCCGCTCGCTGGGACGCCGGGCTATCAGCCGCTGGCCGCCGGCATGCGAGCGGCATTCCCGTACATCGACGACTTCCTCGCGGCCGGGACCATCGCTAGCCTGGAACGGCTCGGCGAAATCCTTGCCGGCGGTCGCGGGGAGGACACCCGGCGTGGCAGCGAAGCCGCCGCCCACATCGCTCCCGGCCCCGACGCCGTCAGGACGTTCTCGCCGCCGCCCCGGGTGGCCCGCCAGCCCGCCGATCCGTTCGCCGCCCAGCCCCTGGGCTGAGGCTCCTTCGTACCGGCGTCAGTAGGTCAGCACCCGGACCGGCGTCAGCGAGAAGTCGCGGACGTTCCTGGTCAGAACCGCTGCGCCCATGGTCTGGGCCGCCGACGCGATCAGCGCGTCCGCAACGGCGAGGTCCTCGCCGCGCCCGCGGGCCTCGCGCCGCCACTGCCCGGCGGTCAGCGCGGAGTCCGGCCCTGGCTGGACGAACTCAAGCGGGCGAATCAGACCATCGAGGGCGCGCGCATCACGAGCCCGCAGTCCGGCGCGGGTCTCGGCGACCGCCACCTCGTTGATGAAGACCTCGTCGCCGTCGGCGAACGCCACCTCGAGCCGATCGAGTGCGGCTTGGACCCCGCGGAGATGGTCGATAAGGAAGCAGGTGTCAAGCAGGATCCGCATCGTCGACCGTCTCCTCGGTGCCTTCGCGCCGCAACGCCCGGACCCACTCGACGACATCTTCTGAAGTGCGCCAGTAGGGGTAGTCCTCGGCGCTCAGGACGCCGGCCGATTCCCGGATCGCCACCCTGAGGCGCTCCCGCTTGAGCTTGGCCTCGAGGGCCTCCGCCACGAAGCGGCTCCGGCCGCGCGGGCCGGCGAATCGGTCGACTTCCTCCAGCAGGGCCTCGGGGAGCAGCAGGTTTGTGCGCACAGCCATGCGCACGAGTATACACACATCACAGCGTTCGCTCCGGGGCGCGGGATCCCCGCCATTCGACACCGGCCGTAGGATGGCGCCATGCGCGACCTGCTCGAGACCCTGGACGCCTGGCGGGCCGAGGGAGTGAGTGCCGGCCGGGCGATCGTAGTCCGGACCTTCGGGTCGGCGCCACGCCCGGAGGGGGCCGTGCTGATCGTGGCCGACGACGGCCGGCTCATGGGTTCGGTGAGCGGCGGCTGCGTCGAGGGCGCGGCTGCGGAGGAGATCGAACGTGCCAGGAGCACCGGCAATGCCAGGGTCATCCGGTACGGGATCAGCGACGAGGAGGCGTGGGACGTCGGGCTCGCCTGTGGCGGGACGATCGACGTGCTCGTCGAGCCGACGGTGCCGGCCGCCGTCGAGACGGCCGCTGCCGAATCCCTGGGCCCGCATGGTCGGTCCATGGCCGTGGTCACACCGCTGCCGGCCGACGCTCCGCCGCCCGAGTTCGGGCTTCACCCACCCGGGGACGGCGCCCCGCCAACCCCGCCCATCTTGATCGCCGCGGATGGAGCGATCCTCAGCGGAACGACGGGCGACGCTGCCACGGACGCTGACCTCGGCCGAGCTGCCGCCCGGATCCTCGACGACGGCCGGTCGCGCACCATGGAGGTGGGCGGCCGGTCCTACTTCGTTGAGGCGTTCCCGGTCCGCCCGCGGCTCGTGGTCGTGGGTGCCGTGGAGGTCGCCCGCTCGCTCGTGCGATACGCCGCCGAGCTCGGCTACGAGACCGTCGTCGTCGACGGCCGAGCTTCGTTCGCCACCAAGGAGCGCTTCGCCCAGGTGGACCGGATCGAGGTCGCCTGGCCGGACGAGGCCTTCGATACCCTGGATGTTGGTCCCAACGACGCCGTCGCGATCCTGTCGCACGACCCGAAGTTCGACGAGCCCGCAATTGTCGAGGCGACCCGGCGCGGCTGCCGCTATGTCGGCGCGGTCGGCTCGCGCAAGACGCAGGCGGACCGGCGCGAGCGCCTGCGTGACGCGGGCCTCACACCCGACGAGATCGGGAGCCTGCGTGGGCCGATCGGCCTCGACCTCGGCGGCAGGGACCCGGCCGAGACTGCCCTCGCGATCATGGCGGAGATCGTCGCCGCGCGAAGAGGCGGCTCGGGTGCCCCGATGCGCGAGCGACTCGCGGCCGAGCTGGCCCAGCCAGCCCAGCCGGCTGCCGCCCGCTAACACCGTGAGGGCCGCCGGAGTCATCCTCGCGGCCGGTGCCGGGTCGCGCTTCGGCGGCAACAAGCTTCAGGCCCGGATCGACGGCGCGCCCATCCTGGCTCACGTCCTCGCCGCGGCACGGGGGGCAGGCCTCGCGCCCATTCTTGTCGTCCTCGACCCTGCCGGTGCTCGATCGGCTCCGGCGCTCGGCGTGAGGAGCGACGAGCTGGTCGTCAATCCGGAGCCTGCTCGCGGGCTGTCGAGCTCGCTGCGTCTGGGCCTTGCGGCAGCCGGTGCCGCGGCGCCGCGGGTGGACGCCGCGGTGGTTCTCCTGGGTGATCAGCCGCTGGTCCGCCCGGCCACGATTCGGGCGCTGGTTGCGGCCCTTGACGGGGCGGCAGCGGAGATCGCCGTGCCGGTCTACGGCGGAGCCGGCGGCCAGAATCCGGTCGCGCTCCGGCGGGTCGCGTTCGCGCTCGCCGAGGAGGCAGACGGCGATCGCGGCCTCGGCCCGCTCCTTGCCGCACGCCCGGAGCTCGCCCGCCGCGTTCCGATCGAGAGCGCCAATCCCGATATCGACACGCGGGCGGACCTTGCCCGCATCGCCGAGCTGGCCTGGGCCGAACGGGTTCGCGCCAACCGTGACCAGGTGGATCGCGTCCGCGAGTCACCCGACGATGCCGACTTCTACGCCTCGGTCAGCTCGATCTTCCGGGACGACCCGGGCCGGACCGGCGACCCCGTGCTCGATCGCCTCCGCGCCGAGGCGCGACTCGACGACACCTGGCTGGATATCGGCGCCGGTGCCGGGCGTTACGCCCTCCCGATCGCGCGCGAAGTCCAGCGTCTCATCGCGCTCGATCCCTCACCGTCCATGCTCAAAGCCCTGCGTGAGGCAATGACGGCGCACGCAATCGCGAACATCACCGTGGTGCAGGGCCGATGGCCGGAGGACGCGTCCGAGGTCGGGCTCGCCGACGTCTCGTTCATTGCCCACGTGGGGTACGACGTCGAGGCGATCGGGCCGTTCGTCGACGCGATGGAGGCCGCAACGCGGCGGACTTGCCTTGCCGTGCTCATGGAGCGCACGCCGGCGACGATGGCCGCGCCGTTCTGGCCGCCCGTCCACGGCGAAGAGCGGGTATCCCTGCCCGCGCTGCCGGCCTTCGTCGACGTTCTCGTCGCTCGTGGACGCTCGCCGAAGGTCGAGATCGCCGAGGCGACTCGCCGTAGATGGAGGAGCGTCGACGAGTTGATCGCCTTCCTCCGGAAGCAGCTCTGGACGCAGCCGGACTCGGCCAAGGACGTGGTCATGCTCGACCTGGTCGAGCGCTGGGCGGCGGTCGCCTCGGATGGTTCGGTCGAGCTCACGGTTGTCGAGCCGCTGTCGATCGGCGTGGTGGCCTGGGCCCCAACCGACGGATCAATTCAGGCCGGCGAGCGCTAGCCAGATTCGGCGCCTGATTCGTGTTGACGCAACGGGGCGGCGGGCAGATACTCCCGCTTCAAGCACACCGGACCCACGAACCCGACTCACAGCGTCCAGTTCGCCGGCCCGATCGAGATCCAGTCCCCTCCCGTCGACGTACGTCGGGATAGCGCACCCTCCCCTTCGGAGGGCTACAGGAGGATCGATCGACCGATGATCCCTGCAGCGTTCGACTACGTGCGGCCTGCCGACCTCGGCGAGGCCCTCCGGATCCTGAAGGAACGGGAAGGGGAGGCGAAGGTCCTCTCGGGCGGCTACAGCCTCCTGCCCCTGCTCAAGCTGCGGCTGGCCCAGCCGGCTCTCCTCGTGGACATCCAGGCCCTCGGCGGGCTCGACGGTATCTCCCGGACCGATGACGACATTCGAATCGGCGGGCGTGCCACGCACCGGCGAATCCTCGACGACGAAGGCCTCGCCGAAGTCCTGCCGATCTTGCGCGACGCGGCGGCCGGGATCGGCGACCCGCAGATCCGCAACTGGGGCACGATCGGCGGGTCAGTCGCCCATGCGGACCCAGCGTCGGATTGGCCGGCGGTGCTCCAGGCCCTCCATGCCACGATCGTCCTGCGCAGCGCGGGCGGCGAGCGCGTGGTCCCGGCCCGGGGCTTCTTCGTGGATCCTTTCCAGACCGGCATCGAGCCGACCGAAATCCTTACCGAGATCCGGATCCCGCTGCCGGCCCCGCGAAGCGGCGGCAGCTACCAGAAGCTCGAGCGTCGCGCCGGCGACTTTTCAACCGTCGGTGCTGCCGTCCAGATGACCCTCGGCGAGGACGGGCGTGTCACCCAGCTCGGGATCGGCCTCACCGCCGTGGCCGACGCCCCGTTCGCCGCCACCCACGCGGAGGACGCCCTCCGAGGGGCCCATCCCGGCGATGAGCTCTTTCGCGAAGCGGCCGGGGCGGCCTCCCGCCAGAGCCGGCCCGCCGACGACAGCCATGGCCCAGCCGAGTACAAGCGAGCCATGGTGACCGAGATGACGTTCCGGGCGCTGCGTGCAGCGTTCGGGCGCGCCCTCGCCTGAGGAGCCGACGATGACCACGCAACACATCAGCGTCACCGTCAACGGGACGGTCCACGAAGCTGACGTCGAACCGCGTCTCCTGCTCGTCCATCTCCTCCGAGACACCTTCGGGCTCACCGGAACGCACGTCGGCTGCGACACCAGCAACTGCGGCGCGTGCACAGTCCACGTCAACGGTATGAGCTCGAAGAGTTGCACGATGCTCGCCGTCCAGGCAGACGGCGCCGAGATCAGAACGATCGAGGGCATGGCCAACGGGGCCGCCCTGCATCCCCTGCAGCAGGGTTTCTGGGACCAGCACGGTCTCCAGTGCGGCTTCTGCACCCCCGGCATGATCATGCAGTCGGCCTGGCTGCTCGCCCAGAACGACAACCCGACCGAGGACGAGATCCGCGAGGGGATCAGCGGCAACCTGTGCCGCTGCACCGGCTACGTGAACATCGTGAAGGCGATCCAGCAGGCGGCGGCGGAGCTTCGCGCCGCCGCCGAGACCCAGGCGGGCGCCGCGGCGTCCACCGCAGGCTGAGGGGGACAGTGATGGCGACGGTCTACGAATCCCAGCCGCCCACGACGACCCCCGAGGTCGGGGGCATGGGTCACGCCCGCAAGCGGGTCGAGGACGCCCGCTTCATCCGCGGCGCCGGCCACTACATCGAGGACATCAACCTGCCGGGCCAGCTCTGGCTCGACATCGTTCGCAGCCCGTATGCCCACGCACGGATCAAGGGCATCGACGACTCGGCGGCCATGAAGGTCCCCGGCGTTGCAGCCGTCATCACCGGCAAGGCCCTCGAGACATACAAGCTGGCCTGGATGCCGACGATCGCCGGCGACACGCAGATGGTCCTGCCCGTCGATACGGTCATGTACCAGAGCCAGGAGGTTGCTGCCGTCATCGCGACATCGCGCTACGCGGCGGCCGACGGCGTCGCGGCGGTCGAGGTCGACTACGAGCCGCTCGAGGTCGTCGTCGACCCGTACAAGGCGATGGACCCGTCGTCGCCCGTCCTCCGGCCGGACCGTGGGGAGGGCAAGCAGAACAACCATATCTGGCACTGGGAATCGGGCAACAGGGCGGCGACCGACGCGGCGCTCGCCAGCTCCAAGACCCGTGTCAAGGAGCACATGTACATCCCGCGCATCCACGTCGCCTCGATCGAGACCTGCGGCATCGTGGCCGACTGGGATTCGGTCAACGGCACGATGACGGTGCACATGACGAGCCAGGCGCCGCACGCCATCCGGACAGTGCTCGCCCTCGTGGCCGGCGGTGCCGGCCTGCCCATTCCGGAGCACAAGATCCGCGTCATCACCCATGACATCGGCGGCGGGTTCGGTGGCAAGGTGCCGGTCTACCCGGGCTACGTGCTCGCGATCGCCGCCTCGTTCCTGACCGGCAAGCCGGTCAAGTGGATCGAGGATCGGTCGGAGAACCTGCAGGCTGATTCGTTTGCCCGCGACTACCACATTGACGCCGAGCTCGGCGTCTCCGCCGAGGGCCGGATCACCGCGCTCAAGGTCAAGACCCTCGCCGATCACGGCGCCTTTGACTCGCAGGCCGCGCCCTCGAAGTTCCCGGCCGGCCTGTTCAACGTCATTACCGGCTCGTATGACTTCAAGGATGCCCACGTCGAGGTCGACGGCGTCTACACGAACAAGCCACCGGGAGGCGTCGCCTACCGCTGCTCCTTCCGCGTGACCGAGGCGGTCCATGCGATCGAGCGCCTGGTCGACATCGCCGCCAACGAGATCGGGATGGATCCGGCCGAGTTCCGGATGAAGAACTTCATTCGACCCGAGCAGTTCCCCTACACGTCACCGACCGGCTGGGAATACGACTCGGGCAACTACCACGCCGCGCTCCAGAAGGCCATGGACATGATCGACTACCCGGCCCTGCGCAAGGAGCAGGCCGAGAAGCGGGCCAGGGGCGAACTGATGGGCATCGGCATCGCCAGCTTCACCGAGATCGTCGGCGCCGGACCCTCCCACGACTTCGACATCATCGGCCTGAAGATGAACGACGGCGCCGAGCTGCGGGTCCACCCGACCGGCAAGGCGCTCCTGCGAATCGGAAGCCAGACCCAGGGCCAGGGCCACGAGACGACCTACGCCCAGATCGTCGCCGAGGAACTCGGGATCCCGGCGGCCGATGTCAAGGTCGAATACGGCGACACCGACACTGCGCCCTACGGGCTCGGGACGTACGGCTCGCGATCGACGCCGGTCTCCGGCGCCGCGACGGCCGTTGCCTCGCGGAAGGTCCGCGAGAAGGCCAGGGCGATCGCGGCACACCTCCTCGAGGCTGCCCCGGACGACCTCGAGTGGACGAACGGCAAGTTCACGGTCAAGGGCTCGCCCGATCGATCCAAGTCGATCCAGGACATTGCGTTCGCGGCCTACACGAACTTTCCCGCCGGGATGGAGATGGGCCTCGAGGCGGTCGACTACTACGACCCACCGAACTTCACGTATCCGTTCGGCAGCTACATCTGCGTCGTCGACATCGACAAGGCCACCGGTGAGGTGAAGATTCGCCGCTTCGTGGCCGTCGACGACTGCGGCAACATCATCAACCCGATGATCGTCGACGGCCAGATCCACGGTGGCCTGGCGATGGGCTTCGCGCCGGCGATGCTCGAGGCGATCAACTACGACGAGCTCGGCAACAACCTTGCGGGCACGTTTATGGACTACCTCCTGCCGAGCGCGGTCGAGACGCCGCGCTGGGAGACGGGCAAGACGATCACGCCGTCGCCCCACCACCCGCTCGGCGCCAAGGGGGTGGGGGAGTCGGCGACGGTCGGAGCCCCACCCGCGATCGCGAATGCGGTCGTCGACGCGCTCTGGCACCTCGGCGTCCGCCACATCGACATCCCCCTGACGCCCCCGAAGATCTGGGCGATCCTGCACGAGAAGGGCATCGCCTGATGGCGGCCGGCCGCTCGATCCATGGCCGCGCTGCGGAACTGGAGGCGAGCGGCCGGAGGTTCGCCTTCGCGACGGTCGTGGCGGTCCGACGGCCGACCTCGGCCCGGCCCGGCGCGTCCGGAATCGTCCATCCCGACGGGACCATCGAGGGCTGGGTCGGCGGTAGCTGTGCCCAGCCCGTGGTCGTCCGCGAGGCGCTCCGCGCGCTCGCCGACGGCCAGCCCCGCCTGCTCCGACTGTCGAAGGACGGGCCCGGCGAGGGTCGCCGGGCCGAC
>Ga0334722_10001889_pt1 | contig 24798 bp, 25 predicted proteins | sample C3_bottom_MG_FD_207210 | JGI IMG/M metagenome (GOLD analysis project Ga0334722, IMG submission 207210) | Sediment microbial communities from Yellowstone Lake, YNP, Wyoming, USA - C3_bottom | ecosystem: Environmental > Aquatic > Freshwater > Lake > Sediment | place: USA: Wyoming | collected... | reverse complement strand
ACGCTCACCCACTGTCCTAATCGGTAGCCAGAGGGTGGATCGCGATAACTTTGGGGCACGCGACAGTGCCCTTCACGTTGATGGTAGAGTTCCAGAACGCGAAAGCCCTCTTCCCACTGAGCTGCATATGGGACAAGCCAATGGTGTCAGCCACCTTTCCCTGAGCTCTCTGTTCCGCATCTCCCCCAAAAGAGTCGCCAGTCTAGCCTTCACTGTACACGTTTCACCTTCTCCATTGAGGGCGGTCTAGATGGTCTCCCACTGCGCGTTGCACGAGCACAGAAGATCATCAGACTCCATCCCCTTCTCACCCTCCTGCTTGATCAGATCGACAAAACGATATGCCGTGCGGAAAACCTAGCAGGATGCGGAAAAACGATGTTGCACGCGAGAGCTTCGATGGTCCGCACGTGTGGCACGACAGGAATGGACTCCCGCAGGATGCTCAAAAAGGCCGTCCAGCAAGGCCGCAGGCGAGTCGAAACCGGAGGCGTACCCTCTGGGGCGCACGGTGCGACGAATAAGGAGCACCAAGTCTGTGCGCGCCGCCGAGTTGGTGAGGCGGCCGGGTCCCCATTGAGGATTTCGATGAACCGAGAACAAAGCTGGCGGGCTTTTTCAGCATCCTGCCAGTGACCACCGTTCATCCGCCCATCGTAAGCACTACTCGGAATCGTGCCTTGCCGCTGAGCATGCGATCGTAGGCGGCAGCGGCTTGTTCGAGCGGGAAGGTCTCGACCATGGGACGAATGCCGGTCAGCGCACAGAAGTTGAGTGTGTCTTCCGAGTCCCGGGCGGTTCCGGATGGCCAGCCTTGAATCGACCGACGGGCGCCGATGAGTTGAATGGGCGTGACAGTAATGGGGTCGGCTGATGCCCCCACTACCAGCAGTTTGCCACCGACACCGAGTCCATCGATCAGCTCCGACATCGATTTACTGTTTGGCGCGGTTGCCAGAATGACCGAGGCGCCGCCCATCTTGGTCAATTCGGTTGCCGCGCCGGTCTTCTCGGTATCGAGGTAACGAGCTGCACCTAATTTCAGCGCCAAGGTTTCCTTGTCCTGCCCCCGCCCTATCGCCACGGTGTGATAGCCCATCTTGCTGGCGAACTGGATTCCGAGATGGCCCAATCCACCCAACCCGAGCACCGCAACGAGATCGCCTGATTTCGCCCCGCTGTGGCGCAAGCTGTTGAAGGTCGTGACGCCAGCGCAGAGGATAGGCGCAGCCTCGACCGGCGAGAGAGCTTCTGGAATTGCAGCCACGGCTTCGCTCCGGGCAATCATGTACTGGGCGTACCCGCCATCTTCCTGGAATCCCGTGACTTGAAAATTCTGACAGCCCATGAAATCCCCACGGCGACAGGAGACGCATTGTCCGCAATGTCCACCGTGCCAGCCCACACCGACCCTTTGGCCCTTCTTCCAAATCGTCACACCTGGTCCAACGGCATCGATCACACCGGCGACCTCGTGCCCCGTCACTCGTGGGTATTGCAGGCCAGGCCAGTGCCCTTCCTTCACAAAGACGTCACTATGACAGACGCCGCAGGCCTGTATCTTGATGCGGACGGTATGAGGCCCTGGTTCCGGCACCTGACGATTCACAGTCTCGAACGCGCCGCCTGGACCGCTCACTTGCACTGCAGTCATCTGGGGCATCACGACCTCCTTGGGTTGGATTGCATGTGAATATGGGAAGCCTAGTCCACTGAGAGCGTTGAGCGCAAGTTGGCTGGGGACGTCTCAATGCTGCCAGCCATCATTCCCCCGAGTCCATCCAACTGTCCTTCCACACCTGCTGACCTGCGAATGACGTTCCAAGACAAAGGCTTGGGGCCCCTGTTGATAATCATAGGAGGCTAGTGGTTTTTGGCGAGTAACGGGCGTATTATTAATCGGCTGAAATGTGATCTAGCCGCCTCCGTCGGCGGAGTGAGGTGCGCGAGCGCCGAAGCGGCGGCCGGTTGAGCATTCCCTTTGCTGGTTTTGACGAAACCTGCCCCTATTCGGGAGAGGATATATGACAACCACCCGTCACAATGAAGCCGATCAGCGAGACCCCACGCCCGATGACCTCTCTCATTCCGATATTGAAGACCGTAAACAGGCCGAGACATTGCTGGCCGGAGAAAATCGCCTGCTAGAGATGCTCGCCACCGGCTGTACACTCTCAGAAATCCTTGATGCCTTGTGCCGACTCATCGAAGATATTGCAAGCGGATCTCTCTGTGGAATTGTGCTGGTAGATCCTATCAGCAATCGGCTGAAGCATGGTGCAGCGCCCAGCCTTCCACTCAGCTATAACGAGTCGATCCATGGCAGACCCGTGAATCTCTATTCGGGTCCGTGCGCAATGGCTGCATGTCTCAAAGAGCAAGTGATTGCCGCCGATGTCGCTTCGGACGCGCGATGGGACACATACGAATGGCGCGCGCTGGCAATGGCACATGGACTGCGGGCTTGTTGGTCCACGCCAATCTTGTCATCCGATGAAACAGTATTGGGCACCTTCGCGATATACTCGCGCGAACCTGGCAGCCCTACCGCGCAACATCAACACCTCATCGGACAGATCACTCATCTGGCTACTGTGGCCATTGAGCAAAAGTATGGGGAAGAAAAGCTGAGGCAAAGCGAAAAAGAGCTGCGGCAACTCATCGATGCCGTCCCTCAACATATTTTCGTCTTGGGGCCGGATGGGAGTTGTCTCTATACGAATCAGGTCGCACGCGAATATCACGGCCTTTCCCCCAACAATCCTCAGGAAGACCATCTGGCAAAGTTCGTTCATCCGGACGATCGGGAAGTGGTGTTGAGTGAACGGCAACGTTTGCTACTAGACGGCGCCCCTTACGAGCTGGAAGCGCGACTGCTTGGTAAGGAAGGGCAGTATCGCTGGTTTCTCATCCGTGTCAGCCCGTCGCGGGATGAACAGGGACACATCATCCGGTGGTATGGGACAAGGACGGAGATCGAAGACCGTAAGCGCGCGGAGGAGAAGCTCCGTCAAGACGAAAGGGAGCTGCGGCGCATCACCGACGCCATAGATCAACGCATTGCCGTCCACGGACCCGATGGAAGAATTCTATATGTGAATCGAGCAATGCGCGAGTATAGCGGTCTGGGCGTAGAGGACGTCATGGCGGATGACTTTCGCGCGCGACTCGTTCATCCCGATGATTTGGAGAGATCACGGGACGAGCGCCAGCATGGGCTAAAACGCGGAACCCCGTTTGAACTTGAGCTACGGGCTCGCCGCAAGGACGGGCAGCACCGGTGGTTTCTGATCCGCTATAACCCGTTGCGAGACGAAGAGGGACGGATTATTCGCTGGTACTCGACGGGAACCGACATCGACGATCGCAAACGGGACGAAGAGAGGATTCAAAAAGAAAACTTGGCGTTGCGCGAAGAGATCGATCACTCTTCGATGTTTGAAGAAATCGTTGGTTCGTCGGAAGCCATCCGCAAAGTATTGACCCAAGTTACCAAAGTGGCGCCGTCGGATTCCACGGTGCTCATTCTGGGTGAGACCGGAACGGGCAAGGAGCTGATCGCTCGGGCCATTCACAAGCGCTCGAAGCGGTCGTCCCGGGCGTTTATTACCGTAAATTGTGCGGCGATCCCTGCGTCGCTCATTGCCTCTGAGCTGTTCGGACACGAGAAAGGTGCGTTCACGGGCGCGCTGCAAAGGCGCCTGGGACGATTTGAGCTGGCCGATGGGGGGACGATCTTCCTTGACGAGGTCGGGGACCTGCCGGCCGAGACCCAAATCGCTCTGCTGAGAGTGCTCCAAGAGGGGGAAATTGAACGGGTCGGCGGCAGCCAATCGATTTCCGTGGACGTGCGCGTGCTGGCCGCCACGAACCGCGACCTGAAGGCTGCCATGGCGGCAGGCACATTTCGCCAGGATCTCTTCTACAGGCTCAATGTTTTTCCATTACAGGTCCCCTCGCTGCGCGAACGGGTGGACGATATTCCATTACTCGTCACATACCTGGTTGAACGCTATGCAAAGAAGGCCGGGAAAAAGATTAGGAATATACAGAAAGAGACCCTGGAGCTGTTTCAGGCCTACGACTGGCCCGGCAACATTCGCGAGCTGCAGAATGTCATCCAGCGGGCTACCGTGCTGTGCGATAGCGAAACATTTTCCGTCGACGAGACCTGGCTGAAACCGGAAGGACACAGGTTATCGGGGTCGGTGGTTCCCTTAGGCGCCACGCTTGCCGAGCATGAAAAGGAAATAATTGAAGGGGCATTGGCGGATTGCGGGGGTCAGGTCAGTGGCCCTACTGGCGCCGCTGCCAAGCTCGGACTCCCGAGGCAGACGCTTGAGTCAAAAATCACGGCCCTGGGAATTAACAAGCATCGGTTCAAGACTCGACAAGCCGACTACGCACGATAAAGAGGTTGAAAGCTGTTTGCACGCCAACCACAAGAGCCTGTCCCTCGCGAATCGTTGCTTCTGGTTTAGACTGTTTTTCTGACTTCACCCCTCTCACCGCTTTCCACACAATAGGATCGGGGAATTCAAACTTCACCGGATACTTCCGCCTCTTTTGCCGATCAATCAGCAAATGCTGAAATTTCGGCAGCCGATTACACGCTAAACGCCTGTATATCAATGGCATACAACTGGCCTCTTCATTGCACTATTTTTATGCAGTCTAGGTCACAGAAGTCACAGATGGCAATAAAGTTTGAAAAAGAAACCAGCAGTCTCAAGACGATGATTCGCCTGAGCGGTCGGCTGCAATCGAAGCATCTGGATGAATTGAGGACCCAACTAGAAGGCGCTCAGTCGCGGATTGCGCTGGACCTCAACGGAGTGACGCTCGTGGATGTCGAGATCATTCGATTTCTGAGCTCCTGTGAAAAAAACGGTGTCCAGCTCCTCAATTGCTGGCCGTACATACGGGAGTGGATGATCCGTGAAAAAGGCAGGGACGGATAAGAGGGTGGATTCCAATGTCCTATTCAAAAAGGAGGTCACACCATGAAGCACATCATTTTCATTATTCTTGGTGCCGTAACTGTTATGTGTCTGGTGCTTGCAACTGGTTACCTCCAGCCTTAGCCGCTGAGGTAGCCAGTAAAGGCTAGGGCTGGAATGCTCAGCTTTGGCGTCTGTCCAGACCATGCGACAGATTCCGTTGCCTCAGCCCGTCAGCAAGAAGCCCAAAGGGAACACGACAGGCATGAGCGTGAGCGCAACAGGCCCCCTTCCTTCGCTCCTCCCAGCAGGAAGAAAAGAGGAATAATGCGAAGTGTCAGACGCAAGATCCGGTCAAGGAAGGAGGCATGCGATGAGGTGCACACGCTGTGGTGGATTGATGGTGCGTGAGAAGTTTGAAGATCTTGGAGGACTCGGGTCGAGTGACCATGAGTATGCCGGATGGCGTTGCATCAACTGTGGGGCGATTGTCGATCCCGTGATTGCTGTACATAGGCGCCTCACGTCGCAGGCAGCAGCATCTAACCCGGCATTGACACCCGTGTAAGGAGGCTTCCTTCATGCACACTTTTTATGTATGGCGATGGTGGCGCCACGACTCAACACGGCGTCCCCCGCTGAGGTAGGCAGGTCCCTCCTTACACCCCGGAGGGACCTGCCTCTTCGGTGCACGATAGAAGCAGATGACAAGAAGGAGCGGGACTGTCGGCAGTGATGAGAAGGGCAGCATGGACCAGAGCTTAGCACGGTCCCAAAACAGGAGGGTTCGGCCATGATGAGGCAAATGACACAAGCAGGCACTGTGGTGCTCCTTCTTGTTGCCGCACTGTATCCTGGCGCAACCGTTGCCCATGAGGGGGCAGATTTGGAAGTAGACCCTTGCGTGCGCTGGGTCGGTGAGAGCGCGGTGCACTTCAACGCCTACCAGCCGCAATACGAGCTGAAAGCTCAATACTGCACGAATATTCCCAAGACAGGCGAAACCTTCCTGGTCGTGGATCTCGTGGACCCGGCATTGCGTAATGTGCCGGTAGGTCTGCGGATCTTAAAGGGGAGCGGGAGCAATGAGGCAGAAGCTGAGACGGTGGCAGACTGGCGTCCGAGCCACCACCCGGCGGGAGTAGTCAGCGGCGAAACCATTCTGGACGAGGGCCTGTATAGGGTAATCATTACGGCGGAGGGGCGGAATCCTTTGCGCTACCAGTTTCTCTTGCGGGTACAGATGATCGATTATCAGAAGCTGGTGAGTTCCGTGGTAGTACCGCTGTTCGGCGTGCTGCTATGCACCTGGCTCGGGTACAAGCTCCTACGATCGAAGTGGCTGCAGAATTGGCGGGCGGCCCTCCGTTCGTAGGGCACCCAACGTGCCGTCCTCAACGGCTCGGTTTATATCGAACACACCTTCGGCCAGCCCGGAAAATTCGTCGGCCTGGTAACTGTGGTAGGCAGCCATCCGGCCGTTATGCATCACTGGACGTATCGGAGCAATTGAATGAAATCGCGAACCGACACAGCTGTGAACAGAATGGGCAAGATTCCCTGGTACGTCTACTTTGTTGGCGGGGTCATCTATACCGTTCTTGCCGTTATGCTGTTCGGGGAATCGATCTTGCCTATTCTAGCATGGATTTGTGCCATCAGTGCGCCGTTGGGCTTTTACTATGCCTGGGGAACTTGGAAACAAAGTAAACGAAACAGAGTTGATGCCTAAACATGCGCTGCAGCGCACCGGACCATCTCGCTGTTGTTGCAATCCACACTCCTCGCGAGCCGGGTCGCTGGAGAGCAATGCGCTGAAACAGGACGGTCGAATGGCCGCCTGCTGCGATCGGCGCAACAGTCAAAGACGAGGAGAAAGTCTGATGGAATCATGGATGGAAACTCTTGTCGGCCGTCGGGCGAACAACGATGCGGGTCTCCTGCCGTTCTCTGCTCCGACCTACGCGCAGGTTCGCCGTTTCTTCGGCAACTTGGTGCGCGCCGTCTATCGACTCGATGTGGTTGGCGCCGATCGCCTTCCCGTCACCGGGCCTGCGGTCATCGCTCCGAATCACGACTCGGTGCTCGACGGGATCGTCCTAGGGGCGGCGATCTCGCGGGAACTGCGTTTCCTCGCAAAGGCGGAACTCTGGCGGTCCCGACTGCTCGCGTGGGCGCTCGACGGGCTCGGCGCGATCGGGATTAAGCGTGGCCGCGGCGACCACCTCGCTCTCGCACGGATGCGGCAGGCGCTCGAGGCAGGACAAGCGGTCGCGATCTTCCCGCAGGGCGCCGTCCGCGGCGACCGTGTGTGGCACCGGGGTGCCGCGCGCATGGCGCTCGTGGCGGGCGCGCCGCTTGTGCCGGTCCGCCTCATCGGCACGGCACGGGCCCTCTCGCGGGGCAGAATCGGCTTCCCGCGGGTGCGCGTCATCATTGGAGAGCCGATCAAAGTCGCGCCCGCCCCGGAAGAACCGGCCGTGGCGACGGAGCTGACCGAGCGGTTACGCGTCGCCGTCGAATCGCTTGCCTAGTCGCCTTCCGTACCTGAGTGTCGTGCGTCCAACAAGTCTTTGAGAATGTTTGGTTACGCTATCGCCGACTCGCCTGCTGCCCTTCAATCCAATCTCCGCGTTAGTTATCCACCGCCCTGAAAAAATCAATGATCGCCTTATTTTTTCCCGGCCATTCGGGGTGTGTCCCTGTGCCTTCACAATAGCGTGTTGTGACATTATTTTTACAAACCCCGAACGTTATGCAGCCGTCTGCATCTTTTACAGGACTTGCCGTATCGCAACCATTACAGGCAGCCCACCATTGTATCGCCTCTTTGCCATACCCAGGGAAAAGGGTGTCATGGCTGCTGTGCATGACCATAACGGGAAGCGGGTTAGGACATTGATATTCTTTCAAGTCCTCGCCCCGGATGCCCACCGCACTGGGAGCAATCGCCGCTGGAATATGTTTGGTCCCATTGATAAACGCGATGCCCATGGCCGTAGTTCCACCATCGGAATGACCGGTTAGAAAAATCCGTTTTTTATCGATGCACCATTTCTTTTCGATCAGTCCCGGTATTTCAGCAAGCTCCTCGATCGTTTTAGGAGTCATCGTGCGGTGATCGGCATACGCCACAATAAAACCTGCCGCCGTCGCCTCTTGCGTGAGATACATATATTCTTCCGATTCATATCGATTTCTTCCCCCTGGCGCGTAGACCATGAGTAAAGGATGGGCAATGCTTGAATTGTAGTTAAACGGCGTCTTGACCATATAGCGAATACCCGCCGATGTCTTTTCATCATTGCTGGCGCCTGTAGTACCGGGTTTTGTTCCTGGGTCGCAGCGTAGCGTATTGTTGTTGACTGCATAAACAGCCTCACCAAGCATGTTGCCAGGATGAACGGCTTCAGCATTATTCTTTCCAGCATATTGAATCGCGCCCGCGCTGGTAAAACCAAGCGCCAATAGGCCTATCGCTGCGGCAATGATAGTTGTACGGCCGGGCTGTTTTTGCCGAAAGCGTACCCACTCCGGTTTAAAAATACCGATAACGAACAGGGCTACCGAAAGGAAAATCATCACCCTGGAGATAATTAATAACAGCACGTTCATCGGCTGTACCTCGTATCTTTAACTGAAAGAGGATTTGGGTCAGAGACAAGTCAATGGTGTCAGTCTGGGCTCATCCAATAGTCCTTCCACCCTCGCTCGTTTTTCTCTTCACAGGGTAGCCTGGTCGATCCTCGAATGCACGCGTCTTACAAGTGCTCTCCAATTTTCTATACTTTTCTTTAGAGGAGTGGCCAAGGCTGCCCTTTACTGTGCGCATCGAACGAGCACAGCTTCATCGTGCGCGTTCTGCGAGCAAGAAAGACATGTGGCCGCTCCCTCTCTTCCTTCTTAGCGTATCGTCGCGATCGTCACTCCATCTCCGCCTTCTGCCCGATCTCCCGCGCGGAACTCCGCCACATAGGGCGAGTCTTTCAAGTAATCTCGCAACGACGCTTTGAGTTTCCCCGTGCCATGGCCATGAATGATGCGCAAAAACGGCGCACCGGCCAACGTCGCACGATCCAGCGCCGCAACCACGTCATCCAACGCCTCGTCCGCTGCCTTCCCCCGAACATCCACAACCGTCTGTTCATCGAGCCCCAGTCCATCCCCTGACGAGATCCGGCGAGGACTCGATGATAATGGCGACGGTGCTGCGCTCCCTCGTGCGAGGCCCACGAGATTCGCCACTGTGGCAAGCACTTCCCCCTCCCCCACCTTCACTCTCACGCGTTTCTTCCCTTGTGGCAGTTCTAATAATGTGCCGGTCACGCCGAGCCCGCCGATTTCGACTTGATCCCCCAGCCCCAATTGCGCAAGCGGAATCGGCGTGCCACCCGGGGCCAACTCGGCTCTCGTCTGCGCCTCAAGCTCGAACAATCGTTGCTTCGCCGCTTTGGCTTTGATCAACTTCTGCTCGCCCTTGACGGCATCCACCGTGGCTTGCACTTCAGCCCGCGCGCGACTGAACTGCTCGCTGAGTTTTCGCTTGAGGCCTTTCTGCGCTTCTCGTTCCGTCTCTTCCAGGTGAGCCAGCTGCGCCTTCGCGCGTTGTTCGGCCTGTTCCGCTTCGCGCCTGGCCTCGACAGCCCGGGCCAGATCTTTGGCCAACTGCCGTTGAGTGGCCTGCAGATCGTGCAGCATCGTTTCCATAGCCCGCTCGTCTTTATGGAGCTTCTGCCGCGCATCATCCAGCAAGGCCCGATCCATCCCTAATCGGCCGGCAATCTCAAGGGCGGACGACCCGCCTGGCACCCCCATAAAAAGCCGGTAGGTCGGCGAGAGCGTTGCCACGTCAAATTCGACTGCGGCATTCGCGAAGCCGGGCATTGTGTGGGCCAAGGCCTTCAGCGATCCGTAGTGCGTAGTCGCGACGACTTTCATCCCCAACGTGGCCAGCCGACAGAGCAACGCTTCGGCCAGGGCCGCTCCTTCTGTCGGATCGGTCGAGGTCACCGGTTCATCGAGGAGGACCAACCATTGGCGCGGTACGCCATTCGTGTCGCTTCTGCGCTGACGGTCCGTTTCATCGAGCAACTGGATCATCTGGGTCATGTGGGCAGAAAAGCTGGACAGATCGCGGGCCAGGTCTTGGGCGTCGCCGATATCGGCATAGACGTCGGGAAAGAATGCCATCTCGGATTCCAGGTCGCAGGGCAGGTGCAATCCGGCCCGAGCCATCAAGGCAAAGAGCCCGACGATCTTGAGGGTCACAGTCTTCCCCCCCGTGTTGGGACCGGAGATGACGAGCACGTGGATCGATTCGTCCATGAGAATATCGTTGGCAACCACCTGCTCTTTCGACAACACGAGCAAGGGATGCCTGGCACGCAGCAGCCGTACGCGCCCTTCTGCGTTGAGCCCGACAGGCTGCGCCTTTAGTTGGCGGCCAAACGATGCCCGCGCCGAAATACCGTCAAGCGCGGCCAGCGCATCAAGCCCTGCCAGCACGACCTCGGACTGTGCGGCGACGAGGGCGGACAACTCACGGAGAATGCGTCGCACTTCCCGTTCCACCTCAAGATCCACCACTTTGATCGAATTGTTCAGTTCGACAAGCTCGCGCGGTTCGAGGAACACCGTGGCTCCGCTGGCCGACACGTCATGGACGATCCCTGGCACCCGTCCCCTCATGTCGGCCTTCACCGGAATGACATAGCGGCCTTCTCGCTGGGCAAAATACGTTTCTTGTATGATCTCCTCAAAGCGGTGGGAATGGAGCATCCGATCCACCTGGTGCCGTATCTGCTGTTTAAGCGAGTAGGCCTGGTGAGTCAGTCGCCGCAACTCCTGCGTCGCCGACTCCTTGATCGAGCCGTCGGGGTGGATCGCCGCCTCCAGCGCTGTTTTCACGGGTCGCAGTTCCCCGACCAATTGCAGCGAGTGCGCGACGGATGCCAGCGCGGGAGCGTCGTGCTGGTGCCGCACTACAAAACGGCCGCTCTCCTCCAGCAACCCCAGCACCATCGCACAATCCCGGAGTTCGTGGACTTCCAACGCCGCCCCTTTCCTCGCCAGGGCGAGCGGGTCCCGAATATCCGGGAATGCCAAGGTCGGCAGGGCCTCGCCGGATGCTTGTAGCTGTCCCATCTCCGTCGTTTCCTGTTGGCGCCGCTGCGAGTCGTGGAGGCTGGTCGCCAATTCGAGGGTACGACAACGCGCCGCCCCCATCGTCGATCGGGCGTGCCCGGCAAGGGCCTCGAGCAATCTGGGCCACTCCAACACCATCGTGGTCTGTTCGAAGAGATTCACCGATACCTCAAGGGAGAACGTCCCGCGCTGGAATCGACGAACTCTAACGAACCCAGCGACAGAGACGCAAGGCACAGGTCCGCGGACCTCACACTAACTCTGTCAGGATTCGGTTCAAGTGGCAGTGAAACCCCTGTGATCCAGTGCAAGATTGCCCATTGAGATTGCTTGACAAGGCCCAGGAGCGTCGATACTATCAGCGGTAATCTGGCCGGTGGATTCAATCTGCCAATTTTTTCTTGAGGGACCACTCATCATGGCTATTCGGATCGGTATTAACGGATTTGGACGGATCGGACGAAACGTCCTGCGGGCATCACTCGGTGATCCTGACCTGCACTTTGTCGCAATTAACGACCTCACAGATGCGAAGACGCTCGCCTACCTCTTGAAATACGACTCGGTACACGGAACGTTACAGGGAAGCGTCGAAGCTATAGGCGATCAGATCCTCATCGATGGCAAGCCCATTAAGGTGCTCGCGGTGAAGGACCCCAAAGAACTCCCCTGGAAGGATCTGGAGGTGGACATCGTCATCGAATCAACCGGGCGCTTTACCGACCGCGAAGGCGCAGGGAAGCACCTCTCTGCCGGGGCCAAGCACGTCATTATCTCCGCGCCTGCGAAGGACCCGGATGTCACTATCGTACTGGGCGTCAACGACGAGGCCTACGATCCGAAAATGCACCACATCATCTCCAACGCCTCCTGCACAACTAATTGTCTGGCTCCCGTGGCAAAAGTTCTGTTGGATAATTTCGGCATCAAACACGGCCTCATGACCACGATCCATTCCTACACCAACGACCAGCAGTTGCTCGATCTGCCCCACAAAGACTTGCGGCGCGGGCGCGCAGCAGGCATGTCGATGATCCCGACCAGCACCGGCGCGGCAAAGGCGCTGCATTTGGTGCTGCCGCAGCTCAAGGGCAAGATCGACGGCCTCGCCATCCGCGTCCCCACGCCGAATGTCTCGCTGGTTGATCTGACCGTCGAAACCGAAAAGGACTGTGACGTCGCCTCCGTTAACGCCGCCTTCCGGAAAGCGGCGAACGGCCCGATGAAAGACATTCTGCTCTATTCTGAAGACCCGATCGTCTCGATCGACCAAAAGGGCGATCCTCATTCGGCCACTTTCGATGCCCCGCTCACGATGGCCATCGACAAGCGGCTCGTCAAGGTGACGGCCTGGTACGACAACGAATGGGGCTATTCATGCCGGGTTCGAGACCTGATCAAGGTCATCGCAGCGAGAACGGCAGGGCGCTGAACACCGCGAGTCAATGCCTGCCTCAGCCCGATTCTGATTCACGCTGACTCCCATTCCTGGAAGGACCGACCTGACGGAGCCGCCATGAAACTGCGCAAACAAACGATCGACGATGTCGTGCTGCGAGACAAGCGCGTCATCATCCGAGCCGACTTCAACGTCCCGTTGGACGATTCGCACCAAATCACCGACGACACCCGCATTCGCTCGACCCTGCCGACCATCAATCGAGCTGTCGACGACGGCGCCAAGGTCATCCTCTGTTCGCACCTGGGCCGACCGGACGGAAAGTTCGACCCCAAGTACAGTCTGGCCCCGGTGGCAAAACGCCTGGGACGGCTCATGGGCAAAGATATTCTGTTTGCACCGGATTGCATCGGCCCAGTCGTGGAAGGGCTTGTCGCCAAGATGAAGCCGGGCGATGTCCTGCTCCTTGAAAACCTCCGATTCCATCAGGGTGAAGAGAAGAACGACGACACCTTCTCAAAAGCGCTGGCGGCCCTCGGCGATGTCTATATCAACGACGCGTTCGGCGCCGCACACCGGGCTCATGCCTCCACCGTCGGCATCACCAAGTTCATTCCCACCTCAGCCGCCGGCTTCCTCCTCAAGAAAGAAATCGAATACCTCGAGGGAGCAGTGGAAAACCCCGTTCGGCCCTTTGTAGCCATTCTTGGTGGGGCGAAAGTGTCGGGAAAGATCGGCGTCATCGAAAATTTGGGCAAGCGCGTCGATAAAGTCATTATCGGCGGCGGCATGGCATTTACCTTTTTGAAGGCGAAAGGGCTGGAAATCGGCAACTCCCTGGTCGAAAACGACATGTTGGACTTTGCAAAAGGCATCGAGGACCATGCCCTTTCCCGTGGCGTGAAATTCTATCTGCCGGTCGATTGTGTCGTCGCAGCCAGCCACGAGCCTGGGGCGGAATCGAAGATCGTCCCGGTCCAGGAGATCCCGAAAGGTTGGTACGCACTCGACATTGGCCCGGCCTCCGTAAAACTTTTCAACGAAGCAGTCCAGAACGCGAAGACGATTCTGTGGAATGGCCCGATGGGTGTCTTTGAAATCGATGCCTACGCCCGGGGCACCCTCGCGATGGCTCACGCGATTGCCGATGCCTATGCACTGACGATCGTCGGCGGCGGCGAAACGGCTCTGGCCGTGCATCGAGCCGGCGAATCGGAGAATATGTCGTTCATCTCGACCGGCGGCGGCGCCGCGCTGGAATTGCTGGAAGGCAAACAACTCCCGGGCCTGACCGCCCTCCCGGATCGAATCTAGTAATCACCTCGTCGCTGAGTTCACACCCTCTATTACTTACTATCGAGACACCCGTTGCGAAGACCCCTCATTATCGGCAACTGGAAGATGAACAAGACTGCCTCGGAGGCCGTTGCTTTCATTCACGACCTCCGCGAGCGACTCCCTGCATCCCTCAACGCCGACGTGGTCCTTGCGCCGCCCTTTACGGCCCTCGAATCGGCCCGCAGCGCCTTAGGCTCCTCCTCCTGGATCAGCCTCGGCGCACAGAATCTACATTGGGAGCAGCATGGGGCCTTCACTGGAGAAGTGTCCGCCCCGATGTTGTGTGATCTTGGCTGCCGCTATGTGATCGTCGGCCATTCTGAACGCCGAACGCTCTTCGGCGAACGAGATGAGAATATTCAGAAGAAAGTCCGGGCAGCGCTGGTGCACGGGCTCTCTCCGATTCTCTGCGTGGGGGAATCGCTGGCTGAACGTGAGGCAGGCCGAACGGAATCGGTCGTCACAGGTCAACTCAATGGCAGCCTGGCAGGGTTGACCACACAGGATCTGGCGACCGTCACGATCGCCTACGAACCGGTCTGGGCCATCGGCACGGGACGAGCCGCCACTACGGAGCAGGCCGTGACCGTGCATCGCTCGATCCGCTTGTTCGTGGAGACCGGCTGGGATGGAGAGACGGCGTCGGGCATCAGAATCCTATACGGCGGAAGTGTCACGCCCCAGAACATCGATTCGCTTCTCGCTTCGGACGCGATCGACGGGGCTTTGGTGGGTGGGGCTTGTCTCAATCCCGATTCGTTTGTTACAATTGTCCGTATTGCTCAGACACAGCGTGCCTAACTGATCGGAGTGCCATGTATACTGTGCTCATCGTCATTCATGTGTTGATTTGTTTTCTCATGATCGGCGCGATCCTCTTGCAATCGGGAAAGGGCGCCGAAATTGGCGCGTCATTCGGGGGCTCCAGTCAGACCGTCTTCGGTAGCCGCGGCCCTGCCAACTTCTTGAGCAAATTCACTGTCGTCGTCGCGGCCGTCTTCATGCTGACCTCGCTCAGCCTGGCCATGCTCGCTAAAGAACGGACGTTTTCTTCCACGGTTATCGATCTCAAAAAGAAAGAGACCTCTCAACCAGCCCCCGAAACCACGCCCGCTGCGCCGGCAGCCCCAGCCGCTGAAGGCCATGCTCCTAGCGACTCTTCCTCCAGCGGGCACTAGCAGGCTGTTGAAAAAGTCCGCCAGCCTGTCTTGTTTATTTGGTTTGTCTGGTCTGTCTGGTTTTTTGGTTGAACGAAACTAACCAGATGAACCAAATCAAATAGATAAACAAGACAAACCAGATAGACCAGATGAACCAGACAAACCAGAGCAACCAGCCGGTTCTCGTGCTTCACGGGTGTCAAAAATGCCGCGTGGGGAACGGGAAGAAAAGAGCAGAAACGACTCAGCGCCTTACTAAATACGGGTGAGCCACGCCTCGTGGGAAAGGTCCTCCCCACGCACGATGGAAAAGAAGGTCTTCTGCAGAGATTGTGTAATCGGACCTGGCTTGCCGGTTCCAATGCGGCGATTGTCGATCTCCCGCACCGGCGTCAGCTCTGCAGCGGTCCCGGTCACGAACACTTCATCCGCAATATACATGTCATCGCGCGTGAAACGTTCCTGCACCACGGACATACGTTGCTCCCGCGCCAAATCGATGACGGAACTTCTGGTAATGCCGTCGAGAATTGAGGTCAGCGGCGTGGTCTTGATCTCTCCTTTACGCACAATGAAGATGTTTTCCCCGGTCCCCTCGGACACATACCCCTCGGTATCGAGAAGAATGGCTTCATCGTACCCGTCCGCTTTCGCTTCCCGCTTCGCGAGAATCGAGTTCACGTAGTAACCGGAAATCTTCCCTCTCGTCATCGAGACATTGACATGATGCCGAGTGTACGACGACACACGGGCTCGTATCCCATTCGCAAGCGCATCGTCCCCGAGATAGGTGCCCCAGGTCCAAGCCGCGATGGCCAGCTTGATCGGGTTGTCGCCGGGATAGACCCCCATCGCTCCGTGCCCGATATAGACAAGCGGACGAATATAGCAGGCCTCCAGCTTATTCACCCTGACTGTCTCCACGATGGCCGCTGCGACCTGCTTCTTGTCGAAGGGCATCTGCATCATGCCGATATGGGCGGAATCGAACAGCCGATCGACGTGTTCCTGTAACCGAAAAATCGCGGAACCGGACTTCCCCTTGTAGCAGCGAAGCCCCTCGAACGCGCCCAGTCCATAATGGAGCGAATGGGTCATCACATGGACATGCGCGTCCGCCCAATTGACGAACGACCCGTCCATCCAAATTTTTCCTTGTGGCTCAAGCATAGACAAAGAAGACGAGCACGTGAACCATCGAGCGCCGAAATCGGAATATAGCAGCGGGCTGGAAGAACCGTCAAGCAAACGGGCGTGGCATGGCCCACAGGCAAGAAACCAAGAAGCAGTCTTTCAGCTGGGCATCTGAGGGGCACGAATCTGCCCACTCAGTAAACAGGCGATGTACTTCGCGGCTAACGGACTGACGCGGACAAGATCCAACCCAAAATCATACACATCCACCCACCGAACTGTCGCTCGTTCAATCTCTATCGGCGGGTCATCATCCGCAAACCTGACGCGCAGCGCCAAATCGAGGCCTAGCTCAACCCCATGGTCACCTTGGACACGCATCCCCGATTGAGACAGATTGGTCACGACACCTTTCCCAACACATTGCCCACTGAGATAATAGAGGACGAGCCAGGTCGGCATGCGACGATAGGGACGGAGCACAAATCGAGTCCCCTTCGGCTTGGAGGGACGAGGCTTCGGTGCTACGGCCATCGTTATCTCCGATCCATGAAATGGCCAACAGTGGAAAGGATCATACTTCCCAGGCCCGGACCTGGATAGCCCTCGAAAGAGTTAGTCCGAAGGAGGGGAGGGGGAGGCCTGGCTGGCCGACGACCCTGTTCAGCGCTGGAATCTCATCGATTACCATGCCTTTACCTGCCTTTACCTTGACAGGCTTCAAATCTCTATGTTACACAATCATGCTCTGTAAGGGAGACAGGGGCTTATGTATGCAATCATTGAGACAGGCGGCAAGCAGTATCGGGTCGAAACTGGGTCATTGGTCCAAGTGGAGTCCCTTCCCGGCGAGGTCGGGGGGACGATCGAACTCGGCCAGGTTCGGCTGGTTCACGGCGACAGGGGTATCGAGGTCGGACAACCGTTGGTCAAAGGGGCCACCGTCAAAGCCGAGATCATCAACCAAGGCCGAACCCGCTCCATTACCATCTTCAAGAAACAACGGCGCAAGAACTATCGGCGGACCAATGGCCATCGCCAGGGCTTCACCAAATTGCGCATTACTGGTATTGAGACGGCCTAACGAGGATCAGCCATGGCAACAAATAAAGGCGGCGGATCAACTAGAAATGGGCGCGATAGCAATCCGCAATATCTTGGGGTCAAGGCCTACGGTGGAGAGACCGTGAAGGCAGGATCGATCCTGATCCGTCAGCGAGGGACAAAGTTCTTTCCCGGTTTCAATGTGGGCCTCGGCAAAGACCACACCCTCTTCGCCCGCATCACAGGGATCGTGAAGTTCGAACGCGGCCGCGGACGTCAGAAGATTAGCGTCTACTCCGCGCCTTCGATTTCATAGTACATTCTTTTCCTCTTTTCTCGTCACAGTTTCGTTACCTCGAAGACGCCCGGCATGAGTAGGGGTGCGACGGGAGGTTCCTCGTATGTCATGCCCATACAGTCATCACGCTGGAACGGTGCACTGATGTTTGTCGATGAAGTCCGCATCCATATTACAGCCGGCCGCGGCGGCGACGGCGCATGCAGCTTTCGGCGCGAGAAATTCGTTCCGCGCGGCGGGCCGGACGGTGGCGATGGCGGCCACGGCGGCAATGTCGTATTTGAAGCGTCGCCTCGCATGACCACGCTCCTCGACCTCCGGTATCAAAAACACTACGAAGCAGAAGTCGGCCGCCAAGGTGGCGCCGCCAACTGCTCCGGAAGAACCGGGGAAGATGTGGTGGTGCCCCTTCCGGTCGGCACCGTCATCTTTGATGATCAGACCGATGAGATGTTGGCCGATCTGGTCACCACGGGGCAGCGGTTCGTGGGAGCTCACGGGGGCCGGGGGGGACGAGGGAATAACCATTTCGCGACCTCGACCAACCGCACGCCCACGGAATTTGAAACAGGCACGGAAGGCGAAGAACGGTCGCTGAGACTTGAGCTGAAGCTGTTGGCCGACGTTGGACTTGTGGGGTTTCCCAATGCCGGGAAATCGACGCTCATAGCCGCGATTTCGGCCGCACGGCCGAAGATCGCCGATTATCCCTTCACCACGCTCACGCCGAACCTGGCGATCGTTCGCTGGGGAGAAAAGGAAAGCTTTGCCGTCGCAGACATTCCCGGGATCATCGAAGGCGCCCATGAAGGAAAGGGACTGGGATTCCAATTTCTTCGGCATATCGAACGCACATCATTTTTGCTGCACATGATCGACGTGTCGGAGTGGTCCCCGGATGAGCCCGTCAAGAGTTTCGAGATCATGCGTCAGGAATTAGCCGCCTACGATGAACCGATCACCACACGCCCCTTCGCGGTAGTCGCCACGAAAATCGACGTGGCTGGAAACAGGGCACGCCTGCGAGAGTTGCAGAAGTATTGTAACGGCCATCGGTATACGTGCCTCCCGATCTCTGCCGCCACGAGAGAAGGACTGACGGAACTCGTCACCTATGTAGGGCAACAGGTTGCGCAGCTTCGAGCCACACCATGCGAGACGAACTCCTAAGACAAGCCACCCGCATCGTCATCAAAATCGGGAGCAGTCTCGTCGCGTCCCGAGACACAGGGCTGCGCCCGGAACAGATTGATCGGCTCGCGAATGAAATCGCGGCACTCCGGTCGAGCGGACGTGAAGTCTTGATCGTCTCCTCCGGCGCGATAGTCTCCGGCATCAAGAAATTGGGCCTGAAGGAATACCCCAAGAGTCTCCCCGTGAAGCAGGCGGCCGCGGCGGTCGGCCAAAGCCGGCTCATGTGGGCGTACGAAAAATCGTTTGAGCGGCTCGACGTCAAGGTGGCGCAGATTCTGCTCACTCACCAAGACCTCGCTGATCGGCGCCGGTTTCTCAATGCACGCCACACCCTGAGCGCGCTGATCGGGTTTGGCGTGATCCCCATCATCAATGAAAACGACACTGTTGCAGTGGATGAGATACGCGTAGGCGACAATGACACCCTGGCTGCGGAGGTGGCCCATCTGGTCGACGCGGAACTTCTGGTCATCCTGTCCGATATCGACGGCCTATTTACCGAGGACCCGCGCAAGAACCCCGCAGCCACGCTGATCCCGTTGATCCCGGACATAACCGGAGAAATTGAGCAGCGGGCCGGTGTCTCCACCACGTTCGAGGGTACTGGGGGCATGGCCACGAAAGTCGGGGCTGCCAAGAAAGTCAGTGAGTATGGCGTAGCCACCTTGATCTTGAACGGGCAAGAGGCTGGCCTCCTTCCACAAGTATTAGCCGGCGGATCAGGCGGCAGCCTCTTCCTCGCGAAGGAGCGTCGCTTCACCAGTCGCAAACATTGGATCGCCTTCACTCTCAGGCCGCGAGGGACCCTGACGCTCGACCCCGGAGCCGTCGAGGCGCTGGCCCAACGGGGCAAGAGCCTGTTGGCTTCCGGCATCCGGGACGTCAGCGGTCCATTCGATACGGGAGATGCGGTCAGCTGTCTCGACCAGGATGGCAAAGAATTCGCCAAAGGACTCGTAAATTTCTCCTCCGACACCTTGGCACGGATCAAAGGGCTCAAAACGACCGAGATCCAGCAGCGACTCGGCCAGCAGGAATACGAGGAAGTCATCCATAGGGACAACCTCGTGATCCTCTAACCAGCTGCTGAAAAAGTCCGCCAGCTTCGTTCTCGCGTCGTTCAGCCCCTCAACAGGGACCCGGCCGCCTCACCAACTCGGCGGCGCGCACAGACTTGGTGCTCCTTATTCGTCGCACCGTGCGCCCCAGAGGGTACGCCTCGGGCCTTCACTCGCTGCGGCCTTGCTGGACGGCCATTTTGAGCAGCCGGCAAAAGTGCTTTCCGGTTGGCCGGACACGCGAACGCTCGAAGTTTCGCGCGTAGATAGCTTTCCTTCACCTGCTAGGCATGAATGCTGAGAGCCGAGTGCTGAGTTATGATGTCACCAGATTCTGAATCTAAGCCCTCAGCACCCAGCACTCAGCACTCTAGCATCCTTCGTCTCGGACTATTGGGCGGCAGTTTCAACCCCGTGCACAATGGTCACCTGGCCATTGCGCGCCAGACACGCGAGGCCCTCGGGCTCGACCAAATCCTCTTCATTCCCACGAGTCACCCTCCCCATAAGCCGAACGGCAGTCTAGCGCCGGCCCAAGACCGCTATGAGATGGTCCGCCTAGCCATCGCCTCAGACCCCACTCTCGCTATCTCGGATGTGGAAATCCGGCGGCCAGGCAAGTCCTACTCCATCGACACCATTCGCCAGCTGCAACAGAAATATGGCGCGCAGACCCAGCTCTTTTTCTTGATCGGGCTCGATGCCTTTCTCGACTTTCCTTCCTGGCGTGACCCTCTGCCACTACTGGAACTCTGCCGGTTCGTCGTCCTCTCCCGGCCAGGTCTGTCGTTTCGTTCCCTCTCCACCGTCCCACTGCTTCCGCCGATTCCATACCCCTCGCTGGCAGACTTGGATGCAGGACGGATTTCCCGAATCGAGGCGCCGCTCAGAAAGCAAGGTCTGACCTGCCTCAAACTACCACCCTGCCCGATCTCCGCATCGGACATTCGCTCGCGAATCCGCCAAGGGTTTCCGGTGGCAAATCTATTGCCGCCCTTAGTGGAATCTTATATACTTCAACATTATCTCTACCAACAAGAGGATCGTAATCGCACGAACAGCTAGGTCTAGGGCCCTCGCCATTGCCCGGGCCATGCTCGATAAGAAAGCCACCGATGCTCTCATCCTCCAGGTAGCACCGCTGACCACTATTGCCGACTATCTGGTCATAGGCTCTGCAGATTCGGATCGCCAAGCGAGTGCCATCGCCGATCATATCGACGGCATCCTCTCTCGCTCAGGCTCCAAACCGCTGAGCGTCGAAGGCCGGCGGTCTTCGCAGTGGGTTCTGATGGACTTCGGCGATGTCATCGTCCATATTTTCAGGCAGGATGTCCGGGAACATTACGCACTCGAACGGCTGTGGTCCGACGCGAAGCGCATCCCCATCCCGGGCGAACCGCCGGCCGCACAACCAGCTATCGCCCCACGGCCCGTGAAGCGGAAAAAGGCGCCCGCGAAAACAAAGGCCTAGATCAATGTTCCGACTGCTCACCACCATCTTCCTCGTCAGTGCCGGGATCTTCCTCTACAGCTATGCCCGCGAGTTGAATCCTGGGACAGTCGCAGTCCGGACCAGTCCCTCCATCCAGTTCGAACTGAGTCCTGTCACACTCGTCCTCTTTTCCATGGCAGTCGGCGCCGTGCTCGTGGCCTTGGCAGTCGGCATGCGGCAAACCGCCCACGTCATCGGCAACTGGCGCAGCACGCGGCTGTTGCGGCGCAAAGAAAAGATCGATGCACTCCATCGCGAGGGCACCCATGCCATTATGTCGAAACGCACCGTCGAAGCCATCGGCCTGTTCGAAAGAGCCCTGGCCATGGACCCGAATCGTGTCGATTCGCTGCTATGGCTGGGAAACATTTACCGCGTGGAAGGCAACTTCGCTGAGGCGATCCGCCTCCATCAACGAGCGAATCGCGTTGACGATCGCAACATCGAAATTCTACTGGAGTTAGCAAATGACTTGGAGGGAGCCAAGCGCTATGAGGACGCCTTGCAGACCCTGCACAAGATGCTCACGGTCGAACCGGATAACCTCACCGCGCTCATCCGTAAGCGCGATCTATTGATCAGGCTCGAAAAATGGAGCGAGGCGCGCGAAATACAACAACGTCTCCTGAAGGCCAACCTGCCTGAGCCGGAACGTCGGGCCGAGGCCCATCTCCTCACCGGCTGCACGTACGAGGTCGGGCGCCAACTGCTGGAACGAGGCCACCCCGATAAGGCACGGCGCTACTTCCGCGGCGCCATTAAGAAAGACCGGACGTTCTTGCCGGCCTACGTCGGCATTGGTGAAATCTTGATCCGGGAAGGCAAGACCAAGCAGGCAGTAGAAATTCTCAAGAAGGTCTATGCGAAGACCCGTAGCAGCATCATCCTGCACCGCCTTGAAGAACTCTTTCTCGAACAGGGCGAACCCAGCGAAATTATCCGTGTCTATCAGGAGGCCCTTCGGCAAGACCCGAATAACCCAGCCCTGCAATTCTATTTAGGCAAGCTCTACTACCGACTCGAAATGGTCGACGAAGCCTTCGACATCCTCTCGACCGTCGAAGGGATACAGGATCAATTGGCCGATTACCATAAGATCATGGCCAATCTCTATCTGCGCAAGCAGCAGATGGAGCAGGCTGTCGCCGAACTCAAGAAAGCCCTGCATTTCAAGAAACGTGTGGTCGTCCCCTATGTCTGTACCGCCTGCCGGCAAGAATCGACCGAATGGTCGGGGCGTTGCCGCCGCTGTGGGACCTGGAATACATTAGTTGCACTGCCCTTGCCGAATGCCGGTCAAGCGCTCCCCAGTCAAGAGAGCGGCCCCCTCCCAGTCTCAGCAGTTCCCTACCAGGGCATTGCTTCTCCCTTCGAAACCGTGTAGGTTTTCGGCGAGTCCAGCCCACATTATTCACGAGGGTTCGTGACGAAACCGCCGAGACGCCAGGCGAGACGGGCGCGCGGAGCGGTGAGGGAGGGAGGCATACTTGAAACAGTATGTTGACCGACCGAGCGGCGAGCCCGCCCGCCGTCAGGCTTGTCGCAGCGGCGTATCGGCGGTTGCAGTAGAAGCCTTCGTGAATGATGCGGGCTAACTGCCTGACGTACGCGCAGCCATCCGCATCGCAGTCAATTCACCCTCTACAGATGATGGAGTGTCCCATGATCGACTATCAGGATTTCGCTGACAAGGCCTTGCGCGACGAGACGCTGACCAGAAGCGAATGCCAGGCCGTGCTCGACACTCCAGATGAGCAGTTGCTTGGACTCCTCCAAGCCGCCTTTACTGTCCGATCTCACTATTTCGGCAAGACCGTTCGCCTCCAGATGTTGCAGAACGCCAAGAGCGGGGCCTGCCAGGAAGACTGTCACTACTGTTCCCAATCTGCGATCTCCACCGCCCCCATCGAGCGTTATAACCTCGTGCCCCAACAACAAATGATTGACGGCGCCCGACAAGCGGCGGCCTCGAAGGCTCAACGCTATTGCATCGTCATCAGCGGTCGGAGTCCGTTGGATCGGGAAATCGACGAAATTGCAGGAGCCGTACGCTCGATCAAGCAGGAGATTCCCATTCAGATTTGCTGTTCACTGGGCCTTATGAATGAACAGCAGGCCAAGCGACTGAAGGCAGCGGGAGTCGATCGCGTGAACCACAACTTGAATACGAGCGAAGCCTTTCACACCTCAATCTGCACTACCCATACGTTCCAAGACCGGCTCAGCACCATCCGTAATGCTCGCGCAGCTGGCTTGGAAATTTGTTCAGGTGGGATTGTCGGAATGGGAGAAAAGGACGAGGATCTCATCGACCTGGCGATGGCCCTGATCGAGGTGAAGCCGGACTCGATTCCACTGAACACGCTCCATCCAGCGACAGGCACGCCGCTAGAGCATTGCGACCAGCTCACCCCGCAACGCTGCCTGAAAGTGCTCTGCCTCTTCCGGTTCCTGCACCCACGCACCGAACTCCGCGTTGCCGGAGGCCGCGAACATAACCTACGCAGCCTCCAGCCGTTGGCGCTCTATCCAGCAGACTCCATCTTCGTGAACGGCTACCTCACGACACCAGGCCAACCGGCCCCCGAAGTCTGGGGCATGATCGAGGACTTGGGCTTCAAGATCGAAGTGGACTACCAGCAGCCAGTGGCAGGCTGATAGAGACTCAGTGAGTACGAAATCGAAGCAATCCCCTCACTGCATTGTCATTGCCGGACCAAATGGCGCAGGAAAAACGACGTTTGCCAAAGAGTTCCTGCTTCGCGAGGCCGGTGTGATTCACTTTGTAAATGCCGACCTGATTGCCGGGGGACTGTCCCCCCTTCGTCCCGAGTTGGCCGCGCGGCAAGCGGGACGGCTTGTCTTGATGGAACTCACTCGTTTAGCGAAGGCTCGGAAGGATTTCGCTTTTGAGAGTACGTTAAGCGGGAGAACATATTTACGGCTTCTGACATGATGGAAGTCCTCCGGCTATCGGATCGAGATCGTATTCTTGTCGCTTCAGTCTGTCCAACTTGCGTTGCAACGAATCGCAACCCGCGTTCGGCAAGGAGGGCATGACGTTCCGCGAGCCGATGTAATCAGACACTTCGATCGAAGCTGGAAGAATTTTCGCACGCTCTATCGACCGCTGGCCCATACCTGGTCAGTCTACGATAATTCTGAGAACACTCCACGGTTACTGGAGAGGAACACATGAAAAAGAAAGGCTCGACGGAGAGTAAGCGTTTTTCGCAAGCTGTCGGGAGAGCCTTGAGGAGATCTGCGAAAGTCGCGAGAAAAACTGCCAGGACTCATGGAACGCCGATCTACGTGTGGGAAAACGGCAAGGTCGTGGCGAAGAAGCCGTGAAGCTCCAGCGATGACCCCGACAGCGCACGTGGCAGGTTGGGCCGTGGTCACCAAGCGTAGGCTTCCGGTGCCGCGCCGCCTGGGCCGGGGAAGATGTCGTCAAGCCGTTTCAGCGTTTCCTGGCTTAACGTGAGACTCAGGACGCGCATCGTCCCGTTTAATTGCTCCATCGTGCGCGGTCCGATGATCGGGGACGTGACGGCCTTTTGGTGCAGCAGCCAGGCGAGCGCCACATCGGCCGGG
>Ga0334722_10001888_pt1 | contig 24809 bp, 24 predicted proteins | sample C3_bottom_MG_FD_207210 | JGI IMG/M metagenome (GOLD analysis project Ga0334722, IMG submission 207210) | Sediment microbial communities from Yellowstone Lake, YNP, Wyoming, USA - C3_bottom | ecosystem: Environmental > Aquatic > Freshwater > Lake > Sediment | place: USA: Wyoming | collected... | reverse complement strand
TACTAAGATAGGAAGATGGCGGAGGTCAGGGGATCGCACCTTCGGATGAAGAGGGAGATTCCCCCGAAGAGGCGGCGCATCTGTTTCATAAAACAGCGTATCAACGTTTCGTTGACAGACAAAAAGCATTAGGGTACTGTTTTGCGAAATACTCCTTCACTTGCTGTGAAAGCGTTGATACGACGGTTGTTTGCTGGCCGATTCCCATCTATTATAGGAGATTGTCGTTCCCTAATCTTTTACGGAGCAGGTGTTTTCACCCCGAATACGGTTTCCTATTGTTGGAAGGAAGTTGCGTGGCAGCGGTAACGACAAATAGAAGGAGGGGGAGATGAGAAGAAGAACCATGATTGTCCTTGCGGCGTTCGTGATGGCATCGTTGACCGCCGGGACGACCTGGGCGGCGGAGCCGATCAAGATCGGTGCGATATTGTCGGTGACCGGCCCGGCGTCGTTTCTGGGAGCGCCGGAGGCGAAGACTCTCGAGATGCTCGTCGAGGAGACGAACAAAAAGGGCGGCGTCATGGGGAGGCAGATCCAGCTGATCGTCAAGGATTCCGCCGCCAGCCCCGAGAAGGCCGTCTCGTTCGCCAAGCAGCTCATCGAGGAGGACAAGGTTTTCGCGATCATCGGTCCGTCGACCAGCGGCGAGACGATGAAGATCAAGAGCATCGCAGAGGAGGGGAAGACGATCCTCCTCTCTTGCGCCGCGGCCGAGGAGATTGTCGTCCCGGTAGCCAAGTACGTGTTCAAGACGCCCCAGAAGGACCGTGACGTGGTCATCAGGATCTTCCAAGAAATGAAGAAGATGAAGATCACCAAGATCGGCGTCCTCTCCAGCAATACGGGCTTCGGCAAGGGGGGAAAGGGGCAGATCGAGGCGCTGGCGCCGCAGCACGGCATCACGATCGTCGCCAACGAGGTGTACGACAAGGCCGCCTCGGACCTCACGGCCGAGGTGACCAAGCTCAAGGCGGCGAACGTCGAGGCGATCGTGAACTGGTCGATCGAGCCGGCGCAGGCGATCGCGATCAAGAACGCGCGCCAGATCGGCATCAAGGCGCCCATCTTTCTGAGCCACGGGTTTGGAAACATCAAATACGTCGAGATCGCCGGCGCGGCGGCGGAAGGGGTCCTGTTCCCGGCCGGTCGACTCCTGGTCGCCGACGTGCTCCCGAAGAACCATCCCCAGAAGGCGCTCCTGGTCAAGTACAAGAAGGACTACGAGTCCAAGTACAAGGAGGACGCGAGCACCTTCGGCGGCCACGCCTACGACGCCTTCATCATCCTGCTGAAAGCGATCGAGAAGGCGGGCAAGGTGGACAAGGAGGCGGTCCGGACCGCCATCGAGAGCCTCAAGGGCTTCGTCGGGACCGCCGGCATCTTCAACTTCTCCCCGCCGGACCACAACGGCCTCGGCCTCGACTCCGTCGAGATGCTGACGGTCACGAAGGGGAAATTCGCCATTCTTAAGTAGAAGTAAACGAAAGCGCCGTCGATTCGATCGGGAGCACGCGCCCCCGGCGTGTGCTCCCGATCTTTTACGGAAAGGACACGGACCTGGAATTCTTTTTTCAATACCTTGTGGCGGGGATCACGTACGGTACGATCTATGCGATCGTCGCCATCGGGTTCAACATCATTTATAACGCGACCGGCATCATCAATTTCGCGCAGGGCGAGTTCGTCATGCTGGGCGGCATGACCGCGGTCACGCTGAGCCAGTACATGCCCCTGCCGATGGCCATCCTGGGGGCGGTTGCGGTGACGACGGTCATCGGAGCGGTCATCGAGATCCTCTTCATCCGCTGGCTCCGGGGGCCGTCGGTGCTTCGGATGATCATCATCACGATCGGCGTCTCGATCCTGGTCCGGGAGATCGCCCTGCACATATGGGGCGAAAGCGTCCGGGCGCTCCCCTACTTCACCGGCGACTCGGTGACCTCCATCAAAATGGGGAGCGTGTACGTCTCTCCCCAGGTCCTTTGGGTCGTCGGCGTGAGCGCCGTCGCTGTGGCGGCAATGATCGCCTTCTTCAACTACACGATGCTGGGCAGGCAGATGCGCGCCTGCGCGGCGAACCGGGACGCCGCCCGCCTCTGCGGCGTCAACGCGGGCAACATGGTCACCCTCTCGTTCATGCTCAGCGCCGCCATCGGCGCCCTTGGGGGCGCCGTCGTCTGCCCGATCACCTACGTCCACTACGACTCCGGAACGCCCCTGGCGATCAAGGGCTTCACCGTCGCCATCCTTGGAGGGCTCGGGAACAGCGCCGCCGCCGTCGGTGCGGGCATGATCCTGGGAATCCTTGAATCCTTCAGCATCTGGGTCCTGCCCGCCACCTACAAGGAGGTCGTCTCCATCACCATCCTGCTCCTCATCCTGTTCATCCGGCCGAGCGGCATCTTCGGCAGCGCTGAAGCCTCGCGGCTCAAGGAATTCTGATGCGGGCGAGATACCTTCCGGTCGCCGCCTTCGCGGGCCTCATCGTCGCAATCCAGCTGGCGACCCATTTCACCGGCAGCGCCTATCACCTCACGCAGCTGACCATGACCGCCTATTATTCGCTGCTCATCGTCGGCCTCTGCATGCTGATCGGGTACGCGGGGCAGATTTCGCTCGGCCACGCCGGGTTCTTCGCCATCGGCGGGTACCTGTCGGCGTTCCTGACGACCCGTAACCTGTCGTCGTTTAAGGGCAGCGGATTCATCTCTCTCCTTTCGAAGGCGGGGCTGCTCGTCGGCCGCGCCGACCCGTACGGAGGGAGCCTCCTGAACGTCCACCCCTGGTGCGCCTGCGTCGTCGCCATCGTCGTGACGGTCGTCATCGCCTATTTGGTGGGAGGGCCGGTCCTGAAGCTTCGGGGCCACTATCTCGCGATGGCCACCCTGGGTTTCGGCGTCATCATCTACCGCATCGTCCTGGGGACCGAATTTCTCGGCGCGGCGGACGGGATCTCCGACGTCCCCGGATTCCCCCTGCTCGCGGGGCTGGAGATCGCCGGAAAGTCGTCCTTGCGGGTTCCGAACTATTACGCGGCCTGGGGCCTGGTGATCCTCGGCATGGTGTTCCTGATCAACCTGATCCACTCCCGGGTAGGGAGGGCGCTCATTTCGATCCACGGCGCGGAAGACGCGGCGGGGGCCGTGGGAATCCCGGCGGCGCGGTACAAGCTGAACACGTTCGTGCTTAGCGCAGTGTTCGCCTCCCTGGCCGGGATCCTCCTCACCCATTACAACGGAGGCATCGGGCCGTCGGAAGCCTCCGTCATGAAATCGGTGCGGTACGTGGCGATCGTCGCGGTCGGAGGCATGGCGAACCTGTGGGGAGCCCTTTCGATGAGCCTTGTCCTGAACTACCTCTCCCTCCGCGGGTATTTCGGGACGTTCGACGACACCGTCTTCGGCGTCATCCTCATCCTGATCATGCTGTTTGCCCCCGACGGGCTGCTGCGGCGCCATCTATTTTCGGACCTCAGGCGGTTCTTTTCGGGAAGCGCCGCCGGGGAGGAGGGGCCGTGACGCTCCTGTCCGTGAGGGGGGTCAGCAAGCGCTTCGGCGGTCTCCAGGCCGTGAGCGACCTGTCCTTTGGCGTCGAGCGGGGGTCGATCAAGGCGCTGATCGGGCCGAACGGCGCGGGGAAGACGACGCTTTTCAACCTGGTCTCCGGGGTTCTCGATCCCGATTCCGGCGAGATCGTCTTCCGCGGAGAGGCGGTCCAGGACCTGTCTTCCCACGAGATCGCGGCGCGCGGCCTCGTGCGCACGTTCCAGCACATCCGGCTCTTTCCCAAGATGACCGTTCTCGAGAACATCATGGTCGGCCGTCACATCCACGGCAGGGCGGGATTCATCGCCGGCATGCTGAACCTGCCTTTCACGTGGAAGGAAGAGCGGCGGATCCGGGAGAAGAGCTTCGAGATCATGGAACTGCTCGGCATCGCGGATCATGCACGGGCGGAGGCGACCAGCCTCTCCTACGGACAGCAGCGGGTCGTCGAGATCGGCAGAGCGCTCGCCTGCGAGCCGCAGCTCCTTATGCTCGATGAGCCCGCAGCCGGCCTGAACATGCGGGAGACGAACGAAATGGGCGAGCGGATCTCGAAGATCCGCAAGATGGGGATCACCGTCCTGCTCGTGGAGCACGACATGTCGCTTGTCATGAAGATCTCCGACGAGATCGTCGTGCTTTCCTACGGGCAGAAGATCGCCGAGGACCGGCCCCTTTCCATCCAGAAGAACCCGGAGGTGATCCGCGTGTACCTGGGAGACGACCAGTGAGAGGGACGGGAGCGGCGAAGCCTTGAGGGACGCATGCTGAGGATCAAGAACATCGAGTCGGGCTACGGCCGGCTGAAGGTGCTGAAAAAAGTCACCATGCACATCCGGCAGGGCGAGATAGTAACGATCATCGGCGCCAACGGCGCCGGGAAGACCAGCCTGTTGAAAACCGTCTCGGGGCTGATCCGGGCGCGCTCGGGCGAAATTCTCTTCGACATGAAGGACATCGGGAGGCTTTCCCCGGAGAAGATCGTTTTCCTGGGCTGCTCGCTCGTGCCCGAGGGACGGCAGATCTTCGCAACCCTCACCGTCCGGGAGAACATCCTCCTGGGCGCCTACCCGCAGTTCCGCAGGAAACAGGGCGGGGCCGTCCGGGACGATCACGAGCGCGTTTACGGTATTTTCCCCCGGCTTAAAGAACGGGAAAAGCAGCTCGCCGGCACGCTATCCGGCGGGGAGCAGCAGATGCTCGCCATCGCGAGAGCGCTCATGGCCCGCCCGAAGCTCATCATGATGGATGAGCCCTCGATGGGGCTTGCGCCGATGATCATGAAAGACATCTTCTCGGTCATCACGAGGCTTCGCAAGGAAGGGAACACGGTGCTGCTCGTCGAGCAGAACGCGAAGGCCGCTCTCGGCATCGCGGACCGCGGGTACGTCATCGAAACCGGCAGGATCGTCATGGAAGGGACGGCGGAGGACCTGCTCTCGAACCGCGAGGTGCAACGCGCCTATCTGGGCCGGGATCTGGACGCGGAAGGAACGATGTAACCGATTGGAGGGCGCTATGTACTGGGAACCCGACAAGGAGTGCATGGACCGCGAGGAGCTCGAACAACTCCAGATCGAGCGTCTGCAGTCGACGCTCAACCGCGTCTACGCCCACGTCCCGTTCTACCGGAAGAAGTTCGACGCCATGGGGGTCCAGCCGGAGGACATCGAGTCGCTTTCCGACCTCTCCCGGCTGCCGTTCACGACGAAAGACGACGTGCGGGGAAATTACCCTTATGGGCTGTTCGCGGTGCCGCTCCGGGAAGTCGTTCGCATCCACGCCTCCTCGGGAACCACGGAGACGGCGGCGGTGGTGGGCTACACGCGCAACGACATCAAAATGTGGAGCAACCTCGCGGCCCGCGTTCTCATCGCCGGCGGGGTGACCAAGGACGACGTCGTGCAGATCTGCTTCGCGTACGGGTTGTACACCGGAGGATTCGGCCTGCACTACGGCGCGGAGCGGATCGGCGCCTCCGTGATCCCTGCGTCCAGCGGGAACACCGCGCGGCAGATCAAGATCATGAAGGACTTCAAGACGACGGCGCTGGTGTCCACCCCTTCCTACGCGATGCTGGTCGCCAACACGATCCGGGAGATGGGGATCCCCGTCTCCGCTTTGTCGCTCAAGTACGGGCTCTTCGGCGCGGAGCCGTGGTCGGAGGGGATGCGGCAGCAGATCCAGGGCACCCTGGGGATCGTCGCCACCGACAATTACGGGCTGTCGGAAGTCCTCGGCCCGGGAGTGTCGGGCGAGTGCCTGGAGCGCAAAGGCCTGCACATCAGCGAGGACCACTTCCTCGTGGAGGTGATCGACCCGGAGACGCTTCAGCCTGTGCCTTCCGGCCAGAAGGGGGAGCTCGTCATCACGACGCTCACCAAGGAGGCGTTCCCGATGATCCGCTACCGGACGAGGGATTTGACCCGCCTCCTCGCGGAGCCCTGCCCGTGCGGCCGCACGGGCAGGCGGATGAACCGGGTGGCGGGCCGGACGGACGACATGCTGGTCATCCGGGGGGCGCACTTCTTCCCTTCCCAGATCGGGGGCTTGCTCCTGGAGATCGAGGGGACCGAGCCTTGCTACCAGATCGTGATCGACCGAAAGGGGGCGATGGACGAGGTCACGGTCCTTGTCGAAGCCGCCAAGGCGACTTTTTCCGACCAGGAGCGCCGGCAAAACGGCATGGTGGAGGCGATCCGGAAGCGGCTGGCGCACGAGCTGGGGATCAACGTGGACGTGAAGCTCGTGGAGAAGAAGACCCTTGAGCGGTTCGAGGGGAAGGTCAAGCGGGTCATCGACAACAGGAAACTGTAGGCGGCCGGCCCGAGGCGCCGGAGAAGGGGAAGGCAGGATGAGCATGGGCACCCTGTTCATCGTCGCCACACCGCTGGGGAACCTCGAGGACATCACCCTGCGGGCTCTCCGGGTCCTCAAGGAGGTGTCGGTCATCGCCTGCGAGGACACGCGGCGGACGGTGAAGCTCCTCAACCGCTACGAGATCCGCACCTCCATGTTCATCTTCCACGATTACAACAAGCTGCGCGCGGGGGCGATCCTCCTCCGCAGGCTTTCCGAGGGGGAGAGCGTCGCGCTGGTCTCCGACGCCGGGACCCCGGCCATCTCCGACCCCGGATACGAGCTGGTGCGGGAGGCGATCACCGCGGGCCTTCCGGTCGAGGTGATCCCGGGACCGTCGGCGCTGATCTCCGCGCTCGTCGTCTCGGGTCTCCCCACCGACCACTTTGTCTTCGAGGGGTTTCTCCCGAACCGGAAGGAGAAGAGGAAGAAATCGCTGCAGGCCCTCGAGGACGAGACCCGCACGATGATCTTCTACGAATCCCCCCAGCGGGTCGGAGCGTTCCTCGCCGAGGCGGCGGAGATCTTCGGCGACCGCAAGGCGTGCCTGGTGCGCGAGTTGACGAAGATCCACGAGGAGATCCTCCGGGGGACGCTCGCGGAGCTGGCCGCGGAGATCGCCCGCCGCGGGACGGTCCTCGGAGAGATCACTCTTGTCGTGGCGGGGGCGCAGAAGACGGTGGAGATGTCGGTGGAAGAGATCGTGCGGGCGGCCCTTTCGGACGCCTCCGGCTCCTCGCGGGACCTCGCCCGGGAAATCTCCGAGCGGACGGGCCTCTCCCGCAAGGAAGTGTACGCGGAAATCCTCCGCCAGCGCCCAAAATAAAAGGGCGGCCCGAAAGCCGCCGGGGACGGTCCTGGAGAGGGACCTGGCAGGACCATAAAGCGATCGCGGTCACACAGCCGAGTCTAGTGAATCAACCGGGGATGCCAGGACCGTCCCGGTTTTTATTTCTTTTTGTCGCTCACCTGCACCAGCAGCGAATCGGAGAGGTGGGTCACCAGCCCATGGAATTTCGCCTTCGCCTTCCGGAAGGCGGGGTTGGAGAGGATCCTTTCCAGCGCAGCGAGGCTTTCGAGGTCCACCACGACCTGCCGCTGCGGCGAAGAGCCCCCCAGCATGCTCCTATAGGTCCGCACCGCCTTCACGCCCGGAAACTTCAGCCAGATGTCCTTCCCTGCGCCCTTCACGTACTTTTCGTATTCGGCCGTCTTCCCCGGGAGCACGTCGAACCGGTACTCGAAGGTGACCATCTCATGTCCTCCTTTCTGGATGTCCCGCCTACGCTGTAACGTAGCAGGGACCCGCGGGACCGTCAATCGACCCGGAGCACGATCTTCCCGAACTGCCGCTTCTCCTCCAGCCGCCGCACCGCCTCCCTCGTCTGCGACAGGGGAAACACGGCATCGATCACGGGGTGCAGGCGTCCCCCGTGGAACATCCGGAGCATGTCGGCGAATTCGCCGTGCGTTCCCATGGTCGATCCGTGCACGCTCAACTGGTTCCAGAAGATCTTGGCGATGTCCTCCTCGGGGTTGGGGCCGGTGGTCGCGCCGCAGGTGAGCAGCCGCCCCCCCTTGGCCAGGGAGGCGATGGATTGCTTCCAGGTCGCCTTTCCCACCGAGTCGAGGACGATGTCCACGCCGCGCTTCCCCGTGAGTTTCCGGATCTCGCGAGAGAAGTCGGACGCGGTATCGTGGATGCCGAAGTCCGCCCCCAGCGTCTTCGCCCGGGAGAGCTTGTCCGGGCTGCCCGACGTGACCCATGCGTTCAGGCCCAGCATCTTCGCGATCTGGAGCGCGGCGACGGCCACGCCGCCGCCGATGCCGACGATGAGCAGGGACTCGCCGGGTTTCACGCGGGCCTTCGTGACGAGCATCCTCCACGCCGTGAGGAAGGTCAGGGGAAACGCCGCCGATTCCTCCCACGTGAGCCCCGCGGGCTTCGGGTAGGCGTTGATCTCCGGGGCGACGACGAGCGAAGCGAGCGTCCCGGCGATATGCTCCCCGAGGAGGTGGAAGGAGACGCACAACGAGTGCTCGCCCTTCAGGCAGAACTCGCAGGTCCCGCAGTTGATCCCGGGATTCAGCACCACCTCGTCGCCGGGCCTCACGCGGGTAACTCCGGGCCCTACCGCATCGACGACGCCTGCGCCGTCCGACCCCATCACGTGGGGGAGAGCCGCGGGGATGCCCGGGATGCCCCCCAGGACGAAGAGGTCGAGGTGGTTCAACGCCCCTGCGCGAACGCGGACCCGGACCTGCCCCGGCCCGGGCGCCGGATCGGGGAGATCTCCGTACTGGATCTTGTCGAGGCTGCCGTGTTCGCGGAAAAAGGCGGCTTTCAAGGTCGTCCTCCCCGGGTTTACTTCTCGACGCCGCTTTCCCGCATCAGTTTCTCCAGGACGGCCAACTCGATGTTGAGGAGCGCGGCGGCTTTCTCCCTGTCCCCCTCGGATAAAGCGAGAGCCTGCTTGAGCATCTGCCGGTCGAGGTCCTTGATGGCCTCGCGGATGTCCGGGGGAGGCTTCGCGGGAGGGGAGTCGTCCATCGGGGCCTTGCGCATGCGCCCGTACAGGATTTCCGTGGGGAGGTCCGCTGCGTCCACCACGCTTCCCTGTCTCTTCCGGGAAGAGATGTGGTTCACCAGCTCAACGAGCTCCTTGACGTTTCCCGGCCAGGGATACGCCGCCAGGGCCGACAACGCGGCCTCGCTGAAACCCCGGAGCGGCTTCTTCCTCTCCCGGTTCGATTCGAAGAGGTAATGATGGAGGAGCAAAGGGATGTCCTCCGTACGTTCCCGCAGGGGGGGGAGGCGGATGAGCCCCGGATGCAGGGCGTCCCGGAGGGTTCGAAGGAATTTCCCCCTCTCCGACAGATCGCCGACGCAGGAGGAGGAAGAGGCCACCAGGCGGACGTCGCTCTCGATCTCCCGGCTGCCCCCCACGGGGGATACGGTTTTCGTCGTCAGGAGCCGGAGGATTTTCTCCTGGATCCGCGTCCCCACCCTGTCGATATCGGCGAGGTAGAGGGTTCCCCGGCCGGCGAGCTCGGCCTTTCCGGGACGGGGCAGCATGGCCCGCTGGTAGGCTCCCGGCGCATATCCGAACAATTCGCTCTCCAGCAGCTCCTCCGGAAGGCCGGCGCAGGCCACGGGCACGAAGAGACCGCCGGAACGCGAGCTCTGGTAGTGAATGATTCTCGCGAGAAATCCGCGTCCCGTCCCTTGTTCCCCCTCGATCAGGACGGGAGTCTCAACGTCCGCCAGCCGCAGGACGCTGGAGACGGCCTCCTGGACGGTCGGACTGGTGCCGACGACGGCGCTGATCGGGTACTGCCCGCGCGCCTCGGCCTTGAGGAAAAGGTTCTCGCGCGAAAGCTGCCGCCGGTCGTATGCCTTGTCGACCAGGTGGCGCACCTCCTCCGCCCGGAACGGCTTCATGAGGAAGTGGAACGCCCCGCCGCGCATCGCCTCGATCGCGCTGTCGACGGTCCCGTAGGCCGTCATCAGGACGACTTCGGCGTCGGGCTGGATCTTCTTCGCCGTCCGGAGGACCTCGATCCCGTCGGCGCCCGGCATCCGGAGATCGGTGAGGATGACGTCGTACCGATCCCGCTCGATCTTCTCGATCCCCTCCGTGCCGGAAGACGCCTGGTGCACGTCCCATCCGCCGGATTGGAAGAGTTCCTTGAGGAAGCCCAGGATCTGCGGCTCGTCGTCGATGACGAGGATTCTTTTGGGCGGGGTCGCTTTCATGCCTTACTTTTTTCGCACCGCCCACAGGATGGCCGCTCCCCCCACCACGATGATGAGGACGAAGGAGGCCACTTCCAGGTCCCTGTACCGGGAACGGCTCATCCTTTCGGCTTCGGAGCGCTCCTCATAAGTGGCCGCTCCGTGGGAGGTGTTGTCCGACGCCCCCTGGAGAATCGGGGGGGTCCATAGAGCGAGGCACAGCAGAAGGGCGAGAAACGCGCTTCTCATCGGGGTCATTTATATCACGAAACGGAGCTTCGCTGTGCAGGAGGCGCACCGGTTCCCCGTGAGCCCGACCGGGGAGGTCCGGTAGCCCAGCCGGCGGACGGCGGTCGCACCGCAACGGGGACACAGCGTGTCCTCGCTTCCGGCCAGGTGGTAATTCCCCACGTAGACGTAGGAAAGCCTCTCCCGGGCGATCCGGTGTGCCGCCTCGAGGCGGCCGGGGGGCGTCGGCGGCGCGGTGAACCGGTGCTGGGGGAAATACCGGGAAACGTGGAGCGGAATCTCCGGGTCCGTGGCGGCGACGAAGTCGGCCACGTTCCGGATCGCTTCGTCCGAATCGTTCTCCCCGGTGACCAGCAGGGTGGTGATTTCGACATGGACGCTCCGCGAGGCCTCCCGGATCGTGTCGAGAACGGGCGCCAGAGTTCCCCCGCACACCTTCCGGTAGAAATCGGGGTCCATCGATTTGAGGTCGATGTTCATCGCGTCCACCAGCGGGAGAAGCTCCGCAAGCGGCGCCGGGGAAACGTAGCCGTTCGTCACCAGCACGTTGGACATGCCGGCCTTCCGGAATTCCCGGGCGCAGTCCATCACGAACTCGAACCCGATCAGCGGTTCGTTGTACGTGTAGGCGATCCCGACGGCCCCCGATTCCCTGGCGGCGCGAATGAGCTCGGGGATTCCGACGGGCGAAAGCGATGCCTGCCCGAGGACGAGATGGTAGTTCTGGCAGAACCCGCAGCGGAAGTTGCAGCCGATGGACCCCACGGAGAGGATCTCCCTGCCCGGGTGGAAGTGGAAGAGGGGCTTCTTTTCGATCGGATCCAGTTGGACCGCCGCCACCCTGCCATAGGTGAGGGCGATGAGCGTCCCCTCCCGGTTTTCCCGCACCCGGCAGATTCCCTGCTTGCCGACGGCGATCCGGCACCTGTGGGGGCACAGTTCGCAGCGGACGGCGTCTCCTTCGGGATGCCAGTGGGCCGCCACCCTGGTTTCAGCGGCGGACGAAGAACCCATCCCAGCTCTCCGACGGAGTCCGCCATTCGATGTCGGCCTCCTCTACATGGGCCCCCGGCGGCCCTTCGTGCATGAAGGCGACGACCTTCTCCACGGCGCCCCGGTCCCCTTGCAGCACCGCCTCGACCCGGCCGTCGGGAAGGTTCCGGACGAACCCGCGGACCCCGTAGCGGACCGCCGCGTCCCGCGTCGAAGCGCGGAAGAAGACCCCCTGGACCCGTCCCGATACGACCACGCGGGCTTCCGAGGCTTCCTTCATCTACCGCCCCTTTTCCCCGGCCATTTCCAGGAACTCCTTCTCGGTGATCGCCCGGATGCCCATCTCCCGCGCCTTGGCGAGCTTGGACCCCGGGTCGGCGCCCGCCACCAGGAAATCGACCTTGAGACTCAACCCCGCGGCGACGTTCCCCCCTGCCTTCCGGACCATCTCCTGCGCTTTCGCCCTGGGGATGCCGAGCGTTCCCGTGAAGAGAAAGGTCTTGCCGGCAAGCGCCCCTGCACGGAGCGGCTCGGGCCGAATCTTTATTTTAGCTCTCCCGATGAGGTGATCGACGATGCGCCTTCCTTCCGTCGAGGAAAAGAACGCGGAGACGCTCTGCGCCACCTCCGGCCCGATCTCGTGGACCTCGGAAAGCTTCTCGACCGCAGCTTCGCGGATCGCTCCCAGCGACACGAAGTGCCGCGCCAGCACTTCGGAGAGGTGCTCTCCCACGTGCGGGATCCCGAGGCCGTAAAGGAACCGGGAAAGGGTCGGCGTCCGGCTCTTTTCGACGGCGCGCACGAGGTTGTCCGCGGATTTCTCGCCGAGGCGCTCCATGCCGGCAAGCGTCCGGGCGTCCAGCCCGTACAGGTCGGCCGGCTCGTTGACCAGCCCCTCGTCCACCAGCATCGAGAGGATCTTCCCCCCCATCCCCTCGATGTCCATGGCGCCCTTGGACACGAAGTGGCGTAGCGCCTCCTTGCGCTTGCCCACGCATCCCCGCCCGGTGCAGCGGTGCGCGGCTTCCCCGGGGACCCGCTCGACGGGAGAGGAGCAGATCGGACAGCGGTCGGGGATGCGGAACGGCTCTCTGCGCTCCGCATCCTTCCGCTTGGCCGAGAGGGACTCCACGACTTCGGGAATGACGTCCCCGGCGCGCTGCACAACGACCCGATCCCCGGCGCGGATGTCCTTCTCGTCGATGAAGTCCTGGTTGTGGAGGGTGGCCCTGCGGACCGTCACCCCCCGGACGACGACGGGTGCGAGGTTCGCGACGGGGGTCAGCGTGCCCGTGCGGCCGACGCTGACCACGATGTCCTCGACCGTCGTCTCGACGCGGTCCGGGGAAAACTTCGCGGCGATCGCCCAGCGGGGGGAACGCGAAATCTCCCCGAGCTCCCGCTGGAGTTCGACCGCGTCGACCTTGACGACGATCCCGTCGATCTCGTAGGGGAGGGCGTTTTTCCTGCCCTCCACCTCGCGGTAGAACTCCAGGACCTCGTCGACGGTACGGCACACACGGCTGCCCCCCGTGTTGACCGGAAAGCCCCACCCCTTGACGATCTCGAGCTCTTCCCAGTGGCGCGTGAAGAAAGATTCTTCTGTTTTCGACAGGTCCTGCCCTGTGCCGTAGACCCAAAGACGGAGCCGGCGGCTTGCGGTGACCCGCGGGTCGAGCTGTCGGACGGAGCCGGCGGCCGCGTTGCGCGGATTGGCGAAGACGGGCTCTCCCAACCGCTCCCGCCCCCGGTTCAGATCCCGGAATTCGGCTTTCGTCATGTAGACTTCGCCGCGCACCGAGAGGTGTGGGGGCGGAGCAGGCGCGATGCCGCCGCGTCCGCGATGCGCCGGCTTCCCGGAGAGGGACAGCGGGACTTCCGGGATGGTCCTCAGGTTGGCGGTGACGTCCTCCCCGCGGACCCCGTCGCCCCGCGTCGCCCCGCGGACGTACGTGCCGTTCTCGTAGACGAGCTCGACGGCGAGTCCGTCGATTTTGACCTCGGCCACATAGCCGCGGGCGTCGAGGATCGCTTCCAGGCCGTGTCCCAGTCCCCGCAGGAACCGGCGGGTCCGGGCGTCGAACTCGACAAGCTCTTCCTCGCTGAAGGCGTTCTGGAGGGAGAGCATCGGGTTCTCCCGCACGACGGTCCCGAACGCCTCGACCGGCGCCGCCCCGATCCGCAGGGTGGGGGAGTCGGGGTCGAAGAACCCGGGATGGGCCTCTTCCAGCTCCTGGAGCTCGCGGAACAGGGCGTCGTATTCCGCGTCGGAAATTTCCGGCGCATCCTCCCGGTAGTAGCGGTCGTTATGGTAGCGGATGAGCCGCCGGAGCTCCTCGATGCGGGACTTCGGGGACGGGTGGGGCACGATATCCTAAGGTTCCTCCAACGCGGTGATCCCCGGCAGACGCTTCCCTTCCAGCAGTTCGAGGAATGCCCCTCCGCCGGTGGAGACGTAGGACATCCTCGAGAAGAGCCCCGCCTTGTGGAGGGCCGTGTCGGTGTCCCCTCCTCCGACGATGGTGATCGCGTCGCTCTCGGCCAGCGCCCGCATCATCGAGAAGGTCCCGTTGGCGAACGGCCCCATCTCGAACGCGCCCAGGGGTCCGTTCCATACGATCGTCTTCGCCCCCTGCAGGGCCTCCCTGAAGAGGAGGGAGGTCGCCGGTCCCACGTCCGCCGCCATCCAGCCCGCGGGGATCTCCGGCACGGGGACGGTTTTCACGGAGGCGGACGCCTCGAACCGGTCGGCGACCACGACGTCCACCGGGAGGTACAGCTTGACCTTGCGGCCGGCCGCGTTGGCGAGGACCTGCCTCGCCGTGTCCAGCATCTCGGCCTCGTAGAGGGATTTCCCCACCTCATACCCCTGCGCCGCGAAGAACGTGTTGGCCATCGCCCCGCCGATGAGGATCTTGTCCACCTTGCCCAGCACGTTGTTGATCGCCTCGATCTTCCCGGAGATCTTGGCCCCCCCGAAGACCGCGACGAGGGGGCGCGCGGGATCGACGAGCGCCTTCTCGAAATAGGCGATCTCGTTCTTCATCAGCAGCCCCGCGGCCTTCTCCTTCACGAACCGCGTGATCGCGACGTTGGAGGAGTGGCCCCGGTGCGCGGTGGCGAAGGCGTCGTTGACATAGACGTCGCACAGGGCGGCGAGTTTTTTACCGAAGGCCTCGTCGTTCTTCTCCTCCTCGGCGTAGAACCGGACGTTTTCCAGCAGGACGACGTCGCCCGGGCGCATCGCCGCGACCGCCTTCTCCGCGGTCTCGCCGACGCAGTCGGGGACGAAGGGGACTTCCTTGCCCAGGAGCGCGGAGAGCCGTTTCGCGGCAGGGCCCAGGCTCATCTCCGGCACCTTTTTCCCCTTCGGGCGCCCCAGGTGGGAGAGCAGGATCGCCTTCGCGCCGTGCGTCACGGTGTGCCGGACGGTGGGGATCGCCGCCTGGATCCTCGTGTCGTCGGTGATGCTCCCCGCCTTGTCCATCGGCACGTTGAAATCGACGCGGATCAGCACCCGCTTCCCGGAAAGATCCAGCTGGTCGATGGTCCGCATCTTCATCGCTCTTCCCTCCGCCAAGGAATTTCTTGTTGAATAGTACCAAAAACCGGCCCCGGCTTCACGTTCCGCCCGGTCTCGTATTATTTTACTTGTGCATTCTGATATTTAAGAATACCATTTCGAAAAAGGGACACCGTTCCTGAAATGCTGACGCCACACCTCGGGTTTTTGTAATTTCTCGCGTCTCTCCATTCGATTGCTCCTTTCGCGGAACGGTTTTTTGCCGACGATTAAACGGGGCGCAATCATAAATTCTCCCCAGGGACAAGGAGGAAATATGCGAAGCGGTTTTCAGCCCGTGTCGGTTGCTTTGATGTTGATGGCGGCAAGTCTCTTGCCGCTTGTCGGCGGCAAGGCGGTTTTTGCCGCAAGCCAAAATCTTGTCGAACTGCACAGGAACGCAGGCAAGGGTTCCGACAAGGAATGCCTTTCCTGTCATTCGGACATCGAAAAAGCGACCACCCTCACCCCGAAGTTCAAGACCATGCATCGGCTTCATCTGGAGTCGAAGCTGGGCACCCCGAAGAAATGTTCGGAATGTCACCAGTCTGTGGATCTGCGGGAAGGATCCGCTTCCGCCTCACGGAAGCAGGTGGATCCCGGCATTTGCGCGGATTGCCACAGCGGCGATGTAAAAGGCGCCAAAGCATTATTTGCGAAATAGGGAGGATCCGATGGGCAGCGGAAGAATCATCCCGAAAGAGGAAAGAGATCTGTACGAGGATGTCACGGGAAAGAAGTTTTCCCGGCGGGACTTTCTCAAGTGGTCATCGGGGCTCGCCGGGGCGGCGATCGCCAGCGGCCTGCTCTGGGATGGAAAGCTGGGGCTCTTCAGGGAAGCGAGCGCCCAGGAAAAAAGCATAAAAGACGGGGAATGGATCTACACCAACTGCAACATGTGCGGGGGACAGTCGGGAATCAAGGTGAAGGTGGTGAACGGCCGCGCCGTGAAGATCGAGGGGATGGCAAACCCCAACAATATCGCCAATATCTCCACGAACTACGAGAAAGCGCTGAAAGAACTGGGCGCACTTTACGGCGATAAGGACGCGGCCGGAAGGCTTTGCTCCAAAGGGAATTCCGGGTTGAGGACCCTTTACGATCCGGACCGGCTGAAAACCCCCATGGTGCGCGTGGGGGAGAGGGGCAGCGGAAAATGGAAAGCGGTCACCTGGGAGGAGGCGGTGAGCCAGGTTGCCGAGAACCTGCAGAAGATCAAGGACAAATACGGTGCGGAAAGCCTTGCATGGTTCAGCGAGGACCACAGCTTCACCCATATCCAGCAGGACTTCTGCAAGATGTACGGAACGCCCAACTACCACAACCATTCCAACCTGTGCGACGTGGCGAGAAAGGCGTCGTTTAAGCTCTTGATGGGCAACGAGCGCCCCCTCGCGGATTTCGAGGACACCTCCTATGCGCTGATCTTCGGCTGGAACCTTCTCGGCGCAACCAAGTGGATCCACCTGCCGGGCATTTGGAACAGGGGCCGGGCAAAGGGCGCCAGGATGGTCTACGTGGATCCTTTCTGCAGTCAAACCGCGGCCAAGTCCGATGAGTGGGTATCGATCCGCCCGGGTACGGACGGCGCCTTCGCGCTTGCGCTCGGCCATGTGCTGATCAAAAAGGACCTCGTCAACAAGGACTTCATAAACGAGTGGTGCGTCGGATTCGACGAATACGCAAAATACGTTTCGGACAAGACCCCGGAGTGGGCGGAAAAAATCACCTCGATCCCTGCGAAGAACATAGAAAGGATCGCCACGGAGATGGGAGAGACGGCCAGAGCGGGGAAGCCGGTTCTCGTCGATACGTGGAGCGGCCCCGGGCACCATACGAACGCCACTCTTGGCGGCTACGCCATCACGATTCTGCCGGCGCTGCTCGGCATGGTGGACAAGCCGGGCACGATGCTGGAACCGAGCAAGATCGGAAACAAGCATCACGGAATTGAAGTCGACCTGCCTTCCTTGAAGACGCCCAGAGTGGACGGCAAGGGGACGAAGTATCTTCTCGGCCATGGCTCCGGCATCTACGTCGAGACCAGGGACGTAGTCTTAAGCGGCAAGCCCACAACACCGGGATCCGGCGTCCCGAAAGCAGGCGTATTCGTATTCCAAAACTTCCTCATGTCCGTCCCGAACACCGGGAGGAACGTAGTATTCATGAATAAACTGGAATATGTCGTTGTTGTCGATACGCATATGAGCGAAACGGCCGAGCTCGCGGATATCGTAATCCCCGGGTCGGTATACCTGGAGAGGTTTGATTTCACGGGGTATTGGGTCACCTGGCCCGTGCTGGGCCTGAGAAAACCGGTAGTCAAGTCGGCGATCAACGGTTTGACCGAGGCGGAGTTCTGGATGGCCGTAATGAGGAAGATGGGGTTCAAGGACAAGAAGGGGTATTCCCCCGCCGGACTTTCTTATGACGCCTATTACGCCGACGAATACCAGCCTACTCCCTATGCCAAGGAACAGGACTGGGAAACCTACAAGAAAACAACCCTCGCCACGACCGGCAAGACGGAATACGAGAAATTCCGGAAAGAGGCCAAGATGCCGGAGGGCGGAAGTGTCGACGAAAAAACCGGGGTTGTGAAGGATAAGGACGGGAAGGCGGTCGGCGTGAGGATCGGGAACAAGCTGGCGAAGGGGTTCGATACGCCCACGAGGAAGCTGGAGCTTGCTTCGTCTTTCCTGAAGAAGAACAAATTCAGCGGCCTGCCGGAATACAGCGATCCCGAAGACCGGCCCACTTCCGAGTTTCCCCTTTACCTCGTCAACTTCAAGCAGAACGAGCACACCCACTCGCGGACCTTCAACAACGATTACCTGATGGAAATGAAGCCGGACAACCCCTTGCTGATCAATTCCGCAACGGCCGCGAGGCTTGGGCTCAAGGACGGAGACCCGATCTGGATCGAGTCCCCGTATGCGAAGGCGCGAGGCACGGTGCAGGCAACCGAAAGGATTCATCCGGAGGTGGTCGCCCTGCACCACGGTTACGGCCACTCGGGATTCGGCAATGTGGCGAGGGGAAGCCAGAACAGGATCAACGCGTGGTGTCCCGCCGGAACAGCCGACGGTCAATTTTTCGCGGGCAAAGCCGAGAAGTTCTCCGGCCAGATCGTCGCGAAAGAGATCGGCGTCAAAGTCATCAAGGCTTAGGGAGGCGATAAATGGCCAGGAATCCGAACCAGATGGGCTGGTACTTTAACGAGAACAACTGTATCGCATGCAGGGCGTGCGAGGCGGGCTGCAAACAGGAGTTCGACCTCCCGGTCGGCGTCAGGCGGCGGCGGGTGATCATCCGGGAAGAGGGGAAATACCCCAATCCCAAGGTAAGATATCTTTCCGCGGCCTGCAATCACTGCGAAGAGCCCTCCTGCATGAAAGCCTGCCCCGTGGCGGCCATTTCCAAGGAAGACCGGTTCGGCGTCGTCCTGATCGACCAGGAGAAATGCATCGGCTGCAAACGATGTGCGGCCGCATGCCCCTACGGCGCCCCCGTGTTCGATGAGAAAAAAAAGAAGATGGACAAATGCACCCTTTGCCACCACAGGCTCAAGGAGGGGATGCCGCCGGCCTGCGTAAGGACCTGCCCCGGCTATGCCTTATGGCATGGCAAATTGGCCGACATCGAAGCCCGGAAAACACCTCCCGAGATCTACCGGAGACCCTTGACGGGATCCTTGCCGGGGTTTGCCGATCCGAAGCTGACGAGACCGTCGGCAAGGTTCTCGGACAACAAGTAAGGAAAGATCCGGGGGGCGGGAATCGTCCGCCCCCGGAAGATTTCCTTCTACGCCCGTGACGCTGGAACGATCGAGAATTTTCGGCCTGCTGAGCAGCATGTTCCTCTGCAAGCCGACCCGAGAGGCCGTTGCGAATTGGAGGTCGTTGCTGCGCGAGGATGCGCCTCCCGTTCTGGAAGATCTGCGGGAAGCGCTTTGCGGGATCGACCTGGAATCGGAACAGGCGATGGAAGATACGCTTTGGGAATACACGAGGCTTTTCGTCGGTCCTTACAAACTTCCGTGCCCCCCTTGGGAATCGGTATACACCTCTCCCAAGAGGCTGATGATGCAGGAAGCCCATGACGCGGTATCGGATTTTTACAACCAGGCCGGCCTGGAGATCGATGATGCCAACGTCCAGCCCGACCACATCGGCGCCGAGCTGAATTTCATGGCGATCCTCTGGCAAAGAATGGAGGAGGATCCCGAAAAGGACCCTTACTACAAGGCATTGGGGGAGAGGTTCCTGGAGGAGCATTTGAGGAACTGGGTCCCTGAATTTTCCCGGGACCTGGAAAGCGCCTCGGGGATCGCGTTCTATAAGACCTTGGCGAGGGCGACCCGGGATACGGTTTTGAGGAAGGGTCTCGAGTGATGCTCATCGACCCGTACGGCAGAAAGATCAACTATCTGCGCCTCTCGGTCACCGGCCGCTGCAACCTTCGCTGCAGCTACTGCAGGCCGCGCGGAGGCGGTGGCGGCCCGGAAGGGCCGGAGATCCTCTCCGACGAAGCGATCCTCCTCGTTGCCTCGACGTCCGTGCGCCTCGGGATCGAGAAGATCCGGGTCACGGGCGGAGAGCCGCTCGTGCGGAAAGGGATCGCGGGACTTCTTTCCCGGTTTGCGGCGATCCCCGGCTTGAAGAAGCTGGTGCTCACCACGAACGGCCTCAACCTGAAAGAATCGGCGGGGGAGTTGCGGAAGGCCGGCGTCGAAAGCCTGAACATAAGCCTCGATTCGTTGCGGCCGGAACGGTTCGCCCGCATCACCGGCGGGGGCGATCTGCGGCGGGTCCTCGAGGGGATCGAGAGGGCGCAGGGGTGCGGTTTTCCCCACATCAAGATCAACGCGGTCGTGATGCGGGGGATCAATGAAGACGAGATCGAGGAATTCGCCGCCTTGACCCTCGATCGTCCGCTCCGGGTCCGCTTCATCGAATACATGCCGGCTGCATCCGGCGACTGCACCCGCGGGATCACCGTCCCGGGCGAAGAGATCCTGGATCGGCTTTCGAGACGATATCGGCTGGTTCCGATGGAGAAGGAGGAGCTGGGGGGGCCGGCCCGCTACTTCCGGATCGACGGGGGCGCCGGAGCCATCGGGGTCATCACCCCGGTTTCATGCCATTTCTGCGACGACTGCAACCGGATCCGGGTGACCTCTGCCGGCGTCGCAAAGGGGTGCCTCTTTTCCTGTCAAGATGTCGATTTGAAGCCGTTCCTGCGGGGAGGAGACCCGAAAGGGCTGCGGAAGGCCCTGCTCGACGTCGTGCGGTGCAAGCCCGACCGCCACTACCTCTCCCCCGAGGGGGTCGGCGGGAAGCCTTTCGCCATGTCGGCGGTCGGAGGCTGACGATGCAGGGCATGAGGGGGAGGCTCAACCTCAACCTGAACGAGATTTCCGGTTCCCTGGGAGACCTTGCGACCTTTCTTCCTCTGGCCATTGGCCTGATTTCCATCAATGGAGTGAATGCGACCTCGCTTTTTCTTTCCGCGGGGCTTTCGTATATCGCGGCAGGCCTCTATTACGGCCTGCCGATTCCCGTCCAGCCCCTTAAGGCGACATCGGCCATCGCCATCGCCATGGCCGTCAGCCCGGATGCCGTCTCCGCGGCGGCTCTCTGGATGGGCGTCATCTTTGTCCTCCTGTCGCTGTTCAACCTGAAAGGCATTTTCGGCAGGGTGTTCACCCGCCCCGTCGTGAGAGGGATCCAACTTGGGCTGGGCATTCTTCTGGTCAAGGGAGGATGGAAGACGATTTTCAGAGGGAATGATCCGGCGATCGCCGGAATGGCGAATTCGCCGGTGCTTTACGCTGCGGCCGTTGCAATCGTCGGTGGAGGCATCATCTTCCTTTCCCGGAAAAGCCGCCGGTATCCTGCCGCCCTCGTGGTGACGATCTTCGGGGTGCTCTTGGGATTGCTGGCGAGTCCTTTCGGTGCGCTGTCTTCCCTGGCGGTGGGCTGGATCCGTCCGGAATGGGGTGTTCCCTTCGACGCGGATCTCTACACGGTCCTCGTCGTTCTCCTCCTCCCGCAGATCCCCCTGACCTTCGCCAATTCGGTGGTCGCCACGGCGGAGGCTTCCCGCCAGTACTTCGGGGAAGATGCGCGGCGGGTAACCATTCGCAGCCTCTCCGCATCCCTGGGAGTCGCCAACCTCTTCGCAGGTTTGATCGGCGGGATGCCGGTGTGCCATGGATCGGGTGGACTGACGGCGCATTACCGTTTCGGGGCGAGGACCGGCGGGGCCAACCTCTTCATCGGGGGGCTGTTCGTCGCCCTGGCCCTTCTTTTCGGGAAATCGATCCCGCATCTCTTCGGGTTTCTGCCATCGTCCGTCCTCGGGATCCTCCTGATCTATGTCGGTTTCGAACACGCGCGGCTGATCGGGGATGTGCTGGAGGTTTCCCACGAACTGGTGGTAGCCGTAAGCATCGGGCTCATGACCCTGCTCACGGGCAACCTTGCCGTTGCCTTTGTAACCGGGATTGTCCTGGACGCGATCGGCGGGAAACTCCTCTGGAAAAACCTATACCGCAAGGCCGTCTGGGAAGAATACTCGTAGTCCCGGTCCTAATCCTGCGGCCGCCCGTCGATTCTCACGGGCCGTTCTCCTCCCCTTCCCCCGAGAGGAAATTCCCCCAGATGGGATAGAAACGCACGATATGACCGGCAGGCAGTTCCACGGTCCCGAGCGGAATTTCGAACACTCCGTCGGCGCGACAGGCCGATACGAAATCTCCGGATCCGTGGGAAGGGATCTCGGCGACCCGGGTTTTCCCGTCCTTCGACTCGAGCCTTGCGATGGTGAACTTTTTACCACCGCTATTGTTTGTCGCGCTCTTGGCCAGGGGCAGAAGGATAGGTTTCGGAAGGTATTCCGTTGCCCCGGACGCTTTCAGAAGCAGCGGCCGGATGAACATGTGAAAATGGACCATCACCGCGACCGGATTTCCGGGCAGCCCGATGACGATGCCTCCGGCGGGAGATTCTCCCACGAAGATGGGTTTGCCGGGCTTGACGGCGACCTTGTGAAGGATCTTCCGGACGCCGCAGGCATTCAGGCAATCCGGAACGATGTCCACATCTCCGACGGACACGCCTCCCGAAAGGATGAGAAAGTCGCAGTCGAGTCCGTTGCGAATCTTTGAGACGATTTGCTCGCCGTCGTCCGGGACGATCCCCAGGTACCGGATCTCTGTAAAGCCCAGTTCCTTCAATACGGCAATGAGAAAATGGGAGTTGCTGTTGCGGATCATGGGCCCTTGGGCGCTATCCCAAGGTTCGAGCAGTTCGCTGCCGGTGGCAAGAACCGCCACGGAAGGGCGCTTGAAAACGGGGACCTCCCACTGCCCGACCGACGAAAGGGTTGCGACGTGATGCGGCGAAAGGAGCGTTCCCGCGGGAATAAGGAGAGAACCTTTTCGGACGTCTTCCCCCTCTGTGGCGATATTTTCCCCACGCTTGACAGGGTCGGTAAAGCGGATCGCGCCGTCAAGGGCGGGCTTGGCGAGCTCCACCTGGATGACCGTGTCGAAGGGCGGCGGGACCATGGCTCCGGTCATGATCCTGATGCAATCCGAATCGGCGCCAGCTCCATTCCACGTACCGCCCGGATTGACCGTTCCAACGACCCGGTAAGATAGTTCGACCTCTTTCCCCGTCCAGATGACCGCATACCCATCCATCGCCGCGCGGGGAAAGGGGGGAATGTTCCTGTCCGCGAAGACGTCCCGGGCGAGGATCTCCCCGGACACGCTCGCAATGGAAACGGTATGGGCCTCCATAGCGCGAACGATGGGAAGGACAGAGGCGAGCGCCTCTTCGTAAGTGACGGCCACGTTCTCCAGGGTCCTCCTTTTCGATATCTTGCTGAAATGATCCCACAGGGTATTTTACGGGAAAGGAAGGATGCGCGGGTCGATATTGTCCCGCCGTGAAGGTCATCGCCGCAGGAGGCCCATCACGATCTCCAGGGCGATCAGCAGGATGATGATCACCTCGAGGGTCTCCGCGCGCGAGGCCGCTGCCCGGTTGTTGAGGATGGTGTAGATATCTTCGAGCGCCTTCAGCTGGTCCCGGATCGTCCCCTCCCACTTCTCGATTCCCGCCTTCCGGCGCGCCTCCTCGTAGACCCTGGCGAGGTAGACGTCGCCGACGAGCTTCAGGACGTTGTTGATCCGCTCCCGCAGCAGGGAGACGTCCATCTTGATCTCGGAGAGCCTGCGCAGGGGAGTTTCGTAGGGGTCGTGCAGCACGGACCGGAGCCCCCGCTTTTTTCTAAGCTCGTCCGCCATGTCGTCGAGGGCGGCGTGCAGGATTCGATCGAAGAATCGCACCTCCAGCATCTGGACGTTCAGGAACTCGAGCACCTCGGCGGTGTCCTGGTACTTGGGGTCGTAGACGAAGGCCGCGTCCCAGTCCGGGATGCAGAAGTCGTTCTCGAAGTACCGGATCGGGTTCCGGAGGATCTCGGCCAGCGCCGCCTCGCTGAAGGTCCCCCGCTCCAGGGTAAGCAGCCGGGCGATGTCCTGCGGAAACCGGGCGAGGGCCTGGCTCGCGGTCAGCTCGGGGGCGAAGTTTCCCACGTGCCACAGGTTGTACTCCTCGACGAGGTCCGCGAACCCCGCCCGCTTCACCGCCGGACGGATCTTCTCGAAGATTCGCGAAGCGACCCCGCGCGCCGCTTCCTCCACCGGAACTCCCCCCGCCAGCAGGAGGGCGGTGGCGGCGTACTCTTCCCACGGCAGGTCCCGGACGGGCAGGCAGAGGGTTACCGACAGCGCCCCGAAATCGAAGATCTTCACGGAGGCCTCCATGCGGAACGCCGCGCCTTCGTGCCGGACCTCCACGGCGCCGGAGGGGACCGCCAGCGGCTTGGGCCGATATTGGAGATGCGGCGGGCCCGGGCGCAGACCCGCCAGCCCGGGAGATTCCGCCGCTTCGGACAGCGTCCCGGCGTCGGCCAGGGAGATGTCGAACCCGACGTCGTAGGCGTAGAAGAAAAAGAGGTGGCCCCACGCCACCCGGCAGTCATTCATCGCGCTCCCCCGGCAAAATAGGGAAGCAGGTTGAACAGCAGGTGGAGCAGGACCGGAACGTAGAGATTCCCCGTGATCTTCCGTCCCCCTCCAAGGAGAAGGCCGGGAAACAGGGTGAGCGCCCGGTACCACGAGGGGTAGATGAGGAGGTGTCCCGCGGCGAACAGCACCGAGGAACAGAGAACCGGCTCCCATCCCTTTTCCTCGAAAGCGTCGTACAGGTATCCCCGGAAGAACACCTCCTCGGGGAGCGCCACCAGGAGTCCCTGCCGGAAGAGCGTTTCCCCCAACGGGGGCCTGGGCCCGGAATAGGGCGAAAGAGAAGGCGGCAGCGGCAGCAGCGCGTAGAGATAGTAGGCCAGGGCCCCGCCTGCGGCCAGTGCGAGCGCCGCCAGGACGTTCCTCCCTGCATTCCCGGGCCGTAGCCAGGAAGGCGCTTTCCCGCGGCGATAGGAAAGGAAAGGGGCGTAGAGAAACAGTGCGGCGGCCAACAGGTCCGGCTGGAACAGGAGGAGGGAGGAGGGATGCATCGACGCCAGGCGGACGATGAGGACGATCCCGAGAAACAAGAGGAGGGCCTGAAGGGGAACGGGGCCGGGCGTTTTCAAGGCGGCTCTCCTTGTCCGGCGTCTTTAGGTCTTTGGCCGTATCCGGCCGAAGAGGTCGGGGAACCGTCCGATCGTGAAGTCCGGCGGATGATCGGCGAAGCCGTCGATCCCCAGTCCGTACGTCACCCCGCAGGTCCTCACGCCGGCTTTCTTCCCGGCGAGAACGTCGTTCCTGGAGTCCCCGATCATGAGG
>Ga0334722_10001887_pt1 | contig 24818 bp, 23 predicted proteins | sample C3_bottom_MG_FD_207210 | JGI IMG/M metagenome (GOLD analysis project Ga0334722, IMG submission 207210) | Sediment microbial communities from Yellowstone Lake, YNP, Wyoming, USA - C3_bottom | ecosystem: Environmental > Aquatic > Freshwater > Lake > Sediment | place: USA: Wyoming | collected... | reverse complement strand
GCGATCGCCATCTCCTCGACCACGTTCAGCAGCCTGCGCTCGGCCGCTTCGATGCTCGCGCGCGCGAGCGGACGGGCCCCCATCATGCGCGCCAATGCCGGGCCACCGGCGGAGAGGCGAGAAATCTGAACCAGGCTGCCGCCGGCAATGAGCGCGAGCGTGGCCAGCGTGACGACTGCGTAGAAGGTGGATGAGGCGAGCATGCGTCCGTCGCCGAGGATCTGGTCGACGGGCATGTTGATGAAGAAGAAGGCGGTGACGATGTTGACCGCAATGACGATCGCCAGCACCGCCAGCAGGAACAGCACGACCAGGTGCCGGGTGCGGCGCCGCGCGGCATCCTGCTGTTCGAAGAAATTCATCGCACCGCCGCTGCCGCCGCAGCCGGTCTAGCTGAAGGATACCTTGGGCGCTTTTCGTTCTTCCGCCGATTCGGTCGCCTGCAGCAGTTCCGCGCTCTTGAATTGGAACATGCCGGCGATGACGTTGTCGGGAAACGACTCCACGCGTGTGTTGTAGCTCATCACCGCGTCGTTGAACGCCTGGCGCGCAAACGCGATTTTGTTCTCGGTGCTGGTGAGTTCCTCCGACAGTTGCATCATGTTTTGGTTGGCCTTCAGGTCCGGATAGGCTTCGGACAGGGCGAACAAACGCCCCAGGGCGCCCGCGAGCCCGGCCTCCGCAGCGGCGAGGCCCTGGATGGCGGCGCCATCCGCGGGGTTGGCCGCGGCGCGCTGGTTGGCGCCGACCGCGGTGTTGCGCGCCGCGATCACTGCTTCCAGCGTCTGGCGCTCGTGCGCCATGTAGCCCTTGGCCGTCTCGACCAGGTTGGGGATCAGGTCGTAGCGGCGCTTGAGCTGGACGTCGATTTGCGCGTATGCGTTCTTGAAATAGTTTCGCAGCGCCACCAGGCCGTTGTAGATCGAAACGGCCCAGATGAAGGGTGCGGCGAGTATCAGCAGAAAAATGATCAGCCCGGTCCAGTTCATATTTTTCTCCCTTAAGTGGTTCCGCCCGGCGGCAGGAACAGTTGCAGCAGATCGTTCAGAAACCGCTGACCGCGTTGCGTCGGCGCAATGCGCACATGGTCACGCCTTATCAGACCACGCTCGACCGCCTCGCGCAAGGGCCGTTCCACCGCGGCCAGGGTCAGGCCGGTGCGCTCGCCGAACAGCGCCGCCTCGAAACCTTGGTTCAGCCGCAGTGCATTCATCATGAACTCGAAGCCCAGGTCTGAGGAGGTAAGCGTATGCTCCTCCTGCACTGGCGCGCCTGCCGCCGTCTTCTGCAGGTATTCGCGCGGCTGTTTGTAGCGCATCTGGCGCAGAACCCGATCGTGAAACGAAAGCTTGGAATGCGCGCCGGCGCCTATGCCGAGGTAGTCGCCGAAGCGCCAGTAGTTCAAATTGTGCCGGCACTCCCGCCCCGGGCGCGCGAAGGCGGAGGTCTCATAATTGACATAGCCGCCGCCGGCCAGCCGCTGCTCTATCATCTCCTGCATATCGGCAGCCAGCTCGCTGTCCGGCAGCGGCGGCGGATGGCGGTGAAACAGGGTGTTGGGCTCCAGCGTGAGGTGATAGGCCGAGAGGTGGGGGGTGCCGAATCCCGCCGCGATGGCCATGTCCTCTTTGGCTTCGCGCAGCGTTTGCCGCGGCAGCGCGTACATCAGGTCGAGGTTGATGTTGTCGAAATACGCCTGCGCCATGCCGATGGCGCGGCGCGCCTCGTCGCCGTCATGGATGCGGCCCAGGGACTGCAGGTGCGCGGAATTGAAGCTCTGGATGCCGATCGAAAGGCGGTTGACGCCGCAGGCGCGATAGTCGCGGAACTTCGCCGATTCGAAGGTGCCGGGATTGGCCTCGAGCGTGATTTCCGCATCGGCGGCGAGATTGAGCCGCGCGCGAAACGCCGCCAGCAAGCCGTCGATCGCCTGTGCCGAAAACAGGCTGGGCGTGCCGCCGCCGAAAAACACCGAGTACACGCGCCGGCCCCAGATCTGCGGCAGTGCGAGTTCCAGGTCACGGATCAGCGCCTGCGTGTACTCCTCTACCGGCGCCTCGCCCCGGACCTCGTGCGAATTGAAGTCGCAATAGGGGCATTTCCTCACGCACCAGGGGATGTGCACATAAAGCGACAGCGGCGGCAGCGCCTGCAGGTTCGCTCGGCCCGGTTGCGTAACGACCTTGGCGTGCTCAACGGACATCGGCGCGGCGGGCGGTGGATTCTCGGATCAAGGAAAGCGGCGCAATTTTTCCGCCAGCTGGCGCAGCGCCTGGCCGCGATGCGACAGCCGGTTCTTGTGTTCGGGGTCGAGCTCGGCCGCAGTCTTGCCCAGTTCCGGCAAAAGGAAATGCGGATCGTAGCCGAAACCGTGGCCCCCGCGTGCCTGTGCGCTGATCTCGCCCCACCAGTAGCCTTCGCCGATCAGCGGCTGCGGATCGGCCGCGTGGCGCACCAGCACCATGGCGCAGTAGTAGTAGGCACGGCGGTCCTGGCCGCCGTCGAGCGCGGCGATCAGTTTTTCGTTATTGCGCGCATCGCGCTCTTCGCGGCCGGCCGCGTCGCCCGCATAGCGCGCCGAGTGCACGCCGGGTTCACCGCCGAGTGCAATCACGCAGACCCCGGAATCGTCTGCCAGCGCCGGCAGGCCGGCGTGTGCGGACGCGTGACGCGCTTTCGCCAGGGCGTTTTCGATAAAGGTGAGATGGGGCTCCTCCGCGTCCGCGATGCCCAAGGCCGCCTGGGTCAGGATTTCGCAGCCCAGAGGCGCGAGGATGGCCTGGATTTCGCGCAGCTTGCCGGCGTTGCTACTAGCGATGACTAGCTTTTTCATGAGAACATTTTACTCCGTGGTGGGTCTGGCCGCGGCCCGGGCAGGGGCCACTGCGCCTGTGACCAATGTCAAACCCTGATGATCAGAGCCAAGGTAGGCTGAGCCCGTAAAGAGGTAGACAATAAGCCCGCACAGACCAGCGGATCCGGCGACAAACAGGAGGACATCCATGAACATCCGTGCGATAGAACAAGCCTACCGGCGTTATGCGCGGTTCTACGACGTTTGCTTCGGCGCGGTGTTTCAGCCCGGCCGCAGGGCGATCGTCGACACCATGGATTGCGGATGCGGGGAGCGGATACTGGAGGTGGGCGTGGGCACCGGGCTTTCCCTGCCTCTGTATCCGCAGGATGTGAACGTCGTCGGCATCGATATTTCGCGCCATATGCTGGCCCAGGCGCGTGTCCGTGTGGCGCGGGACCGGCTCGCCAATGTGGCCGAGCTGGTGGTCATGGACGCCGAGAACATGGCATTTGAGGACGACAGCTTCGACAAGGTGGTTGCGATGTATGTCGCCTCCGTGGTTCCGGATCCGGGGCGCCTGGTGGACGAAATGCGCCGAGTGTGCAAACCCGGTGGCCAGATCTACGTAGTCAACCATTTTCACAGCCGCAATCCCATGCTGCGGGGCGTTGAACGCACGCTTGCGCCGCTGTCGAGGCAGCTTGGCTTTCGCCCGGATTTCTCGCTCGACCGGTTCCTTGGCCAAACCGGCCTGGATCCGATGAACATACGGCCGGTAAATCTGTTCGATTTTTCAACCCTGGTCGAAGCCGTCAATAATAAGCAGGGTGTGGCCGAAATTCCGGTACCGGCGTTCGTGCCGCGTTAGAACCCTGCGCGCCACGCCGGCCGTGCCATGCGACGATGCATTTGGCGAAGCAGGGGGATACCTGGGATAGGGTAATTGCGCCGCAGTACACCCGCGTGGCAAGCTATTTGCCGCACTGGCAGGAAACGATAGCGAGGTGTCAGCATGAGCCAAGACCAAAGCCGGGCGTACGCCGAGCCGATCGGCGATGGCGCCGATCGCGCACCGCGTGAACTTGAGCCCAGGCCGGCTCCAGCCAACAAGGTCTTCTCCGCGGAAAAACTGCTGCTGGCGCGAATGCTGGAATCCCTCGGCAATCCGCCCCTGAATCTGGTGCTGTGGAACGGCCAGGAATTGGCGCGGCCTGGCAAACCCGCGCTGGCGCGGGTTCTGATTCGCGACCGCGGCGCCATGCTGAAGCTGATCGCCAATCCCGAGCTCGGTTTCGGCGAAATGTATGCCGCGGGACGCATCGAGGTCGAGGGCGATTTGGTCGATTGCCTGGAAGCGATCTATCGCGCGTTTCCGCGCACCGGGAATGGCCAGATCGCGCAAAAGCTGCTGGCGCCGTTCACTGGACCGAAGCGCAATACCCAGCCCCGGGCGCGGCGCAACATCCACCACCATTATGATATCGGCAACGAGTTCTACCGGCTCTGGCTCGACCGGGAGATGGTGTATACCTGCGCCTATTTTTCCGACTTGGCCATGCCCCTGGAGCAGGCGCAGGCGGCGAAGCTCGACTACGTGTGCCGCAAGCTGCGCCTGGTACCCGGAGAAACGGTGTTCGAAGCCGGCTGCGGCTGGGGCGCTCTGGCGCTGCACATGGCCAGGCACTACGGTGCGAAGGTTTCGGCCTACAACCTGTCCAAACAGCAGATTGCGTATGCCCGCGAACGCGCGCAAGCGGAAGGACTGGACGGTCAGGTGGAGTTCATCGAGGACGATTATCGCAACGTCAGCGGCGAATTCGACGCCTTCGTATCCGTGGGCATGCTCGAACATGTGGGGATCGATGACTACCCGACGCTAGGCGCGGTGATAGACCGTCACCTCAAAAGCGCGGGGCGCGGGCTCATCCATACGATAGGCCGGGACCGCCCCAGCCCGATGACTCCCTGGATCGAGCGCAATATTTTTCCGGGCGCCCGTCCGCCCAGCCTGTCGCAGATGATGCAGGTGTTCGAGCCTTTCGGTTTTTCCGTCCTCGACGTGGAGAACCTGCGATTGCATTACGCCAGGACGCTGGAGCATTGGCTGGCGCGCTACGAGGCGAATGTCGAGCACGTGGAGCGGATGTTTGATTCCGAGTTCGTGCGCACCTGGCGCCTGTATCTTGCCGGGTCGCTGGCCGCGTTCCGTTCGGGAGACATGCAGTTGTTCCAGGTGAGCTTCAACCGCTCCGGTCAGAACCGGATTGCGTGGACCAGGCAATACCTGTACCCCTCCTGAAACAAGGCGATGCAAACCTGTGACGCGCTGATCGTCGGCGGCGGCCCCGCAGGTTCATCCTGCGCCTGGAAACTGCGCCAGCGCGGCATGGACGTGACGGTGCTAGACAAGGCGCTGTTCCCGCGCGACAAGGTGTGCGCCGGATGGATTACGCCCGCGGTGGTGCAGGCGCTGCAGCTCGACACCGGGGACTATGCCAGGGGACGGGTGCTGGAGCCGATCAGCGCTTTTCGCACCGGGCTGATACACGGCCGCGCGCTGGAGAACCGCTACCCGTCGGCCGTCAGCTTCGGTATACGCCGCTGCGAGTTCGACCACTACCTGCTGCAACGCTCGGGCGCGCGGACCCAACTGGGCCAGGCGCTGCGCTCGCTGGAGAAACGCGGCAGGCTGTGGATCGTCAACGAAGCGTTCGCCACCCCGCTGCTGATAGGAGCGGGAGGGCATTTCTGCCCCGTGGCCCGTTCGCTGGGAGCGAAACTGGGCGCAGCCGAACCCGCGGTGACCGCCAAGGAAATCGAATTCGAGATGAATCCGCAGCAATGCGCCGCCTGCCCGGTGCGCGCGGATACGCCGGAACTCTATTTTTGCCGGGACCTGAACGGATATGGCTGGTGCCTGCGCAAAGGCAACTACCTCAATATCGGCCTGGGCCGGGAGGGCCACCAGGGCCTGGCACAGGAACTCCAGGCGTTCTGCGATTTTCTCAGGCAGCGCGGCAGAATTCCGGACGATGTCCCGGACGCGTTTCATGGCCATGCCTATCTTCTGCGCGGGCGTTCCGGACGCAAATTGGTGGACGAGGGCGTGCTGCTGATCGGCGACGCCGCCGGCCTGGCCTACCCGCAAAGCGGCGAAGGCATACGGCCGGCGGTCGAATCCGGCCTGATGGCGGCAGCCGTCGTTGTGGAGGCAGGGGGTGATTACCGCTATCAACGCCTGGAGGCCTATGCGCGCCGGCTAAGCGCGCGCTTCGGAGCGAATGCGGCCCCGACCGGGAGCATGATCCCCGGCTTTGTGCGCAAGAGCCTCGCGCGAGGGCTGCTGGACAGCCGCTGGCTTACCCGCCGCGTGGTGCTGGATCGCTGGTTCCTGCACGCGCACGAAGCGGCGCTCTAGGCCAGTCCCAGGGCCTGTTTCTGAATCGCGATCAGTCGCTCGATGCCGCCTTGTGCGAGGATCAGCAGCTCATCCATTTCCTGGCGCGAGAACGGCGCGCCTTCGGCGGTTCCCTGCACTTCGACAAAGCCGCCCGACCCGGTCATCACCACGTTCATGTCGGTGTCACAGGCGGAATCCTCGGCGTAATCGAGGTCGAGCACCGGCGTTCCCTGGTACACGCCGACGGAAACCGCGGCAACGAAATCGCGCAGCGGCGTGGCCGCGATCTGTCCGCGACTAAGCAGCAATGCAACCGCATCGTGCACCGCCACATAGGCACCGGTGATACCGGCGGTGCGGGTGCCGCCGTCGGCCTGGAGTACGTCGCAATCGATCTGGATGCTGCGCTCGCCGAGCAGCGACAGATCGGCCACCGCGCGCAGGCTGCGGCCGATCAGGCGCTGAATCTCCTGCGTCCGTCCGGACTGTTTGCCGCGCGCGGCCTCGCGCTGGGTGCGGGTATTGGTGGCGCGCGGCAGCATGCCGTACTCGGCAGTGAGCCAGCCGCGGCCCTGCCCGCGGAGAAATCCAGGCACTTTCTCCTCGACGCTGGCGGTGCACAGCACCTTGGTGTCGCCGAACTCCACCAGCACCGAACCTTCGGCGTGTTTGGTATAGCCGCGGGTGATGCGGATGTCGCGCAGCTGGTCGAATTTTCGGTTGCTAGGTCTGGTCATCGGTCTGTCCCTTGATTGCGCTGCGGATCCGCGCGATGGCGCGTTCGATTTCGTCGTCGGAGAGGTAATCGTTGTGCATTTCAGCCGCGCCCGTTTCCGGCGGCCGCGACGCGGCGGGTTCAAGCGCTGCGGCGCGGGCCGGCGCCGGTTCGGGCGGCGCCGCAGCGGACTGTTCGTCCCAGGTGAGCGCGATCACCGACAGGTTGTCGCATTCACGTCCGGCGCGCCGTTCCGCCTCGTCCAGCAGTTCGGGCACGGCCTGCATGATGCCGTCTTTCAGCATCGCGGCGCTGATTATTTTTGCAGACAGCGGGCCCCACAATCCGTCCGAGCACAGGATCAGGGTGTCGCCCGGGGCTAGCGGCGTCAGCTCCGACAGGTCCACCCGCGGCGGCCTTTGTGATCCCAGGCAGTTGAATATCCGGTTGCGTTCCGGATGTGCGGCCACGGCTTCCTCGCGGATGCGCCCGCGGTCGATCAATTGCTGCACCAGGGAGTGGTCCTTGGTCTGCGCCAACACCGTGCCATTGCGGATATGGTACAGACGCGAGTCACCGGCATGCGCCCAGCAGGCGGCGCCTTCCTGCACCACGCAGGCGACGCAGGTGGTGCGCGGCACCTCCGCCAGTTTTTCCTGTGCGGCGTGTTCGACAATCGCGCGGTGGGCGTCGGTAATCGCCCGGTGCAGAAACGCGCGCGGATCAGGCAAGCCGGGTTTGGCCTCGCGCTTGAACGCCGCCGCGATCGATTGCATGGCCAATTCGGCCGCCAGCTCGCCGTGCAGGTGGCCGCCCATGCCGTCTGCGACCAGCATCAGCAGGGCATCCCGGCTGTAGCAATAGGCGATGCGATCCTGGTTGGACTTGCGCGCCCCGCGCCGGCTCTCCTGGTAGATGGAAAATTGCATGACTCAATTCACTGGCCAGGGCGCCAAGCGGCGAGTTTTTGCACCATGTCGCGGAAATCCGCCGTGCGCGAGGTCAGGGACACGACCGGGTCGCGCTCGCGCAGCAGCACTTTTTGCAGCGCGAACACGCTTTGCGGCCGCCGCAGGTGATCCAGGCGCAGGCACCAGTCTATGGTCTGCAGCAGCGCTTCGGAGTACTTGCCACGCCATTGTTTCCTCGCCGGAAGGTAACTGTCCTTGTCCAGACGCCGGTCGGCGTAGGGCGGCGCGGCAGCACCCAGGCAGGCGTACATGGTCGCGCCCACGCTGTAGATGTCGCTCCACGGACCCAGCAGCTCGCGATTGCGGTATTGCTCGGGTGCGGCAAATCCGGGCGTGTACATCGGGCTCAAGCGCGTCGTCTGCTCGGTGAGCGTCTGGCGCGCCGCGCCGAAATCGATCAGTACGGGAGTGCCGTCGTTGCGGATGTAGACGTTGGCCGGCTTGATGTCCAGGTGCAGCAGCTTGTTCGTGTGCACTTCGCGCAGTCCGTTCAGCAGCAGGGTGATGACGCGGCGGATGAAATCTTCCCTGATGCTGCCGCGGTGGTGCTGGATGTGCTCCTCCAGCGTGCGGCCGCGCTCGTAGCGCATCACCATGTACGCCGTCTCGTTGGCGCGGAAGAAGTTCAGCACGCGCACCACGTTGCCGTGGGCGAGGCCGGCCAGGGATTTCCCTTCCTCGAAGAAACACTTCATGCCGTAGCGGAACGTGGCCAGGTTCTCCTCGGCGATCGCGGGCAGAACGTCGCCCTGTTTCCTGAGGGCGAGCGAGGAGGGGAGGTACTCCTTGATCGCCACCGGCACCTCGTTTTCGTCCTCGGCGAGATAGACGATGGAAAAACCGCCGCACGACAGCACTTTGCGGATACGGTAGTTGTGCAACTGATACCCTTCGGGAAGCGGCTGGTTGGCTTGCGTCGGCATTGCGCTGCTGCGGCCTCTGCTATGATGATGACAAAATCTGCGGAGCTGCGAACATTTTCGGGGCGCCCGCAGGCAATGTAAAGCGTATTGGGGGCGCGTTTCGGTATTACTGCAGCAGCCCCGCAATTAAAAACCCGTTGCAAAATGAATTTTGCAACGGCCTGATTTAGGGGAGCATGAGGGGAGATATCCCCTCATTTTGAAACAGACTCTAAGGGAGTTTGACCGGCCAAGGCGGGAGCGGAATCCTTGCGCTCCCGCCTTGGCCCCTTCGGTCTGGAACCAATTCTTACACGGACGCACATGATTCAGAGCATGACCGGCTATGCAGCCATGGCGCGCGAAACGGCGCAGGGCTCGCTGTTTCTCGAATTGAAAAGCGTCAACAACCGCTTTCTCGATGTGCAGTTCCGCGTGGTCGAGGAGTTGCGCTCGCTCGAACCGAATTTGCGCGAGCTGATCGCGGGGAAGATCGGACGCGGCAAGCTCGATTGCCGCGTCAGTTTCACGCCTGCTGCCGTCGCCGGCAAACAGCTGTCGCTCAATGCCGAGCTGCTCGCGCGGCTGGCCGAACTCGAGCGCGAAGTGCGCGCGGTGCTGCCCGAGGCGCAGCCGCTGCGCTCGGGTGAGGTGCTGCGCTGGCCCGGCATGCTGGGCGATTCGGCGATCGCCGCGGATGAATTGCGCGAGCCTTGTCTGGCGCTGCTGCGCGAGGCCCTGGCCGAACTTTGCGCCACGCGCGCGCGCGAGGGCGCCAAGCTCGGCGCCATGATACTCGAGCGCGTCGCCAAAATGCAGGCGCTGGTCGACCGGGTCGCACCGCTGCTGCCGCTGGCCGTGGCCGCGTATCAGGAAAAGCTCGCGGCGCGCCTGCGCGAAGCGCTCGCGGCCAACGACGAGGAGCGCATACGCCAGGAAATTTCCGTGTTCGGGATCAAGGTCGATGTCGCCGAGGAACTCAATCGCCTGGCGGCGCACCTGCAGGAGGTGCGGCGCGTGCTCGAGGCCGGTGGCGCGGCGGGCAAGCGGCTGGATTTCCTGATGCAGGAGCTCAACCGCGAGGCCAATACCCTGGGGTCGAAGTCGGTGTCCAAGGAGGTTTCCGAGGCCGCGATTGAACTCAAGCTCCTGATCGAGCAGATGCGCGAGCAGATTCAGAACATCGAATGAACGGCAGCCTGTTCATCGTCAGCGCCCCCTCGGGCGCAGGCAAATCGAGCCTCACCGCCAAGCTGCTCGAAGAGGACAGGAACGTTCACCTGTCGGTGTCCTACACCACGCGCGCGCCGCGGCCGGGGGAGGTGGACGGCCGCGACTATCATTTCGTCGACAAGCCCCGCTTCATGGCCATGCTTCAGCGCGGCGAATTTCTGGAAAGCGCCGAGGTGCACGGCAACCACTACGGCACTTCCGAGGCCTGGATACGGGCGCAGCGCGCCGCCGGGCGCGACGTTCTCCTCGAAATCGACTGGCAGGGGGCGCAGCAGGTGCGCAGGATTTTCTCCGATACCATAGGCATTTTCATCCTGCCGCCGTCGATCATGGAGCTGGAACTGCGCATGCGCCGGCGCGGACAGGACAGCGAGGAAGTCGTGCGGCGCCGCATGGCCGTTGCCGCCGATGAAATGAGCCACGCAGCCGAGTTTGAATATGTTATTATTAACAATGACTTCGATGAGGCGCGTCGCGACCTGGTCGCAGTCGTGCGTGCGTCCCGGCTGGTATATTCGCGCCAGCTGGAGCGCCAGCCCGGCGTATTCAAATTTTGAGTCGGGTGCGATTCGAGGGGAAATGTCCCCGCCGCGCCCCTTAACCAAGGAACATCATGGCCCGCATCACCGTTGACGACTGCATGAAGCTGATCTCCAACCGTTTCGAACTGACGTTGGCCGCGACCTACCGCGCGCGCCAGTTGGCCAATGGCGCGACGCCGCTGGTCGATCCGGACAAGGACAAGTCGACCGTGATCGCGCTGCGCGAGATCGCCGCCGGCAAGGTAGGCAAGGAAATGCTCAACCGGGCAAACGCCACGTAAACACCGGGCGGGTTTCCCCGCCTACTTGCCGCGGTGGGAGTTCCCACAATCATGAACGCCCTCGCTGAATTTACCGGCAATCTGGCCAGCTACCTCAAGCCGCCCGATATCGAGCGCATAGAGGAAGCCTACCATTTCAGCGGCAAGGCCCACGAGGGACAGTACCGCGATTCGGGCGAACCCTATGTCTCGCACCCGCTCGCGGTGGCGGGCATCCTGGCCGCCTGGCACCTCGATCCGCAGGCCTTGATGGCCGCCTTGCTGCATGATGTCATGGAGGACACCGCGGTCTCCAAGGCGGAGATCAGCCGGCGCTTCGGCAAGCCGGTGGCCGAACTGGTCGACGGCCTGTCCAAGCTGGCCAAAATCGAATCCCAGTCACAGGAAGTCGCCCAGGCAGAGAATTTCCGCAAAATGCTGCTGGCGATGGCGCGCGATGTGCGCGTCATCCTGATCAAGCTTGCCGATCGCCTGCACAATATGCGCACCTTGGGCGCCGTGCCGCCCGCCAAGCGCCGCCGCGTGTCGCGCGAGACGCTGGATATCTACGCGCCCATCGCCAACCGGCTGGGTCTGAACCGGCTGTACCAGGAGCTGCAGGAGCTCGCTTTCTCGCACCTGTACCCGCTGCGATACCGGGTGCTGGCCAAGGCCACCAAGGCGGCGGGCGGCAACCGCCGCCAGGTCCTGAACAAGATCCTCGAGGCGATCAAACAACGCCTTCCCGAGGTCGGCATCAAGGCCGAGGTCACCGGACGCGAGAAGCATCTGTACAGCATCTACAAGAAGATGCTGGAGAAAAACCTGTCGTTCTCGCAGGTGCTCGACATCTATGGCTTTCGCGTCGTGGTCGAGGACGTGCCCGCCTGCTATCTCGCGCTCGGCGCGCTGCACGGCCTGTACAAACCGGTGCCGGGAAAATTCAAGGACTACATCGCGATTCCGAAGGCAAACGGCTATCAGGCCTTGCATACGACGCTGTTCGGCCCGTTCGGCGCGCCGGTGGAAATCCAGATTCGAACGCGCGACATGCACCGGGTGGCGGAGGCCGGTGTCGCCTCGCACTGGCTGTACAAGACCTCCGACGCCAGCCTGAACGAATTGCAGCACAAGACGCATGTCTGGCTGCAATCGCTGCTCGACATCCAGAGCGAAAGCGGCGACGCCGCGGAATTCCTCGAGCACATCAAGGTCGATCTGTTCCCGGACGAAGTCTATGTGTTCACGCCCAAGGGAAAGATCATGGCGCTGCCGCGCGGCGCCACTGCGGTCGACTTCGCCTACGCCGTGCACACCCAGGTCGGCAACCGCTGTGTCGCCACCAAGATCAATTATGAACTGGTGCCGCTGCGGACCGAACTCAAGAACGGTGACCGCGTCGAGATCGTGACCGCGCCGCATGCCAACCCCAATCCGGCCTGGCTGAACTACGTCAAGACCGGCAAGGCGCGCTCGCATATCCGCCATTTCCTCAAGACCATGCATTACGAGGAGTCGACCGAGTTGGGCGAAAAGCTGCTGAACCAGGCGTTGCGCGCACTGAATACGGATCTGGCCCAGATCAGCGACGAGCAATGGAAAAAACTGATGCACGACATCACGGCCAAGTCGCGCGCGGAATTGCTCGCCGACATCGGCCTGGGCAAGCGTTTCGCGGCGGTGGTGGCAAGACGGCTGATCGCCGCTTCGGAGCAGGCGCTGACGGAGGGCAACGCCGGGCCGATTGTGATCCGCGGTTCCGAAGGCATGGCGGTGCAGTTCGCGACCTGCTGCAGGCCGATACCCGGCGACCCGATCATCGGCTCGATCAAGAAGGGCCAGGGCATGGTGATCCATACGCACGACTGCCCGACCGCGGCCCGATCGCGCACCGATCCGGACAAGTGGCTGGACGTGGAATGGGCGCCGCAGCCCGCGCGCCTGTTCGATGTCGGCATTCATGTGACGGTGATGAACCAGCGCGGCGTGCTGGCGAAAGTGGCCGGAGCGATCGCCGCGGACGGGGCCAACATCGACGGCATCAGCATGGACGAGGACCGCAGCGCGCATACCAATATGCACTTTACGCTGCAGGTCGCCGATCGTCAGCATCTGGCGCGGATCAAGCGCGGCTTGCGCCGGATACCGGAGGTCATCAGCATCGCGCGCGTGAGGGACTAGCTAGCCTCGGCGCGCGGAGCGGGTCAGCGCAGCGTCGGCGCGAAACGCCGGCGTCTGTCAAAATGACGGCCGCAGATTGAACCATTCACCGTACAGGAAACCATATGAAGATCAGCGCCAACGGCATAGAGGTCAATTACACCGTCGAGGGCGACGGTCCCTGGCTTACCATGAGTCATTCCCTCGCCTGCAATCTGCATATGTGGGACGAGGAGGCGAAGCGCCTTTCCAAGCGCTACAAGGTGCTGCGCTACGACACCCGCGGCCATGGCGCGAGCGGCGCGCCGGCAGGCGCCTATACGCTGGAACTGCTGGCCGACGACCTGCACGGCCTGCTGCAGGCGCTCGGCGTGCAGTCGACGCACTTCGTCGGCCTGTCCATGGGCGGAATGATAGGCCAGACCTACGCGCTCAAGTACCCCGGCATGTTCGCGAGCCTCGCGTTGTGCGACACCACCAGCCGCTATCCGGCGGAGGCCGCCGGCCTGTGGGCGGAGCGGATCAAGACCGTAGAGGCCCAGGGCATGGAGCCGCTGGTCGAGTCCACGCTCGCGCGCTGGTTCACCGCGCCGTTCAGGCAGACGCATCCGGACGTCGTGCAGAGAGTCGCGGCCATGATACGCGCCACGCCAACCACGGGCTATGTCGGCTGCAGCCACGCCATCCCGAAAATCAATCTGACCGCGCGGCTGAAGGAAATTCGCTGTCCGGCCCTGGTCATCGTCGGCAAGGACGATGCCGGCACGCCGGTGGCCATGGCCGAGGACATACACCGGGCGCTGCCCGGTTCGGAACTGGTGGTCATTCCTTCCGCCGCGCACCTGTCCAATCTGGAGCAGCCGGACGCATTCAACCGGGCGCTGGGCGATTTTCTCAACCAGACCAACAAATAGAACGGGAGTGATCATGGGCACGATCGAAACGCAATTGGGTATAGACCTTTCCGCTTTCTGGATGCCGTTTTCGGCGAACCGCCAGTTCAAGCAGGCGCCGCGCCTGCTGGTGGGCGCGAAGGACATGCATTTCACGGCGCACGATGGGCGCAAGGTGCTCGACGGCACGGCGGGCCTGTGGTGCGTCAACGCCGGCCACGGGCGCGAAACAATCGTCAACGCGGTGAAAGCCCAGCTCGACACGCTCGATTTCGCGCCCACCTTCCAGATGGGGCATCCGAAGGCATTCGAGGCGGCGCAGAAAATCGCCGCGCTCGCGCCGTCCGGTTTCGATCACGTGTTCTTCTCCAATTCCGGTTCGGAAGCGGTGGACAGCGCGCTCAAGATCGCGCTGGCCTATCACCGCGCCCGCGGCGAGGGGCAGCGCACCATGCTGATCGGCCGCGAGCGCGGCTACCACGGCACCGGCTTCGGCGGGATTTCCGTCGGCGGCATGACCAACAACCGCAAGACCTTCGGCAATCTGCTGCCGCGCGTGGACCACTTGCGCCATACCTGGGATCTCGAAAAGCAGGCCTACTCGCGCGGCCAGCCCGAATGGGGCGCGCATTTCGCGGACGAACTGGAGCAGCGCATCATCCCGTTGCACGATGCGTCCAACATCGCGGCGGTGATCGTCGAGCCGGTGGCCGGATCGACCGGAGGCTTGATTCCGCCCAAGGGCTATCTGGAGCGCCTGCGCGCGATCTGCGACAAGCACGGCATTCTGCTGATATTCGACGAAGTGATCACCGGCTTCGGCCGCCTGGGCAAGGCGTTCGCCGCCGACTATTTCGGCGTTCTGCCCGACCTCATGACCTTTGCCAAGGGGGTCACCAACGGCACCATCCCGATGGGCGGCGTGATTGCGCACAACCGCGTCTATGACGCTTTCATGCAGGGGCCGGAGGGTGCGATCGAACTGTTTCACGGCTACACCTACTCGGGCCACCCGGTCGCGGCGGCCGCCGCGAGCGCCACCATCGACCTCTACCGCGAAGAAGGCCTGTTCGAGCGGGCTGCCGCCATCGCGCCTTATTTCGAACAGGCGCTGCATGCGCTCAAGGGCCTGCCCAACGTGATCGATATCCGCAATCTGGGGCTGATCGGCGTGATCGAGGTGGCCCCGCGCCCGGGCAAGGTCGGCGCACGCGCGTTCGATACCTTCGTCGATTGCTACGCCAACGGTCTGCTGGTGCGGCCCGCGGGCGACACCCTGGCGCTGTCGCCGCCGCTGATCGTCGAGAAACAGCACGTCGACCAGATGGTGGGCACGCTCGCCGCCGCGCTCAAGCGCGTCGCCTGAAGGCGGTCAAGATGGCTGCCGAGCTGGTTTATGCTTCCGCCACCGAACTGCTGCAGCGCTATCGCGCGAAGACCTTGTCGCCGCTGGAAGTGACACAGGCGGTGCTCGCGCGCATACGCGAACTCAATCCGAAACTGAACGCATACTGTCTCGTCGACGAGGAAGGCGCACTGGCGGCGGCACGCGCTTCCGAAGCGCGCTGGATGAAGGGCGCGCCCCTGGGCTGGCTCGACGGCGTGCCGGCCTCGATCAAGGACCTGATCCTGACCCGCGGCTGGCCCACGCTGCGCGGTTCCAGGACCGTGGATCGCGCCGGGCCGTGGCTGGAGGACGGACCGGCGACGGCGCGCTTGCGCGAGAACGGCGCGGTGCTGCTGGGCAAGACCTGCACGCCGGAATTCGGCTGGAAGGGGGTGACCGACAGCGCGCTCACCGGCGTTACGCGCAATCCCTGGAACCTCGGGCGCACGCCCGGCGGATCCAGCGGCGGCGCCTCGGCGCAGGTCGCCGCCGGCCTGGGGCAGTTGGCAGTGGGCACCGACGGCGGCGGCTCGATACGCATTCCCTCCTCCTTCACCGGCATTTCCGGTATCAAGGCCGGTTTCGGCCGCGTGCCGGCCTGGCCGCTTTCACCCTTCGGCACGGTGGCGCACGTGGGGCCGATGGCGCGCACGGCGGCCGATTGCGCGCTGATGCTGAACGCGCTGTCGCAGCCCGATCCGCGCGACTGGACCGCGCTTCCCTACGCCGGCACCGACTGGACCCGGGGGCTGGATGCCGGGGTGCAAGGCCTGCGCATCGCCTACAGTCCGCGCCTGGGCTACGTGGATCACGTCGATCCCGAGGTCGAGGCGCGCGTCGCCGACGCGGCGAAGCAGCTGGCCGGGATGGGCGCGGTGGTGGACGAGGTGGATCCGGGTTTTGCCGACTGCCGGGGCATCTTCTGGGTGCACTGGACGTCGGGCGCCTACAATCTTCTGCGCAACATGAGCAAGGAGAAATTCGCTCTGCTCGATCCGGGATTGCAGCAGGCCTGCGCCAGTGGTTCGCAGCACACCCTGGCCCAGTACCTCGATGCGGTCAATGCGCGCGGCGCGCTGGGCGAGCACATGGCGCGGTTTCATCAGAAATACGACTTGCTGCTCACGCCCGCCACCGCGGTCACGGCTTTCGCCACCGGCATCGTCGCGCCGGAACGCCCGGCCGGCGAGGCGGACTGGACCTGGTGGACCCCGTTTTCGTTTCCGTTCAATCTGACGCAGCAGCCGGCGATGTCCGTGCCCTGCGGCTTTTCCGCGGAAGGCCTGCCCATAGGCCTGCAACTGGTAGGGCCGATGCAGCGTGAGGACCTGGTGCTGCGCGCGGCGCACGCCTACCAGCAGGCGACCGGGCACCATCTGCGCCGGCCGCCGCTGTGAACGGGCCAAGTATTCCAAAGTGTTGATCAACCCATGACTGGAGGATTCGATATGTTGCGTTTGCTTAGACTGGCCGCTCTTGCGGCGGCGTTTGCCTGGACCGCGGGTGCCGCTGCCCAGACCTACCCGACGAAGCCGATCCGGTGGATCGTTCCCTACACGCCGGGGGGGATTACCGATAACGTAACGCGTTTGATCACGCAGCGGGTGCAGGAGTCGACCGGCTGGAATATCGTGGTCGAGAACAAGCCCGGCGCCAACTCCATCCTGGGCGCCGATCTGGCGGCGAAATCGGCGCCCGACGGCTACACGTTTCTCACCGTGATCGCGGCGCATGCGGCCAATGCGACGCTCTACGCGGGCAAGATTCCCTACGATCCGGTGAAAAGCTTCGCCCCGGTTTCGCTCGTTGCCGTCGCGCCGCTGATCATGACGGCGAACAACAATCTCCCGGTCAAGAATGCGAAGGACTTGATTGCCTATGCCAAAGCCAATCCGGGCAAGATCTCCTTCGGTTCCTCCGGCATCGGCGCTGCGGCGCACCTGACGACGGAGCTGTTCAAACAGACCGCGGGCGTCGACATGGTGCACATCCCGTACAAGGGCACTGCGGGGGCGTTGGCGGATCTGATGGGCGGCAACCTCCAGATCCTCGTCGACACTCCGAGCGCACTGATGCCGCATGTGCGCGGCGGCAAGATCAAGGCCATCGCCATGTTTTCCAACAAGCGCCTCGGCGGTTCATCCGAGGTGCCGACCATGGCCGAGGCCGGCGGCCCGGCGCTGGAAGCCGCGACCTGGGTGATGTTCATGGCGCCAGCGGGCACGCCGCGCGACATCGTCAGCCGCCTGTCGGCCGAGGTGGCGAAGGCCGTGGCTTCGCCGGATATCAAGAGTCGCTTCGAGGCGCTGAGCATAGAGCCAGTGGGCAATACGCCGGAGCAGGCGGCCAAGTACCTCGCGGACGAGATCGCCAAATGGTCGAAGGTGATCACCACGGCCGGAGTGAAGGCCGAAATGTAATTTCCACCTGCGGCGACGTAAATCGCGCCGTCTTTGTTGCGCGGACGAGAAACCGTCCGCGCGGATCACCGAACGCGTGCGGATGACAATCGCATCCGCACGCGATCGGCGATCTTGGATTGAACCCCCGCGCTGTATTCGGTGTTAACCATCAGCGCGTATCCGGGGTCACGCGCGGGTCGATCGCGCCTGAATTTTCAGGCGCCGGCGAAAGCGCCAGCCGAGCAGCGCCAGGCCCAGGGCCACCGCGACGAACACCGGCTGCGTGCCGTAGCCATCGACCACCTTGCCGGCCAGCCATACGCCGACGGACTGGCCGGTAAACAGGCAGAGCGCGAACAGCGACACCGCCGAGCCGCGCGCCTCGGGCGCCATCTGGGTCGCGTTCACCTGCAGCGTGTTGTGCAGCATGTAGAAGCCCACGCCGATCAGCATAATGCCGGGCACGCTGACCCAGGCGACCGGCGCGTAAGCGAGCGCGAGGTAGCCCGCGGCGAGGACCAGTCCGCCGCCGGCCGCGAGCCCGGGTTCCCCCAGACCCGCGACAAAACGCCTGGCGCTGAGCGCGTACGCCACGCCGCCCACGGCATAGGCGCCGACCATCGCGCCGGAGGCCGCCGGACCCAGAGAAAAACGCAGCTGCAAATGCGCCGGAATGAAGGCGATCGACCCGAACATCATCATGCCCTCGAGAAACACGGTGCCGACGACGATGCGCACCCAGGGCAGCGCGAGCAGGCCGGCCATGCGCGCGAGTCCGGAAACAATGGTGACCGTGGCGTCGCCGGCGGCGCGGCGCGTGATCGGGTTGCGGCGCAATTCCAGCAGCAGCAGCGCGCCGACGATCAGATACAGCGCGGCGAGCACGACGAAAATCGCGCGCCAGCCGAAGCGCTCTGCGAGGACGCCCGCGACCGATTGCCCGAAGGCCGTGCCGAGGATCTGCCCGAGCAGGAATCGCGCGATCAGCGCCTGGCGCTGGTGATAGGCGACGACATCGCCGATCCACGCCATCGACAGCGGAATCAGCGCGCCCACCGTCGCACCGGCGGCAAAGCGCGCGAGTATCAGCGTGTCCAGCGTAGGCGCCAGGGCGCAGGCGTAGGTGCCCAGCGCCGAAGCGAGGGTGGTGGCGCAGACCATGAGGTATTTGCCGTAGCGATCGCCCAGCGGCCCGTAGATGGCCTGCAGCAGCCCGTAGGAGACGGCAAACGCGGTGACGACCGAGGCGGCGCCGCCGGCGGTCACCGAGAATTCCGTGGCGAGCAGGGGCAGCAGCGTATCGGTCGCGCGCAGGCTTGCCGCGCTCGCGAACGCCGCGAGCGAAAGCAGGAATACCGCCCGGTTGGTCATGAGAACCGCGATTATCCTGGAAAAGCGCGCCGGCTGCGGCCTCAAATACGGAACGCTTCGCGCCTGTGCCCGGCGCCGGTCTGCAGGGTATGTTGGTCTATGGCTTGCGCAATTGCCTGCGGCCCAATATATTGATCCCTTGCGCACCGACCGATCTTCACGGACAAGCAAAGGAGAGGGCAATGAATTCACGCTGGATAGACATCAAGGCGCAGGACGGCGGCAGCTTCAAGGGCTATCTGTCCCTGCCGCACCAGGCGGATAAAGGAGGGAAGGGGCCGGGCATACTCCTGATTCAGGAAATTTTCGGCGTCAACGCGCATATCCGCGCGGTGGCCGATCAATATGCGAGCGACGGCTACACCGTGCTCGCGCCCGACATATTCTGGCGCCTGCAGCCTATGGTGGACATAGGCTACGGGCCGGAAGATTTTCAAAAGGGCATAGGCTACATGCAGAAGTTCGATTTTGCCGCGGGGGTGAAAGACCTCGCCGCCACGGCGGCGACGTTGCGCGGCCTGCCGCAATGCACGGGCAAGGTGGCCTCGGTCGGTTACTGCATGGGCGGCATGCTGTCCTATCTTTGCGCGGCCAACGCCGGCGTGGACGCGGCCGTGTGTTACTACGGCGGAGGCATACACACCAAGTTGGAAGAGGCCGGAAAAATAAAGTGCCCGACCCTGTTCCACTTCGCCGGCAACGACAGTTACATCCCGGCCTCGGCGGTGGAGGCGGTGAAACAGACCTTCGCCGGGCGCGAGGGTGTGCGCATAGACGTCTATCCCGGCGTGGATCACGGCTTCAACTGCTGGGATCGGCCTGCGTACAACCAGCAGAGCGCGGCGCTCGCGCGCGGGCGCTCCCTGTCCTTTCTCGCTACGACCATCAGCTGACGGGGCGCCTGGTCCATGAGTGTATAGACGATGAGCACCTAGACGATGAGCGCATAGACGATGAGCGACAGGACCTATCTCGACTGGCCGTTCTTCGATGCGCCGCAGCGCCGGCTTGCGGCCGATCTCGATACCTGGGCGGCGGCGAACGTCGCGCATCTGGACCATGGCGCGGATATAGACGCCCTGTGCCGCGATCTGGTCGCGCGCCTGGGCAAGGACGGCTGGCTCAGGCATTGCGTCCCCGCGGCTTATGGCGGGGCCGCGGAGCAGATCGATTCGCGCTCGTTGTGCATCGCGCGCGAGACGCTGGCGCGCCATGAAGGGCTGGCCGACTTCGCTTTCGCCATGCAGGGGCTGGGATCGGGTGCGATTTCCATCGCCGGCAGCGAAGAGCTCAAAGCCCGCTACCTTCCGCGGGTGGCCCGCGGCGAGGCCATCGCCGCGTTTGCGCTGTCCGAACCGGACGCCGGATCCGACGTCGGCGCCATGAGCACCAGCGCGCGCCGCGACGGCGAGCACTATGTGCTCGATGGCGAAAAGACCTGGATTTCGAACGGCGGCATCGCCGATTTCTACTGCGTTTTCGCCCGCACCGGCGAAGCCCCCGGCGCCCGCGGCATCAGCGCCTTTGTCGTCGATGCCGCAACGCCCGGCCTGGAGGTCGCTGCGCGCATCGAGCTGATCGCCCCGCATCCGCTGGCGAGCCTGCGTTTTCGCGGTTGCCGCGTAAGCGCAAAGCAGCGCCTGGGCGAATCCGGCCAGGGATTCAAGGTGGCGATGCAAACGCTGGACATTTTCCGCGCGTCGGTTGCCGCGGCGGCGCTGGGATTCGCGCGGCGCGCGCTGGACGAGGCGCTCGCGCGCGCCAAGGAGCGCAAGATGTTCGGCCAGACGCTGGCCGATTTCCAGCTCACCCAGGCCGCGATCGCCGACATGGCTACCGCTATCGACAGCGCGGCCCTGCTCACTTACCGCGCCGCCTGGATGCGCGACGTGCAAGGCGTGCGTACCACGCGCGAGGCGGCTATGGCCAAGATGGTGGCGACCGAATCGGCGCAGCAGGTCATAGATCGCGCGCTGCAGATGTTCGGCGGCCTGGGCGTGGTGCGCGGCTACCCGGTGGAAAAGCTCTACCGCGAGATTCGGGCGCTGCGCATTTACGAGGGCGCGACCGAGGTGCAAAAGCTGATCATCGGTCGCGAAACCTTGAAAGGGTAGCCGAGCGCGCCCATCAGTGGCCGGTTTTCTGGGAGTTTCATGGAAGCTACGGCTCACATCGACACTTTCGTCAGGGACAACCTGCCGCCGAAACGGGCGTGGCCGCAGCTGGTGTTCGAACTGCCGGAACTGCGCTATCCCAAGCGCCTGAACTGCGCCGCCGAACTGCTCGACAAGATGGTCGCAGGCGGCCACGCCGCGCGCCCCGTGATCCGCATCCTGATCGACGGCAAGGCCTGCTCCTGCACTTACCGCCAGCTGCTCCATCGCGTCAACCAGATTGCGCAAGTGCTCACCGAGGACCTGAAGCTCAAGCCCGGAAATCGCGTGCTGTTGCGCGCGCCCAACAATCCGATGATGGCCGCCTGCTGCCTTGCGGTGATCAAGGCCGGGCTCGTGGCGGTGCCCACCATGCCGTTACTGCGGGCGACCGAACTGAAGCAAATCATCGCCAAGGCGCGCATCGGCGCCGCCCTGTGCGATCTGCGCCTGAAAGACGAGCTGGAACTGGCCCGGACCGGGTGCCGGGACTTGAAGCAGGTGCTTTACTTCAACGACGACGGCCCGGGCTCGCTGGAACAGAAGCTCGCGGCGAAGTCCGCGGTGTTCGCGAACGCCGATACCGCCGCCGACGATGCCTGTCTGATCGCTTTCACCTCGGGCACGACCGGACAGCCCAAAGGCACAGTGCACTTTCATCGCGACGTGCTGGCCATGTGCGACTGTTTCCCGCGCTCCTGCCTCAAACCCGGCCCGAACGACATTTTTTGCGGTACGCCGCCGCTCGCTTTCACTTTCGGTCTGGGCGGCTTGCTGTGTTTTCCCATGCGCTTCGGCGCTTCCACGGTGCTGACAGAAAGGCTTACACCGGACGCCCTGCTGGCGGTCATCCAGAGGACGAAAGCGACGATTTGCTTCACTGCGCCGACTTATTATCGCCAGATGGCCGGCCTGGCGAGGAACCACGATCTGCGCAGCCTGAGGAAATGCGTATCGGCAGGCGAAGCCCTGCCCGATGCGACGCGGCAATTGTTCAAGCACGCGAGCGGCATCGAGATCATCGACGGCATCGGCGCGACCGAGATGATCCATATTTTCATCTCGCACACGCCCGAGGGCGTGCGTCGCGGCGCGACCGGATACGCCATCCCCGGCTATGCGGCCAAGGTGATCGACGAGGCCGGCAATCCCTGTGCGCCGGGAGTGGTCGGGCGCCTCGCGGTCAAAGGGCCCACCGGCTGCCGCTATCTCGCCGACCCGCGGCAGAAGGACTATGTGATCGGCTCAGGCAAGCTGCGCGGCTGGAACCTTACCGGCGATGCCTACAAGATGGATGCCGACGGCTATTTCTACTATCAAGCCCGCACCGACGACATGATCATCTCGGCGGGCTATAACATCGCCGGGCCGGAAGTCGAGGCCGCGTTGCTGCAGCACCCCGCCGTGGCAGAATGCGGCGTGGTCGGCGTGCCGGACGCGGAGCGCGGGCAGATCGTGAAGGCCTGCGTGGTGCTCAAGCCAGGCTATACCGGCAACGAGCCGATGGTGAAGGAGCTGCAGGAGTTCGTGAAGAAAACCATCGCGCTCTACAAATACCCGCGCGCGGTCCAGTTCATGGCGTCGCTGCCGCGCACGGAAACCGGCAAGCTGCAGCGCTTCAGGCTGCGCGGGGCCGGGTGACTATGCGTGGAAAATTTGATCCTGGCTCCTCGATATCGCGGAGCGGCGATGTTGCGCGGACGAAAAACTGTCCGCGCGGATCCTCGATTGCGCACGGATGAAAAGCGTATCCGTGCGCAATCGACGATCTTGGATAAAACCCCCGCACCGTCTTTGTCTTTATTCATAACCATGATTTCTGTACGGATGCGCTTTTCATCCGTACAGAAATCATGGTTGGCGCGCGCAGCGCGCAATGGCTGCTACGCACCTGCGATGGTACTCAAGATGCGATCCAGTAGTCGCGTCTGAGGGGGGTTATTTCTCGCCCCAGCGCGCCATCAGCTGGTGCTCGATGCCCAATTGGTCGAGTATGCGCGCAACGATGAAATCGACCACCGCGGCGACGCTTTGCGGCCGGTGGTAGAAGCCCGGATTGGCGGGCAGGATCACGGCCCCGGCATGCGCCAGCTTGAGCATGGCCTCCAGATGAATCGATGAAAAAGGCGTCTCGCGCGGCACCAATACGAGTTTGCGCCGTTCCTTGAGCATCACGTCCGCGGCGCGTTCGATCAGATTGTCCGACATCCCCGCCGCGACTGCCGCCAGCGTGCCTATGGTGCAGGGACAGATCACCATCGCGTCGGCGGCGTTGGAGCCGGAGGCCACCGGTGCAAACCATTCCTCCCGGCCGAATACCCGCAGCTGACCCGGCCGCGCCTTGAAGCGCTCGGTGAACAGGGCTTCCGCCTCGGCGGTGCGTGCCGGCAGCGTGAGGTCCATTTCCTGTTTGGCCACCACCTGTGCCGCCTGCGAGTAGAGCAGATAGACCTGCGCGTCCGCGGCGAGCAGGCATTCGAGCAGGCGTACGCCGTAGGGCATGCCGGAGGCGCCGGTGAGGGCGAGCGTGATGGTCGTGGTCATCGTATCTGCCGGTGGCGGATCATCACCTGGTTGGCGTCGCCGAAGGCGGCGCCCAGGCGTTCGGCGAAGTACACTGAACGGTGCTGCCCTCCGGTGCAGCCTATGGCCACGGTAAGATAGCTGCGGTTTTCGCGCACGAACGCCGGCAGCCAGGTGGCGATGAAGGCATGAATGTCGCGGTACATGCTTTGCGTGGCTTGGTCCTTCTCCAGAAATGCGGCCACCGCTGCGTCCCGCCCGGTCAGCTCGCGCAGGCTCGGTTCGTAATAGGGGTTGGGCAGGCAGCGCACGTCGAACACGAAATCGGCATCGAGCGGTATCCCCTGCTTGAAGCCGAACGATTCGAACAGCAGCGTCAGGCGCGAGCGGTCGATTTCGACCAGGTTCTTGATCCAGCTGCGCAGGGTGTTGGGCGAGAGTTCGCTGGTATCGACATGATGCGCCGATTCGCCGATGTCGCCCAGCAGTTCGCGCTCGCGCGCGATGCTTTCGGCCACGGTAAGCCCGCTTTGGCTCAAGGGATGACGCCGGCGTGTTTCGGAAAAACGCTTGATCAGGGTCTCGTCCTTGGCCTCCAGAAACAGCAGCCTTACGTCGATGCCCTTTTGCTTGAGCGCCGCGACGGTCTGCGGCAATTGGCGCACCGAGGCGCCGCTGCGCGCGTCCATACTCAGGGCGATGCGTTCATGGCCGGAGCCGGAAAGCGATTCGAGCAGGGGCACCACCAGGGCGACCGGAAGGTTGTCCACGCAGTAGTAGTCGCTGTCCTCCAGTACGTTCAGGGCGACGCTCTTGCCCGAGCCGGAAAGACCGCTGATCAGCACCAGTTGCATGTCGGAAGGATAGCATTCGGCCGTGGAAAACTATATACGGCGTCTAAACCGCCGTCGCATATCACAGGCGGATTTGCGCGCTGCGCGCGCCAACCGTGTTCTTGCGCGGATGAAAAGCACATCCGCACAAGAACACGGTTATTGATGAAAACCAGGACAGCACAGGGGTTTTATCCAAGATCGCCGATTGCGCACGGATGCGTTTCTTATCCGTGCGCCATCGGCGATCCGCGCGGACGGGTTCTCGTCCGCGCC
>Ga0334722_10001886_pt1 | contig 24829 bp, 21 predicted proteins | sample C3_bottom_MG_FD_207210 | JGI IMG/M metagenome (GOLD analysis project Ga0334722, IMG submission 207210) | Sediment microbial communities from Yellowstone Lake, YNP, Wyoming, USA - C3_bottom | ecosystem: Environmental > Aquatic > Freshwater > Lake > Sediment | place: USA: Wyoming | collected... | reverse complement strand
GTAACCAGTGCACCGGCGGGCCTGCCGGCCGCCGCCAACGCTTGATGGGCACGACCAGCGGAAGCAGCGCCCGGCGGCGCGGTATTCCGCGGCGGCGTGCTCGCGCGGGCGGGGCGCAAATGCCTCGCGTGTGGCACCACGGCCCAGCGGAGAGTGGCTCTCGGCCGGGGCGCCGCAGAGGGGAAGTCGCGTCAGGCCTGTCGTGAATTCGTGTCGACGCCGGCCGCTTCGGGGCGCGGTGCGCGCAACGCACGTTGGGCTGTCGCCGGACAGCGTCCCCGCGCGGCCGCGTTTACGAGCGGTGGCTCAGGCCTTCGCCGAGTCGGCCGCAGTGGTGCCCGCGCTGGCGTCGCGCTTGGCGTTCTCCGCGGCCCACGCCCGCGGCGTGAAGCGCTCGGGGTGCTTCGCAACTTCCTCGGGCTTCGAGCGCAGCAGCGAGACGAGGTACTCGTGCACGGGCACGCCCGCGGCGACGGCCGTCTGCAGCACGGTGCGCACGACATCGAGGACGAAGCGGCCCTCGAGGCTGCGACGAAACATCGAGCTTCCCTCGATGAGTTTCTCCATCCGCAACATTCTCTCGCGCAGGTTGTTGGTGGGCTCGAGGCGCGGGTCGTCCAGGTAGGCCGTGAGTTTGTCGAAGTGCTTGATGATGTAGCGCGCGCCCGCGCCGAGCTTGGTTTCCTTGGACCAGGTGCCAGTCATCTCCGTGGCGGCCTCGAGAATGTCAGCCCACGTTTCTCGACTCTCGTGCCGGCGCACGGTGAGGACGTTGTCGCGATTTCGGCCGTGGACGTCGAGGCGCTGCTCGTGAATGGCCAGGCCCAAGAAGAGATGCAGCATGCGAGAGCAGCGGACCGGGTCCTCGTGCTCGTAGTTGGCAAACGGGCGCCGCGCGTGGGCGCTACAACCAATAACCCTGATGTCGAAGCGCTTGAGCACCCCAGGAGTGGTGACGAGGTTGGTAGAACTCAGGTCGCCCTGCAACGTCACCTCGCGGACCTTCGGGCTGCGGCTGTGCAGAAGCGCTTCGAACAGGTTGCCGCAACCTCCCAGGTGGCTGCGGTAGAAGACGAGCAGGCTTCGCGGGTCAGCCGCGACAGTGCGGCCCGAGACGACCGTCGTATTCATCGACTGCTTCACGCCATCGCCGTTGCGACGGGCCGATTCGAAGGTGAATTTGCGCCCAATAAGCACGCCGAGCGAGGGCGCCTCGCGCGCGGTGCGTTTAGCCGTGCGGTCGCCGTCTTCGCGCCGCTTCTTCCGCGCCCGCTCCTCCTCTGCGCAGCGGCGCAGACTCTCCTCGGCGGCTTGCGGAGTTTGGAAGTCTGCCCAGGGTGGCCTCTGCTTCTGGGCTGCTGGCTCGGTCTTCAACTTCTCGAAGTGCCCCGACACCTCGAGCACTCGGCACGAGGTGTCGTCGCCGGCAAGGACTTCGCTGTTCGCGAGCTGCGCGCCGAGCTCCAAGTAGACCGGCACGAGGCGCTCGGCGACGTAGTGCAACATCCGGCTGAGGGCGCCCGCCGTGAAGCGCCTGCCTGCCGTCGAAAGCATCGTCGCGAGCCGGTTGAACGGCATGGCGAACTGCCCAACCATCACCGCCAGCGTCGCCAGCGCCGTCCACGTCACCGAGTAGCGTGGCGGCCCGTACTCGCTCGTCGACGCGCTGAGGACATGGCGCGCGCCCCTCTCGTCGACGACGACTTTCTTCTCGACGTCGAGCTCGAGGCGCGTCACCGCCACTGAGAAGTCGTAGCGCACTCGCGGCTCGCTCATCACCTTGACGACGGTGGCCTCTGCGAGTTCTGCGGGGACTTCGGCCGGAAGGCTAATGGCCTCTTCGGTGGACAGCACCGCGCCGCCAGGCATCAGCGTCTCGTTGACGGACTTGAGCGCGGGGTCTGCGCCGGCCCCCACCATCAGGTGCTCGGCGAAGCGCCGGCCGTATTCCGCGCCCGCAGCCTTCTCCTCTTCCGTCAGCTCGATGTCTTCGAGGCGCTCGATGTCGACGTCTTCCTGCCGAGTGTCACCCATCGTCTTCTCCTCTGACATCTTCGCGAGCCGCTTCGCTAGCCGCTCGAGCCGTCTGTCGTGTTGCGCCTTCAACTCGAGGTGCCAGTCGCCGAGCCGCGTGCTTCGGCTGTGCTGCTCTTCGAGTTGCTCTCGCAGGCTCTGGGCGGTGCCGGTCTTCTCGTGCGGCACTCCCGCAAGCGGCGAGCCGCTCGGCCGCCGCTCGCTCGACGGGGTGATGCCCAGCGCGCGCCGCAGCTCGCGCCAAGCAGTCTCGAAGTGCTTGCGCGGGTCGCCGCTCGTCGCGAGGTAGGGTTGGTGAAGTGCGAAGAAGGCGCAGACTGCCTCGGGGAGCCCTTCCTTGTTCTGCTCGAACCACGCCGCCACTTCTCGGCGCTGGCCTCCCCTCAAGTCTGCGGCCACCTCCGGCTTCACGGCGAGGCTCAGATCAAGCCGGAGGAGGCCTGTCAACAGCTACGCGTGAATGGGTTGCTCGCCTGCGCCATTCGCACGCCGCCAGGTCTGCGCCCGCTTGTGCACCGTGAAGCTCGCGCCCTCGAGCAACAGCGACAGCTCGCCTGATGACACGCTCTTTGCGCCAGGTCGCTCGGTGAACTCGAGCAGCAGGCGCAGCCTGCCGCCCTCGAACCGGCGGCTGACGAGGTAGAGCCCGAGGCCGTCGCCGACCAGGGCCCGCAGCTGAGTGCGGTCTCTCTTCACGAACACGACGCAGTCGCCGTCGTACGGCCGAGCGCCAAGGCGATAGGCCTCGGCGAGCAACCCATCGAGCCCCTTCCTGAAATCAACGCGGTGTTCAGCGAGCAGAACGCGACGCACCGTCACGGGCAGCATCAGCCCTGGCCCGCGGGCGTCTGCCCCGCAAGTCGAACGCTCACCGCCCACGGCCCCACTCGCAGCTCGAGCGGCTGCTCGGGGGCCGCCTTCGGCGTCGCGCCCTCGCCTGGTTCGTCCTTCACGACCGAGAACGCCCGCACCTTCGCCGACTGACGCTGCCCGCTCACGAGGGCCCTCTTGCGGGTCCCCTCCCAGCCATCAATCTGGCTGCCTGCCAGCCCGCACTCGCGTCGCAGGTCCTTCACCGTCACTCCCTCGCTCAGCGCGTTGAACACGGCAGCTCGGAGCTCGTCAGGCACCCGCGCGCCTGGACCCTGCTGTGCCCTGAACAGCGCGAAGCGCTCTCCTAGCTTTGCGAGCGCCGCGCTGGTCTCCGCGCCCGCGTCCTCCTCCAGACTGCTCACTGGCCTGCTGCGCCCTGACTCGGTCCTCTTCTCCATCTGGTCGACTCTCCTTGCGAGCGAAATGCTCGAGGGCCAACCTAGGGGGAGGCCTCGCGGCCGTCAGGAGCCCGTCGATGGGCTGGTTACGGTAAACCGAACCACTTCACCCAGGAGCGTCAGGGGCTCGGCTTCGCCCACTTGGAATTCGAGGGACACGGTTTCCTCGAGTTCCGCCAGACCAATGGGGCCCAGCAGGAGCGCTCCGCCGAGGGACAGGTTCCGAATTCGGCCTTCGGTCGTCCCATCGACGACGCAGGCGATGTCCGACTCGACCCGGGCGTGTGCCCGCTTCTTGCCCTCGCCCATGTCCGGCCCCTTGTTTCCTATCGTACCTCAGGCCGGCCCATGGAATTCTGGCAGCGACTTCATCGAGTCCTCGACCAGCACGCGCCGCGGTCAACCCGTCACCCACCACAAAACGAGGCTCGACGCCGAGGCGGTCGCGGTGGTCCCATGTGGGACTTCAGGAGCCTCGCAGCGCCAAGCCTCCTACCCGGAGGCGGTCCCAAGGGCCCATTGGGCTCGCCTCATGACCCGCACCCCGAGCCGCGCAATACTCATCGGGGCGGCAGGAGTTCCTCCCTTCATGCGCCGGCAACGCCAAGCCGCCGCGCGCTGCGGCCTGCGTCACAGACAGGAAGGCACTATCGACGAGCCATTGCGCTAGCATGAGATGAGGTCCGCTGTGCCCGGTATCAATGAAGACCTTCTGCGCGTGCTGGCCGCCCTCCACGGGCAAGGTGGCGACGCGAGCGTTACGGTGCGCGCCGGCGAGGGCCGACGAGTCCTCCACTTCTCGCGAGGGTACCTCGTATCGGGCGGGTCGAACTTCAAGTCGGAACGACTCGGCGACGTGCTTGCCACCCTCGGGAAGCTGGACCCGGTGCTGATTGAGCCCGTGGCCGCAGAAGCAAAGCGGAAGGGCCGCCTTCTTGGAGACCAGCTTCTCGCCGACCGACTGCTGAAGCCCGACGAGCTGGTAGGCGCTCTGGAACAGCAATGTCTCTTCCGGTTCCAGCATGCCTTCATGATGGAGGGCGCGGTCGACGTGGGGCCCAAGGCCGCCATCCAGCCAGCGCTACATCGACAGCTGGGCGCCCTGGTGGTGGCGACGTTCCGAGAGAAGCTGCCGTTCGACGCCGTCGAGAGGTTTCTCGCCAACCGGTCGGGCAACGCCACCCACGGCAAGCTGGGCGCAGACCTGCTCGACCGGCTCGAGCTTCTTCCGGCGGAGCTTCGCATCTGCCGCCGACTCGCCGCCGGGGAGCCTCTGCACAGGGTGCGCACCGATGCCGCCGCGTCCGAGCAGGTGGCCCGGATGGCCGGGGCCCTCAAGGCGCTTGAACTCTGGACGCCGGGCGCTTCGGACGCGGACCAAACTGCGTCGGGCACCACGTACACCTGGAGCTGATGGCCGTCTGTCGATGGAGGGCAGCGCTTCCCCGGCCCGAGTCAAGGGGGCGCCAGGCGCAGCCGCGGCGCGGCGCACGTGTCGAACCACAGGGGTTCGGTCGTCGCGGTGACGAAGAAGCCCTCTCCTCGCGGGGCGGCGCTGACGACCTTGCAATCGGCGCGCTGATGACTGGCCTCGTCGACCACCTCGCAAACCCAATCCTGCGCGGGGCGCGCTCCGGTCATCACTGTCTGCAGATACCCCTCCTGGTAGACGACCTCCGCGAGCAGTTCGTCTTTCTTCGCACGAGTCTGGTCGGGCACCCTGAGAAGGATGAGGCCTGCGGCCCCGGCGACCAGAGGCAAATCCGGCGCGCCCTCGCGATTGGTTCGGAGAGTCCCCACCCGTGCGCCACGCCCCAACCGTTGCTCGGGCGACACCTTCCACGACACCGTACCGTTCGCGGGCGCCCTGAGCTGAGCCATCGTCACCCGCCCGCGCCGCGAGGGCTCGTAGGTGCTCCACCGCCTGTCGGGCCCGAGGGCCCTCTTGCCTATCTCCGCGGGGCCTGTCCCACCCGGCACCTCGACGCCCACCGACGGAGCGCCTGCGTCACGCGGGGCGCGCGCCTCGAGCGGGGGGCCCGCGTCGGGTGGAGCCCCCCAATCGGCGACAGCGCTCGCACGAGGCTGGGCGCCTGCATCCACGGTAGCCATCGCCCGGGGCTCAGCCGAGGACGCGTCAGCAGGCCCAGCGCCCGTCGTGCCTGTTCTTCCGGGTTGTGCCGACGGAACCCTGGCGGGATGGGGCTTGCGGGACAGCCAATACGAAGCCCCAGCACCCAGCAACGCCCCCGCCACGAGTACCGCCGCGGCCCCGACCGCGAACCCGGACAACCGGCGCTTGCCACGGGTGGGTGGAGCAGCCTTCTCCTCCTCCGCGGACCGGAACAGTGGCTCGCCTACCTCTATGAAGAAGTCGGCCTCTTCGTTGGCAGGGACCACCGTACCCAGATGCTGCCTCACCTCGGCCAGCATCTCCGTCGCCTCGGCGTTGCTCGGGTTCTGCTGCAACATCGCCTCGAAGTACTCCGCGGCCTCGGCATGGCGTCCCTGGCGGTTGAGGCGCACCCCGGTCTGGTACAGGGCGCGAAGGCTCTCGTCCCAGGGCGTGCGCTTCGGCCAGGCGGTACCCTCGGCGCGCGCCGGCAGAGGGGAACCCGATGGAGCGAGAAAGCCATAGCGATTGAGCTGGCGGATGAACTGGCCGAGCGAAACGAGGTTCACCGGAATCCCGAGCCGCTCGCCGGCCTCCACCACCTCGCCCCCTCGCCGGCTGCCGTCGAGCATTCGGGCCAGGGAGAGTTCAAAGTCGTAGAGCGTGAACGTTTTTCCGGAGAGGGGGTCCGTAATGTCGTACAGGCTGCTCGTCCCCTTTCGGGTGAGCTTCAAGTCGCCACGCAGGAGTGGAACGGGCTCGTCCGCCACCATGGGCGCATACGTGGCAGCGGAGGGCGGGGCCGACGCAGTCGACCGCAGCGCCTCGGCGGGAGGAGGGCCTGCGCCGACGACTGAGTCCTTCTCGCGTGCCTCTCTGGAACGCACGAGCAGCCCGAGGTTGGCCAGCTTCCGAATGGTCGCGCCAAGGCGAGGGTCGTCGATGTCGAGCCCGCCAACGTTGGCCCGGGCCAGAAGCTGCAGCTCCGCTGCGGTCAATTCGAGCGCGTCCCCCGTGCGCACATGAATAACCCGCCCGCCGGTTGGGGTAGCGACGACCCGAAAACCCCTCTGGAGCACGAAGAGCGACATTGGAGAACAACAGTGGGAGGGTACAGCGCGCCGGGCGGCCTCCCAAGGGAATGGCGGCGAGGGCGAGCATGAAGCGGCCGGCTCTTCAAGGGCACACTTTCGGCGACGGCCCGACCGCCTCGGGACGCTGTCGGTGTCGGCCTCCGAGACCGGCCGCGCCTGCTCGAACCCCGGTGACCAACACCTGCGCCCCAAACAAAACAAACGCGGAACCGGTATTCAGGCTCCGCGTTTCGAGACGGCCGGGAGGGGGGACCAGACCGTCGACGTTGAGGCAAAGTGTAGCACGCACGGCCACCGCCACCTCCTCCCAAGGGATTGCCGCATGTAGGTCGCTGTAGCTGCTTCCCCTCTCTTCCTTCCAAGCGCCGCGAACGGCTTCCGTCAGCCCCGCCGTCGGGCATCCAGGGGCCACTCGCGGCGCAAGCACTCGATGAGGTCCGCCTCGGCCTCGAAGCCCGATTCTCGCATCAGCTCCTCGACCTCTTCGTCGAGTTCCGCCTTCGGAAGCTCCAGGACGCGTTCAGGGCCGTCCAGATAGACGAGGAGCCCGTGGAAGAACTCGTGGACCAGGACAGCCCTCAGTTCCTCCTCGGCGAGTTCCTCGACGGCTCGCTCCAGGACGAGGATACGGCTGGACAGCGCGGGGAACCTGGCGCCGACCACCGTTTCGCTTCTCGCGATGCCCGGCGCGTTGTCCGAGAAGCGGTCCACGGCCAGGACTCCGGTAACGATGGTCTCGGCAATGTCGCCCAGGCCCTCGACCGAGAAGCCGTCGGCGCGCCGTATCTCCTTCGTGTCGAGTTCGTCGAGCACCTGCGTCCACAGCTCAGACAACTTGCGCGAAGCATGGGGGTTCTCGTCGAACTCCTCAGCAACCATCCGGTCCCCCTCGCGCGCGAGGTTGGTTGATGGTCTCACGGGCCTGGCGCGCAAGCATGTCCGCCCGCGTCGGAGTGCCGCTGACAGCCCGCGGAGGCGCGTGCTGAGCCGGTGCGCGCACCGCCCAATTCGTTCGCCCTATACTCCGGCGCCCGGGGCCCTTCCCTGGGGAAGTGCGAGTGCAGGGTCCGATGGCGCATACAATTCTGGTGCTGGACGACGACAAGCTGTTTTGCGCGATGGTTACTTCGGCCCTCGCGGCGCGCGGCCACCGCGTGGTCACCGCTGGCACTGGGGCGCAGGCCACTGCGCTGCTAGCAAAGGAACGCCCCGAGCTGCTCATCGTCGACGGGCTGCTGCCCGACACCCGGGGCACCGACTGGATTTCCGGGCTGCGCGCGGCCGGCAACGACCTGCCTATCATCTTCGCCTCGGCGTTCTGGCGGGAGTTGGGCAGCTCGCGGACCCTGTTCGAAGAGCTTCGGGTGGCCGAGGTGCTTGCCAAGCCCATAAACCCCGAGGCACTGGCCGAGAGGGTCGACCTGGAGTTCCTGCGCCGCGCCGCCCCCGCCGAGGCCCTGGAGCGGCTGCGCAACAATCTCGAGGAGGCGCCGGAGCTCGCGGGCCCCTACTTGGACGACCCCCAGGAGGCGGCACTTCTGAAGATTGACGCGGCGCGAACGCTGTCCAGCAAGATGCGCGAACTCGCCGACGCAGTGGCCAAGGCCAGGGCCAAGCGCGACGGTATCGCCTTCGCCGAAGCCCGGCTGCGCGCCCAGCGCCTCGCTCGCCTGGCCAACGGCTGCGGGTTCCGGGACCTCGCGGCGGCCACCGGCCGCATCGAGGAACGGCTCCGGCTGCTTCAGGAGCCCAAGCAGGTCCCAACGGACGACGCCTGGGCGCGCCTGTCCGATGAGGTCGAGATGACCCTGGACGTTACCAAGCGCGCCACCCGTCCGCAGGCCGACGACGGGCGCGAGGCTCGCCGCTTGCTGGTGGTCACCGATGATTCCGCGAGCATCTCCCATTTGCAGACGCTGCTCCCGGGCCGGCTGTGCGAGGTGGTGGCGGCGGGGTCGCCGGCGGAAGCGCTTCGTTCGGCGCAGGAGCATGCGCCCGACGCGGCACTCATCAGCCTGAGCCTCGGTGAGCAGGCGCTGGTCTTCGACATCGCCAAAGCGCTGCGTACGGTTTCCGACTGCGCAGAACTGTCTGTCGGCTTCGTCTCCGCGAAACCGAGCAAGGAGCTGTCTCGCGCCGCCAAGGAGGTCGGGGTCGAGGTCCTCTTGGGCACGCCTCTCGCGCGCGACGAGGTGATTGAAGCGGTCTGCCGGCTGCTGCACACGGCGCCGTTGGCCAAGCCGCGGGTGCTGGTGGTGGCCGCCCGCCGAGACTTCAACGAAGAGGTCTGCTTCTACCTGGCGCGCTTCGGCATGGTGGGCACCCCGACTTCGGTCGAGGGGGCTGCAGCCTGCCTCCGGGACGAAAACTTCGACGCGGTGATGGTCGAGGTCGACGCACCGGCCGACGCAGCTCTGCGGTTGCTACGGACCATCCGCTCCTGGCCCCGATGGCGGATTCTGCCGCTCGTGGCCACCACCGGGCGCGAGCCCCGGGACCGGCGCGCGGCGCTCGAGGCGGGGGCCGATGATTGCCTCTCCCGACCCGCGGACTTCGAGAAACTGGCTGCGCGAGTACGGCTGCGCCATGAGCGGGCCGTCGTCACGCGCGAGCAGTTCGGCCAGGACCCGCTCACCGGCTACTTGCCGCGGGTCTACTTCCTCCGGGCGTTGGCGCAGAAGCTGGCCGACGCGCGGCGGCACAACCGCGAGCTGTCGCTGTGCCAGATTCATCTCGAGGGGCTCGATGCGGCCAACCGCGCCGGGCTGGAGGCGGGCGACGCGCTGCTGCTTGGGCTGACCCGGCTTCTGGGCTCGCGCTTCCGCGCGGAGGACCTGCGCGGACGGTGGACCGGGGCGACTTTCAGTTTCTGCCTTCAGAGTACGGTCGCCCGGGTCGTCCCCGGCCTGCTGACCAAGCTCGCCGAACAGTTCCGCAAGATGCGCTTCGAATCGCCGCAGCAATCCGCGGCCACGGGCGACCTCACCTTCGGGCATGCCGCGTTCCCGGCCGACGGGACCACGATGATGGAGCTGCTGGAGACCGCCGACGGCCGCCTTGAACAGGTGCGCCACGAGCGCCGAACCCGAACCGCGCCACCGCCGTTGTCCGGGAAGTGGGCGGTCATCGGCCGCCTGCGGCCCTCAGGCGCCTGAAGGCACTCCGCACACCTGGCCGCGGCCACGGGCGCCGTCGATGTGCCGACGGCTACTAGCCCAGGCGATTCCGAACGAAGCTAGGGTGCATAGAGGCTGGCGACGACCCGGTTTCGGCCGTTGTTCTTTGCCTCGTAGAGGTTGGCATCTGCCCTGGCGATCATTCCATCGCGGGTAGCGGACTGGCCGGGGAGCAGCGTCGTGATGCCGATGCTGATCGTGACTGCAACCGTCTGCTCACCCGCCTTGACGGCGATTCCTTCGGCCCCGGCCCGGCAGCGCTCGCCGCACGTCTTGGCCGACGCCAGGTCCGCCTGACGCAGCAAAGTGACGAACTCCTCGCCCCCGTAACGGGCCAGCGCGTCATCCTTGCGGATGAGCTGGGTGAGCCGAGCGGCCAGGCGCACCAGCACCTGATCTCCGACCGGATGCCCGTGGGTGTCGTTGATGCGCTTGAAGTGGTCCACGTCCATCATCATCACCGACAGCGGCACACGGTACCGAGCGGAGTAGGAAATCTCCTTATCCAACTCGCTGATGAAGTAACTCTTGTTCAACAGGCGAGTTAGCCCGTCGTGCGTCGCAGCCTCGAGCAAACGGACCGTGAACTGCTCTTCAGCCTCGTCTTGGAGCGAGAACAGCAGAACCGCGGTCGAGCCCAACGAGACTTTGTCACCGTCCTTGAGTTCGGCGGACACGATTCGTTCCCCGTTCACAAAAGTCCCGTTCCGCGAGCCAAGGTCGTCGACGCGAAAACACCCCGGCGTGGTCGCAACGAACCTGGCGTGTTTGCGCGAAATCCCCTCGTCGTCGATGCGGATTTCTACGTCGGCGCCACGCCCCAGGGTCATCTGCCCCCCGGTTAGCCTGTATATCTGACCGCCAACACCTGCCGCGTGGCTGCTCACGACCATGAGGTAGCCGGCCTTCCCAGGCCCTGCGGGCAGGAACTGCGTCGGAATCGCGACGGCTTTCGTCGCCCCATCCTCGTCATCGTCGTCAGTGTTCATTTGGGTATCGCGCCTCCGAGCCAACCGTCAGTCCACGGGGCCTTGGGGCCAGGCTACCGGCGGTACAGGGCCTCGAGAAAGACATTCAGCTCCTCGCGTGTCTCAGCCGATAGCCGCCCGAACCGGACACCCACCCGAAACTGCCCGGGGTGGGCCAAAATCGCCTCGCTCGAGACGACCCACCCGGGGAGTTTGAGCGTTGCGCCTTTGGCGACTCCTATCTCGACCGTGACATCTTGATCCTTCGTGAAGGACTGCTCGACAGTGAGGCCGACCCCGCCCTCGCCGATGTCGCGCAGGAGGGCCTTGACCCCATCCTTGGTGCGGCAGACGACCTCGAGCAGGTAGCAGATGCGGGGAAACGCGCGGTTGTTGGTGCCTCTTCCCAGCATCGCCCGGTCCAACAACGACAACACCTGTCGGTCCTGCTCAGGTCCCCCGGTATCGAACTCCACCCCGATACCGAGAATGGTTCCCGCCGCCTTGGGGTCGACGACGACGCGGACAATCCTGCCGTGAACCAGAAGCGGCTTGATTCCGGCGGTAAGCGCGAGTTTCAGAATCACCGCGGTGCCCACCGGGCCAGGTGGGCTGCGGCAGTACAGAAAGATTCCACGCAGCGAGACGTCGCGAACGGCGAGTTCGGTCTCGGCCGACCCAATCACGATGCGCGCATTGAGCGGCACCGCGATCCGCGCATGAACTCGCTTCTCTCTTTCATCGGTCAAGTCGGCTTCGCCTCGGTTCCTTCGACGACTCTCATCCGGCCTTCATGGGCGCGTCAATCCGACGCCGCGGCGCGCTCAGGCGACTGCTGCCGACGACGACTACGACGACGGTGTTGATCGACTCATAACGACTGTCCACCAAATCGACTATGAAGTGGCCGATTCGATTCGAACAACCTCCAACTCCTAGTTCGAGATCGTCGTCAGTCGCGTCCCAGACCCGTGCCGCAATCTGCCGCCGACTTGCACTCCTTCGAGCAGACATCGCCGTCACTCGTTTTGAGGCAGATGCCCTTGCCGGGACATGCTTCGCCGGAACAAAGCGTCGTGCAGATTTTCGTGGTTCCTGCCGAGGGCGCGTAGCAACGAAGTCCGAACGGGCAGTCGTTCTCGCCGCTGCATACCTCGCCGACGCCACCGGTGAAGCAGCCGGGCGCCAGCAAGAGGAGCCCACCCGCAACGAGGACCAGCCTGCCGGAGCCCGAGTTCCTCTCGGACTGCGGCTTCCCTACGTGGATCCACATGAACGCCCCCTCGACAGGCCCGGCACGGCCGTCACCCGTACTGAAGCTGGGATGCCACCTGCGTGAACGCAGGTGACTCAAGAGTTCCCGGAGCTACACGAGCAGGGTGCCGCCCGCCGTTGCGCGCGTTGACAGGTTCCGAACCCCCACGCACCTGAACCGTTGCGCGCGATCTTCGGCTGGCGACCGGAGCCAGCACGGCAGTATGCTCGCCGCCGTCTTGACGGCGGGCGACAGGAGCTTCCGTTCCACTTCCTGGCAGCGCGGACCGTCGACCTCGACCCTCAAGACGCTCCGGATTTCTGCTGCCGTTTCGGGGGAAGATCCAAACGAGCCCTCGTATCCACTACTGTTCCCGTCGATGAACGCGAGTTAGGCGGGCGGCAAGAGGTCCCTGGGCTGCACCTCGAATGCCTTCGCCAGCTTCCAGAGTGTTCCGAGCGTCACGGAACGTCCTGCCTCGATTCGCTGGTAATGGCGCAAGCTGAAGCCACGCTCCATCATGTCCTCTTGGGTGAGCCCCCGCCGCACCCGTGCCTTGCGGACCCGCTGTCCGAACTCTCCGCAGAAGCGTCTGAAGTCCGCCTTGGACACGCGGCAGACGGTAGAGGTGGACGACTACCTGAACCACGGCGCAAAATGTCGTAGCGACTGCGAGCGCGGTCTGTGCGGTCGACTTCCGTTCCCGAAAGAGATTAAGTGTTTCCTGTGGGCCACGCCCTCTGCATGGAAGGGGTCGCGGGGGGAATCCGTTCATGGAACGAATGTTGCGTCGGTCTAGACCGTGAGACTTACCCTCACGAAGAAGATTGGCTTTCTCCTCCTCTTGCCGCTGCTGGGCTCGCTCATCGGCGTCGGGTTCTTCACGTCCTTCCTGGATTCGACGCGCACCGACGGGCACTTCATCAACGTGTCCGGGCGCCAGCGCATGCTCGCGGCCGAAATGCGCGCATGGGCGCACATGGTCGCCATAGGACAGGAGGAGGACCGAGAGGGACTTCGGCTTCGCGTGGCGGAGTTCGATGCCACGCTCGCGACCTTGCAAACCGGCGGCTCCGTCATGGGCGGCACCGTCGCTCCCCCTCCACCGGAAGTACGGTCCGAGCTGGCAGCGGTGGGTGCTCTGTGGCGCGAGTTGAAACCGGACTTGGATGTCGTCGCGACCGAGCCGCGCGGCGAGCCACGATTCGAAGATGCCAACGGGCGCGTCGAATCCAGGATTGACGACCTCGCAGCTCGCTCTCAGGTCGTTGTCGCAGCTTTCGAGGACAGAACACAGCGCGTGCGGAAGCAGGTGTTCCAGACCCTCGCCGGCATCGCAGTCCTCGTATTCCTCATCTTCATCGTCGGCATGGTGCTCACTCGACGGTACATCGTGCGACCGGTCCTACGGCTCGATGATGTGGCCAGGCGCATCAGGGGAGGGGACTTCTCGCAAAGGCTGGACATCGCCACGGGGGATGAACTGTCGGCGCTCGCGGAGACCTTCAACGACATGACGGAACAAGTCCAGCTACTCATCGAGGCCGGGAACCTGCGGCGCAAGCACGCGGAGACCATCGTCGAGAGCGTTCCGGCGGGGCTCGTCGTTCTCCGACAGGACCTCACTGCGCTTCGGGCCAATCGCTGGTTCCGTGAGGCATTCGGCATCGACGAGAGCGCCGTGGCCGGACGCGCGTTGACAGACCTCCTGCCAGCCAGCGGCCTACGCGAGGCGGCGCACGAGGTGCTCGCGACCGGAGAGGCGAGGCGCGGCCTTGTTTGCCAGGTGCCGGGAAAGGACGGAACCAGTCGGTCGCTTCGGGTGACCATCGCCGGAACGCAACTTGCGGAAGAAGGAGAAGAACGGCTCATCGTCGTCGTCGAGGACCTCTCCGAGGAGGAGCGCCTCGTCGCGCTGGCGCGCGCTTCGGAGCACCGCTTTCAGGGGGTGGTCGAAAATGCCACGGACGGCATCGTGCTCTCGGGTAAGGACGGCCTCATTTCCTCCTTCAACCGCGCGGCCGAGAAGATGTTTGGCTGGCGCCGCGAAGAGGTTCTCGGAAAACCGGTGACGCTCCTGATGCCGGAGAAGTATCGCGCTGCACACGAGCACGGCGTCGCGCGGTACGTCGACACAAGAAAGCCGTCGGCGTTGAGGACAATCTGGGTTGCCGAGGGGCTTCGCAAGGATGGGAGCATCTTCCCGATCGACATCACCATCGGCGCCTTCCTGGTCGATGGCGAGTTCGTGCTCACGGGCTTCCTGCGGGACATCACCGAGAGGCGGCGCACTGAGGCTGACCTGCGGCGTTCCGAGGAGAGGTTTCGGACCGTCGTCGAGCGGTTGCCGGATCCATTCTTCATCACCCGGGAAGGCCGGGTGGTGCACGTTAACAAGGCGTTCTGTTCCTTCCTGGGCTACGGGGCCAGCGACGAACTGGTCGGGCGCATGTCGCTCGACCTCCTCCATCCCGATGAACGAGCCATGATGGTCGAGAGAAGGCGTGTTCTGGCCGAGGACCCCCGGCAACTCCCACTTGTCGTCACCCGCTTCCTTCATAAGGACGGCCGCGCCCTGACCGCCGAAGTGGCTGCGACCCCGATCGAGTTCGAAGATGGAAGCTCAGTCGCTTTTGTCGCCCGCGATTTGACCGAGCGCCAGCAAATGCAGACGAAGCTGCTTGCGGCCGATCGAATGGCCTCAGTGGGGATCCTCGCCGCTGGCGTCGCTCACGAAATCAATAACCCTCTCGCCTACGTCATCGCCAACCTGCACCACCTCGCCCAAGAGCTGCCCAAGGTTTCCGGGCGTTGCGAATCGTGCAAGGCCAAGCTCGCCATGCCGCCTGGGTCGGACTCGGTCCCGGCGACCGTCACGTCCGACCTGGGCGAGCTGGTCGAAGTGTTGTCCGAGGCCCGCGAAGGGGCCGATCGGGTGAGGCAAATCGTCCGCGACCTCAAGTCGTTCTCGCGCGCCGACGAAGTGAAACATGACGCCGTGGATGTCCGGCGGGTGCTCGACTCATCGGCCCGAATGGCCGCGAATGAGATACGCCATCGCGCCCGTCTGGTGAAGGACTACGGGGAGGTGCCGCTGGTCGACGCGAGCGAGGCGCAGCTCGGGCAGGTGTTCCTGAACCTCATGGTGAACGCGGCGCAGGCCATGCCCGATGGCGCTGCGGATCGGAACGAGATTCGCATTTCGACCCGTCTGGACCCGGCCGGCCGAGTGGTAGTCGAGGTGCGCGACACCGGCAGTGGTATCCCGGCGGAATTGGTCGAGCGAATTTTCGAGCCGTTCTTCACCACAAAGCCCATTGGGGTTGGTACTGGGCTCGGGTTGTCGATTTGCCATGGCATCGTGACGGGGTTGGGCGGCGAACTCACCGTAGAGAGCACTGTGGGACAGGGCACCACTTTCCGCGTGGCCTTGCAGCCGACCAGGGAGGACACGGAGACGGTCGTGCCGGCTGCGACCCTGGTGGCGAGGGTCGACCGGCGGGGCCGGCTGCTGGTGGTGGACGACGAGCCTTTGATTGGCGCCTCCATCCTGCGCGCGCTCGGAGATGAGCACGACGTTTCGTGTGAAACCGATGCGCGTAGGGCGTTCGCGCGAGTCGCTGCCGGCGAACGCTTCGACGTCATCCTCTCGGATGTGATGATGCCGCTGATGAACGGAATCGAGCTGCACGCGGCTCTGGTCCGAGACGCGCCCGAACAGGCCGAGCGCATGGTGTTCCTCACGGGCGGTGCTTTCACGACTGCTGCGCGCGACTTCCTCGACCGCGTACCGAATCAGCGGCTGGAGAAGCCGTTCGACACCCAGGGCCTGCGGGCGCTTATCCGGGACCGGCTCAAGTAGCGCTGCTTCTTGCTGAGTCTGATTGCCTAAGCCGGTGAACGAGTCAGGGCACTGGGCGTTCCCCTCGCCCGGTCCGTGGCCGAGACCCTCGTTGGGCTTGAGCACCGCGCTCCAGAGCCCCTCGCCTGAAGCTGGTTCACTACCGCAACCGGGACCCGCGATATGCGAACGCCACCAGGGCGCCCAGGACGAAAACGAAGCTACTTGCTTCAGTCCCGGAAGATGACGTAGCTGCGAGGGCGGTCCGCTGACAGTCACCATGAGGTCAATAAAGGCGGTAGCCATGCACGACGGCTCGAACGAGAAGTCCCCAAACCGGCTGGTTACCGTGACCTCTCTGATGAGGACAGAGCCCTCCCACAATCACGGCGGCACATTCTTCAAATCGGCCCTCGCTCGATTGGCGGACTTTCCACCAGAGACGCATTCGCTTCTTGAGGGGAAGGAGGAGTGCATCGGCGTCTCTGCCGAGTCGGCTGAGCTTTTCCTTCAGGTCGCCTCGACCGTAGAGGGATGGAACGAGACATCGGCTGAAGAGGATGGCCCGGAACACCCGATCGAAGCCGAGGTTGTTGAGTGGTCTCGGTGCGATTTCTGCGGCGAACTCAGCGAGCCCGGGGAGACGGATGGGGACGCCCCGTTCTCGGAGCCCAACCCCTGGCAACACGAGAAGGGTTGCGAATGGCTGGCCCACGAGAAACAAGAAGTTCTCGCACGAAGAAAAGCCAACCCGAGGACGAAGTGCCGAATCCTGTACGGACTGCTGGACGAGTCCCCTTCCAGGCAATGGCTGTTCGAGGTCGACGGCAAGCGTTCCGCGCTCGGAGGGCTTGTGCCCGGCATGCTGCGTGACCGAGACCCGACAGCACCGGACGAATTGCTCGTCGAGGCCGCGAAGAAGGCATCGACGAAGCTCGGCTTGAGAATGGGGACGGTGACCATTCGCCGGGCGAGCGGAAAGACGAGCAAGCACCGCGTTGCAATAAGTTAGGGTCTCGCCCTATCGGGCCGCTTCTTTGCCTACTCCGACTCGGCCCCTCACGCTCGGCCCCTCACGCTCGGCCCCTCACGCTCTTGCTTCCGTCGGGATGCTGAGCCCAGGCTCGACCAGCGAGGGCGTCTGCATGACCGAGCAGCATCGCTGTCCGAAGTGTGGCGCGCTGATGTTCGCGGGTGCCGTGCGCCACAACGACAAGGACGAGACTGTCTGGAGGTGCAGCCGTCTCCATTGGCCGTGGGGGCAGTTCGGTCGCCGCAGCAGGGGCCCGAAGATCGCCCACGCCCTCGTGTCGTCGACCAACAAGAAGGACAAGTAACCTGAGGCGCGCTGTGGGTGAGCGGTAAGAAACCCGGCGGCACGCGGGAATCGACGAGCCCAGACAGTCGATCCCGAACGGGAAGGCGGTGAGGGACCTCGAAATGCGGGCGCCTGATACGATCGGCGCACCTGGGAGTTCCCCGGGCCTTGCAACACGTGACGCTACCGGTGGCGCGAGAGCGCCAGCCCGAGCCTCCGGCGCCCCAGTTCAAGTCGCGAATAACCTGTCGCTCGTCTACATTGTGTGAGATCCGCCTTGCGAGTTCAGTGCCATTTCTTGACCAACGGCGCGGGTCGGAACGAGGTTGAAGGCGACCATGGGCGCGTTTCGTTCAGCTCCGCTGGCGCTTGGTCCCGAGCAGTCAATGTTGGCGCTGGAGGGCGCCGGAATCGGCTTCTGGGAGTGGACGCTCGATTCCGGAGAGACTCGATGGAGCGCCAACGTCGAGCGCCTGTTCGGCCTTCCTCCCGGAAGACTGGGCAGCACCTACAACGAGTTCCTGCAGGTAGTACACCCCGACGACCGGGCGGCCCTCGAGGGCCGCTGCGCCAACGCGCAGGGGCGACGTCCGTGCCACCACCAGGTCGAGTACCGGGTCCTCCGACCCGACGGGGTGGCCCATTGGATGGCCGACCGGGGTCAACTGCTCGAGAACCCCCGGCGCCTGCTCGGCGCCGTGTGGGACATCTCGGAACGAAAGACGCTCGAAGTCCACGGGACGAAGCTCAACCGCTTCTGGGCGATGGCTGGAGACATCCACCACATGCTGGCGCGCGGCCGCGAGCCCTCGACGGTGTTCCGCGAGGCGTGCCGCATTGCCGTCGACAAGGGCCTGTTCCGTTTCGGCTGGGTGGGGATGCTGAACGAAAGCAACGACGAGGTGGTTCCGGTAGCCTCGCACGGCCATTCGGATGGCTACCTGGACGGCGCCCGCATCTCGTGCCGCGATGAGCCGTCTGGTCGCGGTCCAACCGGGACGGCCATACGCGAGAACCGCACCGTCGTCTGCAACGACATCGAGCACGACGAATTGATGTTGCCGTGGCGCGCGCGTGCGCTCGAGCGGGATTATCGCGCCTCGGCTGCGTTCCCGCTTCGGCGAGGGGGCCGGGCGGTGGGAGCGCTCATGGTCTACGCCCGCGAGCCGCGGCTCTTTGACGCCGACGCCATCGAACTGATGGAGCGGCTCGCCGACAACCTCTCCTTCGCGCTCGAGCAGCTCGACCTGGAATCGGCCCGGCAACGCGCCGAAGAGGCGCTGCGCGCGAGCGAAGCACGACAGCGCGCGCTCATTGAGCAGGCCGCGGACGCAATCCTCCTCATCGAAAACGCAAAGGTAGTCGACGCGAACGCCGCGGCCAGCCGTCTGCTCGGCCGCGAAGGAAAGGAACTCATCGGAGCGCTCGCGAAGGACCTTGTCGCCCCGAGCGGAGCCGAGTTGCTTCAAAGCATGGAGGCCCTCGGCCCCGGCGAGTCGCTGATTCGCGAGACGGGCCTCCTCAATAAGGATGGCGTCGAAGTTCCGGTCGAGTCCAGCGTGAAGCGCCTGCCCGATGGTCGGCTCCAGGCTATCGCCCGCGACGTGAGCGAGCGGAAGCGGACAATGGCGCAGCTCGTCTGCACCGACCGACTGAGGACGCTCGGGGCGCTCGCGGCAGGCGTGGGCCACGAAATCAACAACCCCCTCGCCTACGTCATCTCCAACCTGGGCTCCGTCGACGAGGACTTGAGACGACTGAAGGAGGAGCGTCGGGACCTAGACCTGCGAGAGACGCTCGAGGCGCTCGCCGAGGCGCGCGAGGGGGTCGAGCGGATTCGCAACGTCGTCGGAGACTTGAAGAGGTTCTCCCGCGGGGACGACCTCGGACAGAGCGAGGTCGACCTGCACAAGGTGCTCGACGCGGCGGCGAACCTGGTGCGCCTGATGCTTCGCAACCGGGCGACACTGGTGAAGGACTACGGAGTTCTGCCCATCGTCGACGGCGACGAGTCGAAGCTTGGACAGGTGTTCTTGAACCTGCTGGTCAACGCGGGGCAGGCGATTCCCGAGGGGGGCGAACGGGCACATCAGGTCACCCTGTCGACGCGCACCAACGCTCAAGGATGCGCGGTGGTCGAGGTCGCCGACACCGGCTCTGGCATCCCTCCGGAGATTCTCGCCAACATCTTCGACCCCTTCTTCACCACCAAGCCGACCGGCGTTGGCACCGGGCTCGGACTGGCCATCTGCCGGGACATCATCACCGCCCATCGGGGCTCGATTACCGTTGAGAGCAAGCCCGGAGGCGGGACGCGTTTCAGCGTTGTGCTGCCGCCACACGGCCGCGAGTCCAACCCGGGGGTCGGAGACTCCCAAGGGAGCGTCTGAGCGGCCTCGGGCCACGGCGGCCCCTCCCGCGGGGCAGGCGTTGAAAGTCGGAGGAAGGGATGCTCGTCGCGCGGTGGACGCGAACCCCGCAGGGCGCAGTGCGCGAAGTGGCTCGACCGCGTCGTCCGCGTCTGAAACCGGCTCCGTGGCGGTGACCGCAACCGTCATAGTGTCGGCGTCGGTGTCTGAGCCAGACCCGGTCTCGGACCCGGAGGTCGGGGGCGGGCGCCGTTCCGGCGTCTGGGCGGCCTCATGCCGTCCGCTCTCGGGGCGAGAGCGGCATGAGGCCGCCCCAGACCCGAAAGACCCCAATGGCGGACAGCAGCCTTACCGAATTCTTCGGCGAGCCCATCAGCGTCTACACGCGAGCCCAGGCCATCGAAGATGGCGTTCTCGTCGACCTCTCGGCCCTCGCCCCCGACGTCTGCGCCCAGCACTACAAGCACCCCGTCGCCTGCACTGCCACCGTCTGGGCCGTCATCGACGCGGCCGTGAAGCACCCCAGGTGGATGAACGACCTCAACGGTGTGGTGCACGACGTCCTCTCCATGAGCCGGGCGCGCCCGCTTCAGCGAATGGGGCCGAGCCAGGTGCTCTTCGAGGCCATCATCAGGGGCGCCGGCCGGCAGTCGGTGTTCACCTTCAAGTTGGCCTGCGGCCCGGGCGACGACGCAAGCCCCGTCATGACCCTCATGCTCCCCGAGGAGGACTGAGGGCGCGCTGACCTCAGGCAGAATGCCGAAGTTCGCTTCGAGTTGCCGAGCCGCGGCGACGCCTCCGGGGCTTGCGCTTGGAACAGCCTAGTAGCCGCTTCCGTCCGGCCGGAAGGCGGCGAGCGCCGGTCGGGTGCCTACCTCACTCGACAGGTCATCAGGGGGACATCGCAGAAGGCGACGTGGCCATCGCAACCTGGGCGGCAGGCGTCAACGCGAACGCAGCTCGGGAATCCCAGCGAGCCGCCCGGACGGCACTCGCAGCTGCAAGTGTCGACGTACAGGGCGCATTGAGAATCGAGCACGCAGAGCCCTCCCGCTTCACTCGGATCCCCGGTGGTGCGCGCACCAACACCCCCGCAGGCCACCACCTGCAACCGCCAAGACCGAGAGGGGAACGCGCATCGAATGGCCAGGGTACGCCACACGACCCGTTTCCGCATCGATCCACGCAGGCCACCCATCTCGCCGTCGATGCCGGGGCAACCTCAGCTCCATGCCTCAGGAAGACGGGTAGAGGGTCCTGGGACCGGGCCTCGGACAGACCGCCCCGTCCCCAAGCACCGGCACAGACACGACGACCACGAGGCAATCCTCGCAGGTCGTCAGCGTCACGCCTCGACGTGCCCCAGTCCCCATCTTCGCCGCGGGTGCCAGCCGCGCCGGAGCGCGCCCTCTTCCTCCAGCACTCGGCCGGGCCCGCAAACAGCGCTGGCACATCCTCTGCCGAGCGTCGGTCGGCGGGTTCGGCCGCCCACGAGGAGAGCCGTCCGCCTCTCGACCTTGGGCGAGAGCGGCGGACGGCCGCTCCTCACAAAGGAGATGGAAGCCATGCAGCACTACCGAATCAAGAAGCCGACGACAACCCCCGAAGGAAACCTCATCTTCATCACTCACGGCCTGGTGACCCTCACCGACGACGCCCACGGCACCGACCGCTACGTCGAGCTGAAGCGTCAGGGCTACGCGCTGGAGCGCCTCCCGAGCTGCGAGACGGAGAGCGAATAGCGCCCAGGCGGCGCGCCGCTCCAAGCCGCGCCAGGAGCGGCGCACCACCTGTTCCCGGACCGCAAAGGACATCGCCCACACCTACCACCTGCTCGCCAGCGACCGGCTCCTCCGCATCCGAGTCCTGGACCGGCTGGTTCTTGGAGACGGAACCTTCGCGTCCCCGGAGCAGCGCGGCCAGGTACCCATCGACTGCAACAGCACGCCCGCACCGTTCCACCCGACCGACGCCAATTCGCCTGCCATTCTTCAGCCCAGGCTCAAGCCGGCCCGCGCGCATGGCCCGCTGCCCGGGCGCCGGAGTCAGGCGGCGCTGGCGTCCCCTCCGCCCGAGGACGCCAGCGCCGACTGCACCTCGCCCCACTTCCAGGAGACCGGCATGAGAACCAGAACCAAGGTCGTCAGCCTCACCCAAGAACTCCTCGACGTGAGCGACATCGTCAGTGGCGCCCGCATCCTGAGCGAGCTGCTGGCGCTCGAAGAGTTCCCCGACGAGCGCACCGCCCGGGAAGCCCCGGCTGCCATTGCAGCCACCCTGAGTTCGGTGCAGAGCCGGTTGCTGCTCGTCGTGTCGGTCTTGAGTGGCAACAACGACCCCGCCCGCATCCTGACTTCGCGGAACGACGTCAACGGGCCGGCCCGGTCCTGGGAGGACAAAGACGTTCGGCTCGCGGCATGGGCGGACGAACCGAGACCGCCGAAGAAGCCGGCAGGACGCCGAAGAAGCGGCGCGCGCCGCAGGTGAGGCTCCCCCATCGCGCCCGACTTCGCGCCAGTAGCCACGCACCTCTGGCTCGAATCCGAAGCTGACTACCGCCGTCGAGCTTCTGCGCCGGAACGCCTCCTCCTGGCCCGTCGGTCCGTCCCCGGCCTCCACGTCGGGTACTTCGTCAAGCGTCGCGCCAGCCGGAAGCGGGCTGTCACGCCGGCGTGCCTCGACCCTAGCTCCGTCTCGGTGCCGTCCCTGGTGAGCCTTCAGCCAGCCACTCAACGGCCAGTGAAGCGGCTGGCTGAAGGCGGCCACCGCGAACCCGAGGAGGCAGACAATGGCGAGCAAGGAGCAGGTGGAGATGCAGTTCAAGGCGTGGATGTCGGCGCTGAACCGGCAGGTGACCGAGGCAGTGGGGCTGAAGCTGACGGACCTGCCCGAGCTGAAGTTCCGGGAGGCCTTCGACGACGGGATGCTCCCCGAGGAGTTCTTCGACGACACGGTCCGCGAGGAGCTGGAGAAGCTGGGGTTCGCTCTCGAGCTGCACGACTTCATCGACGACGCCGCCTTCGACAACCTGATGGCAGCCGAGACCGAGGAACCATACGGAGAGGACCTCGACGAAGCGGCGTGACGCGAAGAGCAGGCGGGGGCCTGCGGGCCCCCGGATTCCCGTCACGGGGTCCGACACAGGGACGGGGACGGTGACCGTGACCGGGTCGGTGTCGCTCACGGGGTCGATGCCGCTCGCGCGTGGTCCGCGCGAACCTCTCACGGCACGGAGCCCTCGGGCCCCCGGCCACAGGCGCCGCCAACCACGCCGGCCCCGAACTCCTCTGCATTCGGCTCGGCGCCCAGCTGAATCTCGGCGACTGCACCTTCGTCTCTTTGCGGCAGCGCGGCGGCATCCCCGCCGCTTGAGCGCGCGGACGGTCTTCACCTCCCCCGGCAACGTCCCGTGCGCCTACCCCTGCGGTCCCGGCGACAACTCGGGCAGGGCGCGTTGCACGCGGCCCCGTCACTGAACCCAACACACCCAATCGGAACGCCACTCCAGACGCTCTTCCTGCGCCAGGGACCTCCAAACGGATTGCGACGGTTCGTCACAGGCCTTCGCGTCGGGCACATCGGCAAGCGTCGCGCCAGCCGAAAACGGGCTGTCACGCCGGCGTGCCTCGACCCTAGCTTGCGAGCCGATACCGAAACCCCCTCCCATCGCCGGGCGGGCAATCCGCAGCGCATCTCTGCGTCACGCCTTCGCGCCGTGCCCTCTGGGCACTGCCGCTCCGGCGCTCCTTGACCTGCTTGCGTCTAGCGCGCCGGGCTCGGTCCAGGGGCTTCAGCACCGGCTCTGTCCGGTGCCGTCCCTGGTGAGCCTTCAGCCAGCCACTCAACGGCCAGTGAAGCGGCTGGCTGAAGGCGGCCACCGCGCAACCCAGGAGCTCCAAAATGGCGAGGCAGAAGCGGTCGGAGATGCAGTTCAGGATTTGGATGTCGTCGATTCAGCGCCTGGTCCACGAAGCCACGGGCCTCGGCGCCAACGAGTTGCCGCTCCTGGACTACCGGGCGGCTTTCAACTTCGGGGATAGTCCGGAGAAGTTCTTCGAGTGGGCCCTCCAATACGCGCTCGCGGACATGGGCTTTGCCCTCGAGCTGCGCGGCCTCATCGACTACGGCGCCGACGCCGAGAAGCTGATGGCAGCCGAAGGCGAGGAGCCCTACGCAGAGGGCCTCGACGAAGCGGCGTAGCTCAAGACGCCGGCGGGGCCCTTGGGCCCCGCCTCCCTGACACCGGCACAGTCACCGGGTCCGTCACGGTGACCGGGTCGGGGTCGGGCACAGGGTCAGTGTCGGTGTCGCTCGCGCTTGGTCCGCGCGAACCTCTCAACCCCTGACCTTCAACCGCTAGCTCTCAACGAGGCTTCGTTCTCGAGCTGCACGGCCTCATCGACCGCGGCGCCGTCGCCGAGAATCTGATGGCTGCCGAGGGCGAGGAGCCCCACGGAAAGGACCTCGACGAAGCGGCGTGACGGGAAGAGCAGGCGGGTGCCCGTGGGCTCCTCCTTCCCGGCACCGGCACCGGCCACGGTGTCTGGGTCAGACAAAGAGCCCCTTGAGACGCGCCGGGGCCATGGAGCACGAGCGCAGCCCTGTCGCGCGGCGCCGCCCCCGTCCCAGTTTGCCGCGAGACGGCGAGATGAACCCGAGGCCAAACGGGTGTAGTAAGTTTGACCCCGGTGGAAAACACTTCGAAGTAATTTCCACCGGAGTCAACATGAAATCGCTCCCCATAGCCCGCCGCCTAGAGCCACTCGTCGAGGAAGACCTCTCCTCCGGGAAGATGGTGCTCCTGGCGGGGCCCCGGCAGTGCGGGAAGACAACGGTCGCCCGTCAGGTGCTGGCTCGACGCGGTGGCGAGTACTTCAGCTGGGACGTGCCCGCGCACAGGAAGATGCTTCGGGAACAGACCCTTCCGGCCGCCCCCCTCTGGGTGTTCGACGAGCTCCACAAGATGCGGGGGTGGAGAAACTGGCTCAAGGGCATCTATGACTTGCATGGCGCCAAGGTGTCCATTCTCGTCACCGGCTCGGCGCGCCTCGATGTCTACAGCCGCGGCGGGGACTCCCTTCAGGGGCGGTACTTTCTTCACCGGCTGCATCCATTCACCTTCTCCGAGCTTTGCAGTCTGGCGGTGGGGGACCACCCCGACAGGCTGCCGAGACTTCCCAGCGAGCCACCCGTCGACGCCCGGCAGCGACTCGACGAACTCATGCGCTTCGGTGGGTTCCCTGAGCCGCTCTTCTCCCTGTCGGAACGTCGCGCCGCTCGCTGGCGGTTGGGCTACGGCGCGCGCCTGGTGCGTGAAGACATTCGGGACTTAGAGAATCTGCGCGACCTGGACAAGGTGGAGCTGCTCTTCGACCGGCTCCCTGACACGG
>Ga0334722_10001885_pt1 | contig 24831 bp, 51 predicted proteins | sample C3_bottom_MG_FD_207210 | JGI IMG/M metagenome (GOLD analysis project Ga0334722, IMG submission 207210) | Sediment microbial communities from Yellowstone Lake, YNP, Wyoming, USA - C3_bottom | ecosystem: Environmental > Aquatic > Freshwater > Lake > Sediment | place: USA: Wyoming | collected... | reverse complement strand
AACGGGCGTAAACGCCGTCCCCCAAATACTCTTTCGTCGGTGGTTCGGCCTTCGCAGAGCTTGTCTGTTTCTCGTCGCTCATCGGCGCACCCTCTTTCCGGTCGGTGAGATCTCGAACGTTCGACCCGGCGCTGTCGGCGAGACGGTCACGTACATGCCGCGATCGATGGCCCACGGGTCGATCAGGATGTTCCAGTTGCTCCTTGTCGCGACGGGCACGGCGGACCCACGGGAGGATGGCCGCCATCCATCTCGCGTTCGACGTCGTCCATCGCAGGCGCGGACCGTCGGGCTTTCTTTCTTTGCGTTGGTCACGGGCCCATCTCCTGCCACTTGGTCCACTCGGCCAATTCGTCCGCGCTCGCGACGCGAGCGTGCACGGGGTAGCCCTCTTTCGCCGCCCACTCGTCCACACGCATGGCGTCCTCGACGCTCGCACACACGATCTCATCGATGCGAAGCCCGCCGGCCGCGTGACGCGCCTTCGCCGACATGAAGTTGATACCGGCCTTCTGTAGCTGCATGCCGAGCAGATTCATCCGTTCCTCCTGCCGGCGAGCCGGCCATCTCCTGAGCGAAGCTCGCTCACGTTTCGGCCCTCTTCAGCGTCACCGGTGCGACGACGCTCCGCTCGTGCATCCACTCCGCAATGACGGCGCACGCGAATGCGCTCGACGGATTGGTCACCGGCGTATCGCCCGCCCGGATGCCCAGAAACCACTGCTCCGCTAGGCGCGAACTGTCCGGCGCGAGTCCCGGGATTTCGTTGTACGGACAGCCGCGTACCTTCGCGATAGTGCCCACGAGGCACGCACACTCGCCTTCGTAGGTGGAGCCGTCCACCTTCCCGTCCCAAAGCGACTGAAGTAGCCCGCCTACCTCGGCCGGAGCCGAGTCAAGCACCTTCCGGATGTCGTCGCGGTACTGTCCGAGGATATTTTTGGGGACACCGATCGCGCCGCGGAGGTCCGCGCCGCGGAGGTCCGCGCCGCGGAGGTTCGCGCCGCGGAGGTCCGCGCCGCCGAGGTCCGCGCCGCCGAGGTCCGCGCCGTAGAGGTTCGCGCCGTAGAGGTCCGCGCCGCCGAGGTTCGCGCCGTAGAGGTTCGCGCCGCGGAGGTTCGCGCCGTAGAGGTTCGCGCCGCGGAGGTTCGCGCCGCGGAGGTTCGCGCCGCGGAGGTTCGCGCCGCCGAGGTCCGCGCCGCGGAGGTTCGCGCCCTTCTTGATCGCCGCAAGTACGGCTTCTTTCAGGGTCGATGCCTCAACAGAAAACAGAATCTTGGTGCTGTCCCAGCGATCTCGGATTTCAATCAGCGTGGCCATCGGAGTCCTTTCTGTGCGAATTACCGAGGGTTGCAGGAGTAGTGCGAGGTTCGCTCACGGCAGGCACCCGATCATGCGCCTCAAGCATTCGGAGCAGAGCGCGACGTTGACGCATTTCGCGACCGATCCGATGTGCACGACGGTGGCGTCCTCTCGCTTGCATGCCGAGCACCACCCGTCGTGCTCGCTCCACACGTCGAGGCGCCTTCGCTCCTCGTCGCTGAATTTCGGGAAGCCAGGTGCATGGATCTGTCCACTGTGCGCCCGAGCTGTAGACGGGCTCGACTTCGCAGAGCTTGTCTTCTGGTCACTCATGGTCTCTCGCATCTCCTGTGTTCCGTTCGTCCGCGATCATCGCTCCCGCTCCGTCGGCACGAACCCTGGGCGCGGGATCCCTCGGTAGTTGCCGCTCGCACTCGGTGCCGGGCCGCCCGTCGCGCCGCATGCGGGCCGGCGTGCGGCAGTGAACGCAGAGCCCCCGCGCCTTCTGTCGCTCGCGAAAACTCTTGCCCCTGGACGTGTCGCCGCCCTCGCACGAGGGGAGCACATCGAGCGTCGCGCGGTGCCGACCCTGCGCCTCGGCGAACTCCTCCAAGACCTCGACGAGCAGGTTCTTCATCGCGCGAGCCTCGGCCCGAGCGTCAGCCATCCGAGCGCCCGCAGACGCCAGTTCTCCTCGAGCCTCTGCTCGACCCGCGAGCCGAGCCGGCACCGAGCGCACTCGCGCGGCTCGGCGACGTCTCCGTACAGGGCCCGTCCACACGTCGGACACGCCCTCACGACGCTCTCGGCCAGACCGCCCGGAGCTGACCGTCCTCCCACGTCTGGTGATCGTACGGGTGCCCCTCTCGGAGAGAGCACGCGTTCGGTCCCGCGCGATCGAGACACGTCGTCTCTCCCGCGCGCGCCACCCACGCGTCGTCGATCGCGGGCTCCGCGGCCGACGGTCCGGGGCCCGGTTCCGATCCCGGGGCCCTCGGCGCCCGCCCCTCGCTCGACAGCATGCGCCGCAGGCGTTCCTTGTGACCCTGGATGGTCTCGCGACGCGCCTCCTCCTCCTCCTCCACGATCCAGTCGCCCCTAACCTCGAGGAAACGCTTGGTGTCGTTCCGGAGCTGGATCTGACACTGGCAGTTCTCCCAACCGATCGAGGCCCCCGCGAAGGCCTTGGCGCGGACCTCGTCGGCGGTCCACCGGTAGAAGGGGTTACGCTGCGGACCGATGATCATCGAGAGGATCGTGATCCCCGGCGGCCGGAGGTCGAGGTCGACGATCGTGCCGCGGAAGGCGAGGCCCACGACGTAGCCGAGCGTCCGGCCGGGCGGGACCTGCATGGGGGTGATGGCGTAGCGGCGGATGCAGGTTTCGCTCGCTTCGCTCGCGGCTGTTCGGCTATCGGCGATCGGCTGTTCGGCTGCTCGGTTCGGATTCTCGTCACTCATTGGGACTCCTTCATTCTCGCTGATCCCGGCCCGTCGATCCGTCTCACGTCCACCGACCGGCTCCCGTAGCACGCCACGGCGAGCAGGAGGTCGCCGGCCTGCGTGCGTCTCACGTCGACCGCGTGCGGGAACGAGTAGCCGTCGTACGTCGCCACGGGCTCCCTCGAGACCCCGTCCATCGTGAGCTCGTACGCATGGACGAGGCCACGGGTCTGGTCGTTGACATAGACGCGGTCCTCTAGCACCGCGCACGCGTCGGCCTGGCCTCCCGGGAGGGTCGCCCGGCTGCAGGTCCGGCCCCACTCCTCGGGATCGAACAGCTCGGCCAGATCGTAGGCGCGCACCTCCGAGTCGTAGGACGTGCCGGCCTCCGGGCCCGGGTCGGACGAGCAGGTCACGACGACGATCTTCCCCTGGTGGACGCGCACGTCCTTCGCCCTCCACGGCGCGACGTCGATCTCTAGCCTCACGCTCCCCATCCTGCTCTCGCCGCGTCTCGTCACGCACACGCGGCGGCGCGGCTCGACGGTCGCCCACGCCACGAGGTCTCGCGTGACGTGGACGCCGTGGACGTAGTCGGCCCCGAGCGAGACCGTCTCGAGGGGCTCGAGGGTCCGCGCGTCGTAGCACGTCGTGCTCCCGAGCCCGCAGTCGCTCGCCCATACGAGCGCGCCGCCCCCCGAGAGCAGGTCCGTCTCGCATGAGCGACCCTCCCGCGTCTGCGTCGGCGCCGACCGCAGGACCTCGTGCGTCCCTCTCTCGACGTCGAACCCCACGAGGTGAATCCTGCGACCCGCGAGGTCGGCGGAGACGAGCGTGTCGTCGGACGTGAACGCGACGGACGTGGTCGTCGCCAGGCGACCGGCGTCCGCGCGGCCGACGCGGAAAGGCGTCTGGCGGGACGGGGGCGTGGGGACGGGGAGGAGGATATGCACTCGCTTCGCTCGTGGCTGTTCAGCGTTTCAGCGTTTCAGCGTTTCAGGTTTCAGGTAGGTTTTCAGGTTTCCAGTGGGCGCTCGGGCCCGCACGTGCACGCGCCGTGTCGCCAGCACATGCGGCATACGCCGCACTCGCGATGCAGGTACTCGCGGCACGGGCCGCGCTCGGGGAGCGGGCCGCCGTGGACGGCCTCGTCTCGCCTCAGCTCGTCGGCCGTTCGCGCGAGCAGTGGACCGCGGATCACTTCGGAAGGCACGTGCTCGACCATCCCGTCGCCGCCCACGGCTTCGACGACGTTCGTCATGCGGAAGTCTCCTCTCGAACCTGAATAGCCGATCGCTGACGGCTGATGCCTGCGCCCATGGGCGCATAGAGCCGCGTCTCTCCCGCGACGAGTCACGCCTGGCGTTCGGGGGCGTTCCCTAGACGAGCGTGGAGGCCCTCGGGGGAGAGAGCGTCCTGGCCTCGTCGACCTCCTTCGCGTGGGCGGACAGGCGCCCGCGCGGCTGTTCAGCGAAACTCAGCGGTTCAGCCCGAAGAGCCGATCGCCGAACTGCCGAACAGCCGCGCAGTGCTCACGCGCTCCTCTTCTTCTCCGGCACGTCCTGGTTCAGGATCTCCATGAGGGCCTGGACGTGCGAGTGAAACTCACGCTTGACCTTGTCGGGGCGATCCGGATCGGAGAGCATGCGCCCGGCGATGCGCGCGAGCATCTGCACGTCCTTGAGGTCGTGGGGCCTGCCGTGCCGGTGGGGGCGCATGGCCTAGAGCGGGACCTCTGCGCTGCGGGGCGCGTCGCCCTGCCCGAGGGCGGGGGCGTTGCGGTTGATCCCGGCGAGCGAGTACGCCGCGCTCTTGCTGCGCGAGACGGGCTTGCTCTTCGCGATCTTGACCTCGTAGTCCCACATCGGCGTGGGCATGTCGTTGACCTGACGCTGTCCGAGGACGGTGAAGCGCGCGAGGTAGACGTTGTCCTTGTCGTACGCGCAGCGGAGGAGGTCCCGATTGTTCGTGAGGTTTCCCGTCTCCGGGATCCGCACGATCTTGCCCGCGGGAACGTCTTGGACGGGACCGTCTTTTCCGACCTGACCCTTGGTGGGGGCCGTGAGCAGCACCACGAACGAGACCCAGTCCTCCTTGATGCCGGCCTTGCGCTTGACCGGATCGAGGCTCGGACGCGGGGGCATGTCCTCTGCGCCGATGAGGACGCCGAAGACGGGGGACTTGTTCTCGAACGAGATCTTCGCGGGCGCGAGCGGGTCGAGCCCTCCGGTGACCTCGAGATCCTGCTCGGTGAAGCCCTCGGGCATGTGGCCCCGGGTCGGGTCGGCGTCGATGTTTCCGTTCTTCTTGTTCTTGTCGTCGGCCATGTTCGTATCTCCAGGGCCCGCCATGGGGGCGCGGCCCGGTTCGATGTCTCAGCGATTCAGCGGTTCAGCGCTTCAGGTCTTCAGGGGTCCGCAGGCCTCTCCTCTCCTTCGCGGTCGTTGGCCTCCGGATGCCTGCCGGTCCGGAGGAGGTCTACGTAACGCGTCCTGTACTGGACGCAGCATCTGGCGATCTCGTGGGCGAGCGAGGCCACGTTGCCGGGGAGCACGGGCTCGAGGCATCCCGTGTCGTCCGCGTCCTCGTAGGGAGGGACGACGTGGGCGCGGATGGCCTCGGGGATGGCGGCGATGAGCGCGGCGTCGTAGAGGCGGACGAGCTGCTCACGCTCGAGGTCCTCATCCATCTCCATCATTCGTCTCCCTCGTCCTCGGCCGCGAACCTGGCGCAGGCCCTCTCGTCGTGCGTCTCGTCCTTCTGCCCGCACCGTCCGCAGAAGAGGTCGGTGATCTCGCCGAAGAGCTCCCGGCGCTGCGCGTCCGACGACTCGGAGATGATGAGGATCAGCCCCTCGACCATGGGGTCGAGGTCTTCGCCTTCGTCGTTCTCGCGCTCGCCCTGCTCGTTCGTCGTCATGTGCGGCCCTCTCTACGGGATCTCGTTCGGGCGTCAAGAGAGAAAGTGTCGAAGTGCTTCGTGGTGCGGTGGTTCGACCATTATCGGTCCTGCTCCGCTCGCGTGCGGAGGGGGATAGGCGCGGGAGGCCCCGAGCTGTCGGCGCCCTCGTCGCCTGCGAGCGGATGGCTGCGGCAGCGGGCGTGGTCCTCCATGCATGATGCACACTCCGCCTCGTCGTAGGGGGCCGGGATCTCGCCAGGGGCCTCGGTGCCCGGACACGGTGGGGCGAGCGAGAGGGTCGCGCCGCACCGGATACAGGTCGCGATGCTGGCGCCCGTGCCGCGCTCGCAGCCGCAGGCGCCGTCCTGGTCGCCCTCCCGGACACATGCACACTGCACGTTCCAGCAGGGGAGCCAACGGGGCTCCTTCTTGGGCCTGCCCGTGCTCACTCGCGCACCCATCCGACCTTCTTCGCGAACCACCAGCTCACGGTGAGGATCCCGGGCCCGTCGCCCTTGTCCTTGTCCCTCTTGAACTGGTCTACCGCCCACCAGTGCCCGCACGTGAGCGAGCAAAAGAGGCCCGTCTTGGCGTACCCGTAGCCGAGCATCTCGCCCCGCACGGTGCGTGCCGATACGTCGACGCCGCCGAAGAGGTTGGGGCGCTCGACACGCACCTCCTCGGAGGCGAAGACCCTGGAGAGGGCGCGGCGGCACCGGAGGCAGGCGGGGCGGGACGGGGCCCTAGGCATCGACGGGGGCCTGCTCGTCGGAGGGCGGCCGTGCAAGGTGCTTGTCGAAGTAGGCGAGGAAGCACCTCTTGGAGCAGAAGTCCTCGGCCGCGTGGAAGTACTCCATGCCGCTCAGGCCGATCTCGCGCAGTCGAGAGCGGAGGTGGAGGCTGCCGATGCGGGCGGCGTGAGGCTCGTCGAGGATGCGCGCGCCGCAGACGTCGCACTTGGTATAGATCATGGTGCTCATGGGGTCGTGTCCGGTTCGGTCTTGATGTCTTCTCGCGACAACGCTCGCCTCATGTCCCTCGCCTCCTCGTCCTCGTCGCCCTGGGGCCTGTCTCTCGCGGCGTCGACGGACGCGGCGATGTTCTTTGACTTCTGGACCAAGAGCTCGGCCACGCGCTCGTCGAGCGGGTGCTCGGCCGCGAGGATCTTGATGAGGACGGCGTTCTTCTGTCCGATGCGGTGGCATCGATCCTCGGCCTGCGCGTTCTGGCCGGGGTTATACATCTGATCGACGAACAGCTCAGTCGACGCCCGCGTCAGCGTGAGGCCGAAGCCCGCGGCCTGGATGGTCGCGCCAAGGCCCTTCAGCTTGCCATCCTGAAAGTCGGCCACTATCTTGGTCCGCTCCTTGTCGTCCTCCTCGGCCGTGATGACGCGCCACCCGTCGCGCTTCCTCAGCGTGTCGATGGGGGCGCGGTGAGCGCTGAAGACGATCAGCGGCTCGCCGGCCGACTCGTAGCTCTCGACGACCTCGAGCATCGCGGGGATCTTCGCCGTCGCGAGGGCCGCGCGTACGCGAGACAGGGCCTCGAAGGCGACCTTGCCCTCGCCGACGAGCTTCAGGATCGCGTCGATGCCTCCGTGCTCGGAGAGCAGCTTGTCGCACGTCTCGAGCGTGGCGCGGTCGATCTCGACGGGCATGACCTGATAGGTCTTCGACGGGAGATCCTTCAGGTAGTCGGCCTTGAGACGTCGCAGCTGTACGCGCTTGATCCGCTCGGCCGCCTCAGGCAGGGGCTCGCCCCACTCGACGCCGCCCCATAGTCCCTCCGTCCCGCCCATGACGCGCACGAACTCCTTGTAGGAGCCGAAGGCTTCTTCCGCCACGCCCGCGCACCGGTAGATCGACCAGAGCTCGGGAGGATAGTTCTGGAGCGGCGTGCCCGTGAGGGCCCACGTCCAGCCGTCCCTCCGCCTGACCTCGTGGGCGATGCCTCGCAGGCGGCGCGTTCGGAGAGCGCTCGCCGTCTTGACGTACTGTGCCTCGTCGAAGATGAGGACGGTGCCCGGCAGGCATCCGGGCGGGATCCGGCAACCCTCGCAGGACCGGTCGGCCTCCCACTCTCTCAGCGCGCGTACGAGCTCGAGGAGCTCGGCGTTGTCCCTGACCTTCTCGTGCCCGAGGTCGCCTCCGACCAGCCGAAGGACGCGCTTGGCGTACGCCACGGCCGCCTTGCGTACGTGCCCTCGCTTGGTCGACCGCTCGGAGGCCTTCTTCTCCGCCTTGAGGAGCAGGACGAGCTCGGGGATGTCCGCGATGCGCGGATCCTTGGCGTCGCCGTTCACGGCTGCGGAGACGCGCCTCGCGTAGGCGACGGACGCGAGCTCGAGGCGGCGCTTGCTCCCGCAGTTCGGGCGGTGCACGTCAGGGAGGCGATCGTAGTTGCAGACGCAGACCTGTCCCATGAGCGGCCAGATCCAGTGGAGCGAGCTCGCGATCCGATAGGGCCTGAGCGTCGGCCTCCAGCGCGGGATCTCCTTCTTGATCCAGCCGCCCTTCATGCTCATCGGGCAGACGATGATGACCGGAGCGTTCGCGGGGATGGCCGTGAGAGCCTGGACGCTCTTGCCCATGCCGGGATCGTCGGCGAGGACAAAGGTCCTGCGCGTGATGAGCGCGTGGACTCCGGGCCGCTGAAAACCGTAGAGGGCCTCGTTTTTCGCGTGGAGCTCGCGATCGAGGATGTCGAAGCGTTCGTCGGCGGCCTGGAGGTCCGCCCAACGGACCGCATCGTTCGCGGCGAGGTGGCCGACGAGCGCCTCGTCGCAGAGCGCCCGGAGCCCCGCGTCTCGGAGCCGCTCGAGGATGCCGGGGACCTTATCGACGACGGCGAGGTGCGCTCTGCGCTCTGGGTTCCACCTCGCCCCGTCGAGGGCCGATCGGTACGCGTAGAAGAGGCTCGTCTCGAGCGAGCCCTCGGGTCGGATCACGACGAGCCCGGACTCCACGTCCAGATCGAGACGCACGGTCGGGGCGAAGGGGGCGCTCACTCGCCGTCTGTTCCGGTAGGAGTCACATCGTTCGAGGGCCCTCGGCCGCGCGTGCGGGTCGCCCTCCTCGCCCTCACCCTCTCGACGCACCCCGCGTGCGCTCCCGCCTGGCTCTCGCCCCCGTCCGCGAGCGCCACGGCATACTCGGTGCGGAAGCCGCCGCACGCGACGCAGACGAGGTCGGTGCGCGTGGTCGGCTCGAGGCGGAACGTGACGTTGCGAGGGGAGACGCGGCGGCGGGTCATCGTCCTCACCAATCCTGCGGGAGCCCGCACGCGCGGAGCACCGCCGAGACGTAGCCCTCGCTGACCACGATCGAACCCTTCTCCGCCATGCTGACGGCGGACTGCGTTCGGCGGATCTTCTTCGCCAGCTCGCCCTGCGTCAGACCCGCCTGCAACCGGGCGCGCTTGAGGCTGCGCCCGAGCACCCGGCGGCACATCTCTTCCGCGTAGTTGCGCCCCTGTCTCAGCGTGAAGCTGAACGCGACCCTGCCAGCGCTCTGGGCCCTCGTCTGTGTGCTCTTGCTCTTGCCCATGTCTCGCTCGTAGACGTTCTTTCTATTGCCGACCTTCACCACCAGCACGTAGCCCGACTCCACCTTGAAGAGGTTCCTGTAAGACCCGCCCTTACGACCTCGAAAGCGTTTCGGACCCGATCTCGTCATCGACACCTCGTTCCTGGAGAAAGGTCTCGTTGTAGTGGTCGAGGGTGCGGACCACATGACGCAGCTCGGCGCCGCCGTCGGGGTACTCTCGCTCGTTTCGCTCGCTTCGCTCGCGGCCCTTCGGTAGATCGGCGATCGGCTGTTCGGGGACCGGCGACGACGGAGGCCTCGCCTCGAGCTCCAGCACCCGCGCCGACAGTCCGGTCACGAGCTCCTCGAGCCTCTGCTTCTCCCACGCGTGTATGACGAGCAGATCCTCGAGCGTGAGGTCCTTGAAGCCCGCGGCCTCTCCCGGATGCTCCTTCGTGTAGCACCTCAGGCACCGGGTGACGCCCTCCTCCGTAAAGCTCGCCCGGAGCCCGGCTGGGTAGCGCTCAGAGCAGACGTCGCACGTCCAGGCGACGAGGACGCCATGGCGGTACTCGGACCTGGAGGGTTCAAACACGGGAGGGCTCCTTGGCTAAGGTGCGAACGATCCTCTTGTCGATCTTCACCGACGCCGTCGAGAACTTGAACCCCGCGTCGCACCAGGCGAGGAACCGGTCGATCACCTCCTCGAGGGTCTCGGGGGTGTAGTCGAGGTAGGAGCATCCTCGATCGTAGGCGCCGTCGAACTGCTGGAAGAGGCCGCCCTGGAAGCCCTTGTCGCCGAAGTGGTCCAGCGTGAACCGCGCCTTCCATCCGAAGAAGTCATCGTTCGGAAGCTCAAGCTCTCGCCTGAACGTCGCGAGCCGCTCGAGGACGGCGCTCGGCGAATCCGAGCCCTGGGCCCAGCCCATGTACGTCGACGAGCGCTTGCCGAAGGGCGCGCTCCGGCTCGACGTCACGATCTTCCAGGCCGTAGGCGTGGCGTCGGCCCACGCGAGGACCTCGGCGAGCTCCGCGCTCTCGGTCGAGACCTCGGGCATGACGTCCGAGATGTAGAGCGTGGTGCGAACGACCTTCTTCTCGGATCTCACACCAGCACCTCCGCGAACGTCGCGCCGCACCTGCAGCACGGGTGCGGGCTCTCTCCGTGGGCCGCGCAGTGCTTGCCGTCGCCGCACCCCGCCCACGTCGGCGCGTGGACGACGGCCGGCTGGACGGTGACGCAGTCGGACGGCTCTGCCCCGTCGACCACGATCTCAGACGAGATGCGAACGCTGGGCCACGAGAGCGTGGGCTTATTCACGCCCCGCCGGAGCCGGCCCACCGCCTTCCGGTGCGTGGGCCCGCCCTCGAAGACCGCCAGCTCCTCTCCCGACACGATCGCATAGACCTGGACGGAGAGGGCTCGGTCTCGCTCGATCTCGCGGACGAGGACCGTCCCTTCGGGCACGGCCTCGAGGGCCGAGGCGCGAACGATCTCCGCCGAGGCTCGCGCCGCCGCGCGCTCGGACGGCGTGCGGGCCCCGTAGAACGTGGCGTAGCACCCCGTCCGGAGCGACGTCCACGACGAGCCGAGGCCGCGGAGCCAGTGGGGCGAGAAGGAGATCGCGCCCGCGAAGAGGGAGGCCTCGACGGGCGCGGAGAGAGGGACGCATGCGGGGGAAACGGATCTCACGTGCCGGTTCCCTTCTGGATCGTGTCGACGTCCTTCTGCCAGGCCTCGGGATCGAGGTCCTCGCCCGCCGGCCGCCCGCGCGAGGTCCAGAGCGCGTGCTCGATCGTCCACTTCCAAGGCTTCTCGAAGTAGTAGAGGAGATCCTGGACCGAGTCGGCGTCCGGGTCCCCGTCTCGGCCCACGAACGTGCAGACGGCGACGAGGAACCGCGCGAAGGCGAGGACCTCGTCTCGGTCGTTCATCCAGTCGGACTCGGGGGCGACCCTGAGGGTGTGCTCGCGCACCATGTCCGCCTGCGCCTTCGTGAGGCGGGTCGGGACCCGCGACGTCGCGCCGTTCGTCTTCGCTGCCTTCTTCGTCTTCGTCTTCATCATCGCATCCTCCTCCAGAAGTTCTTCGCAATCCTCGTGCCGACCGCTCTCGCTCGCGTCGTCGTAGACTTACCGCGTCTCTCGCCTGATCGCGATCAGCTCGAAGAGCCTCTCGGCCTGATCGCGATCAGCTTCGCAGGCAGCGGGTAGCGCCGATTCCCGCTCCTTCGCCGTGCACGCCGGACACTCGCCCTGGATCGAGCCCTTCGCCCGGTAGAGACCGAGCCGCTCGAGGATCTTCAGGTCCACGCTCGAGAGATCGACCACGCCGCCCACGTTCTGCTCGAATGCGAACTCGCACTCGCGGCACGAGAGACGCTCGCAGCCCTCGCCCAGGTACTCGACCTTGAGCCTCTGAGAGACGTGGATCGTCTTCCGGAGCTGGAGCAGCAGGCGCCTTCGAGGGTCCCTCTTCTTCATCTCCGTGCCGCCTTCCTCAGGCGCGTCATGCCCTCGATCGCGGCGGCGCACGACGCGCAGAGGTCCCAGGATCCGACGGGCTCGCGCGTCGAGCGACAGAAGTCCTCCGCGACCATGTCGTAGATGCCGGGAGGGGCGCCGCAGAGGTTTGCGCGCTCGCCGGGGCGGCCCATGATGCGACGCGAGCCGCGGCGGGTGATGACGGTCGCGTGAACGAGCTTCTTCGGCGCGGAAGGAGGCTCGACGCGCTCTACTGTGGCGCTCCAGCAGTTCGAGGGCGCGTCCGTCGGACCGTGGTACCGGTGCGTGGCGCACGGGCAGAGAGACGTCAGGACAAAGCCGTCGACAGCCTGGTTTACGACCCACGCCTCAGCCTCAACGCGATACGCGAAGAGAGCCGACCGGCTGTACGTCACGACGCCGATCTTGTCGGCTTGGACGACGCCGTCCTCGTCGGCGGCGATGCAGGTCCAGATCTTCTCCTCGACCGAACCGATCATCGCGGGCCTTCCCCGGGTGCGCGGATTGCGAGCGTGCCGGCGAAGAGGCCTACGGTGAGGAGCACGTTGAGGGCGAGGAGCAGGCTCATCGGGCGCCCCTCTCGTTCGCGAGGGAGCGGAGGAGGTCCGTCCGCTCGACCTCGTCGGCGATCCAGAAGTGCTGCCCGTAGACGTCGACGATCTCGGGGTGACGCGCGGCGCACGCGTCGAAGCACGAGACGTCTCGATGCGAGCACGCGAGATCGCCGGAGTGGCCCTCGCGCAGATCCCTGGGGATGCGCCTCATCGGCCGCTCCCGAGAGGGCGGCCCGCCGGATCGAGCAGGGCCCCGCAGACGCGGCAGACGCCGTCGGCCCCGCGCGGGACTTGACGGCAGGACGCGCGCTGGCGATCGATCTCGATGTTCTTGAGGGCCTCGCCCGTCGTGCAGACGACGGTGCACCCGCCGGTGCGCTTCCGCCAGCGAAGGACGGGCTCGTAGCCGCTCTCCTCGAGCAGGAGGCGCTCGGCCTCGGAGATCGTCTCGAGGTCCACGTGGGCGCTCATCGCGCGCCCCCGATCGGGACGACGCCCTCGGGCAGGGCGAGCACCGACGCGAGGACCGAGCCGAGCGCCTCGGCGGCCTTCGCGGCGCTCTTGGCCGTGCGGCCATCCGAGAAGCCGTCGCGCTTCACCACAAGCCGGGCGTGGAGGGCGAGGAGCGCGTCCCGGCGGCCGGAGACGAGCCGACCGTCGACCGTGACGCCCGCGAGGTCCGCGGACGAGAGGAGCCGGAGCTGCGCCTCGGTGAGCTGCACGAAGCCCGTGTACGGGTCGGTGGCGCCGCAGCGCGTGAGGAGGGTCGCCTTCACGCCCTTGTACTCCTCGTGCTTCTTGACCGTCCCCGACACGCGGCGAACGTCGCCCGGATCGAGGCGCTCGCTCGTGGCGAACCACTTGTACGAGTTCCCCGCCTCGTCACGCATGATGTGGAGGTGGCTCGCGCCCCACTCGCTCTCGAGGTCGACGACCTTCTCGACCGTGAGGATCAGGTTCGCGAGCTTGCCGCCGACCGTGCCCTGGTGCGTCGAGACCGAGGCGGCGCGCTTGCGACGCTCCACCTCGCGGGACATCGCCCGCTCGTACGCGACCCAGATCGAGGCCGCGAGCCCGAGGGTCCTACCCTCGACCGAGCCCGTGAGGGCCACGGCGTGGATGTTGTGCTCGTAGTCGCTCGTCGGCTCGAGGGCGCACGCCCACGCGAGCGCCGAACGAGCCCTCGTGAGCTCCTCCTCGTTCGGGAGCTCGGGGCGGCGCGGCGAGCCGAACGGGGGCCTGAGTCGCGCCATCGCGCCGTCCGCCGTCGAGGCGCCGTCGCGCCCCTGCTCGCGGGCCGCCGTTCGAGACAGCCAGCCGTTCTCCTTGGTCTCGCGAACGACGAGGCCGAGGTACTCGACGAGCGAGTAGTCCTGCGCGGACCGCCCGAGGCCCCAGCCGCCCTCGCCGTCATCGAGCCCGTCGGCAACCGACGCGTAGAACTCGAACATCGCCGCGACCGACTCCGGGGCCGCGTGGCCAAGAAAGTCGCGGATGCACTGGCGCCCGACCTGCATGGTGCGGCCGTCCTCGTGGCGGACGACGAAGACTTCGGCACGGCGGCGCGACGTCTTGCAGTGGTCGCAGTATGTGCCGCTCGTCCGGAAGGACTCGGGAAGCTCGCCCGCGGCCGGGACCGCGCGGATGAGGTTCACCCACCCGGTCGGAAGCTCGATCGGCGAGAGCGTCGCCGCGAGCGTCCAACCCGCGAAGCTGGGCGCCGCGCCGTAGACCTGGACCACCTTGATGAGGTCGCCGCCCGAGAACCCGCGCGTCTCGAACCCGAGCGGGTCGCGGCGCGGCCTGAGGCGCGTGTACTCCGTCACGATCTCGAAGCGCGGGGCCGGGCAGCCGAGCTTGGCGGCGCGACGCGCGAGGCCGCGGAAGCGCTCCTCGAGATCGCCCATGCGGGCGCCCAGGATGTCGAGCGGGGCGCGCGGACAGCGGCCCCAGCCCCGAGAGCCGGGGCAGGGAACCGTGCAGGTCGCGCAGATCGGGGCGGGAGCGGCGTCGGGGGCGGGCATGTTCACGAGCGCACCCCGAGGGCCGACCGCATGTCGGCCGAGAGGGCGTCCTTGTGGGCGACGAACAGACGGCTGTGGCGCGCACGCTCGCGGGCCTTCCCTTCGTCGGCGTAGCGAGCGACCGGGAAGACGACGCCGAGGCAGCGGCGCCAGAGGATCCAGGGGCGAGGACGAGCACGCTTCTGCATGACGGGTTAGACGCTCAGGTACGGGCGAGTATTCAACGAACCAGTTAGCCCATAATCTTACATCAGTCTACCTTGGAGCGCGAGCGCCTCTTGGGCGCGCGGGGCCACGCGAAGAGGAACGTGCCCCGGAAGACCGCGTGCCCGTGCGGGCCCTCGAGAGTCCAGGTCCACATCTCGTGAGCGGCGAGGTGATCCGAGCGAAGCGAGCAGCGGCCGGCGAGCGTCATGCAGTCGCCGTAGGCCTCGCACTGGATCTCACCCGGGCGGGCGACCTCGAGGCCCTCGGGAGAGGAGGGTCCAGGAACGAATGGGAGAGGGGCGCTCTCCTTGATCCTCTTGATCGAGCCGACGACCTCGGCGGGATCACGCAGCACGTCATGGCGACGAAGGATCACGAGGGCGTCGCGTGCGTGCCTGACGCAGAAGATCGCCGGGATGGTCACCGACTCGGCACAGTCACGCCACGCGCACCACATGACGAGGGCACGGGAGCGGGCGGGGCGACGGTCGCGCCTCTTCACGGCTCCTCTCCGCGATGCGATAGCGCCGCCAGGGCCGCGAGCGACACGGCCTCGACGTTGCGGGCGAAGGCTCCCGGGTCGCAGACGGGCCTCCGATCGTGAAACCGCCAGCCCTCGAACATCCAGCCGCGGATCGGTCCCTGCCAGAGGAGCCTGCCGGGGAACGCGTCGATGCCCGCTCGATCGAGGGCGCGGATGACGAAGTCGATGCCCTCGCCGGGATCGAAGGGAGGGGGCGAGGAGGACAGCTCGTCCTTCAAGACGTCGCCGACGCCGAGCTCGCGCTGGACGCGGGCCTGCTCGGCGGGAGACGCGAGGGATGCCTCGAGCACGGCGAGGTGGGCGAGGTTCTTGAGCGACTGGGCGGCGGGCGTGTTCGGGCCCACGTGGGGCTCGGCCCACGTGCACCGTCCCTTGAGGTGCGGGGCGCCGGGACACGCGGCGCCGCCGCAGGTGCGGCAGTGAAGAGGGATCGCGCTCATTCGTCGTTCTCGCCGAGGACGATCTGACTGTTATCGACCCATCTCTCCTGCTCCACGTACTGCCAGAGCGCCGGCCAGCTCTCCCACCGGTCGTGGCGCCCGAGCTCGCGGAGGAGCTTCTTCCGCGCGTGGTCGCGGAGACGCGCGAGGAGCTTCTTCTCCCTCGAGCGGTGGGGAGTCCAGCGGCAGCGGGCCCGCTCACCCACGACAGAAGTCCTGGTGGGGACGACCGCAGTCGCAGGTCGCGCCGACGTAGGCCTCGCCGCGGGCGGAGAAATCGACCGGGTCGTCTCTCAGGGCCTCGAGCTCGCCGACGTCCGACAGCGCCGTCTCGTAGCAGGCGAGCCGGACGCGCCAGCGCTCGGCCTGGGCGTGGTCTTCCATGCGGGTCGAGATCGCTAGGCACGCGCGGGCCATCGCGATGCGCCCCTCGAGGCGCTGGCTGAGGGCGCTCATGATGGCGAGCACCTCATGCACGCGCACGGCACGCGCGGCGTCTGCACCGTCGGTCCCTCGTTCGGGCGGAAGCGCACGTACTCGACCGCGGTTCTGACCAGGCAGTCCGGGGCCGAGGGCTCGAAGCAGACCTCTCCTCGCACGATCCTGAGGCACGTCTGGTAGGACATGCCCGTGTCGCGCTGGATGCTGCGGGCTCGGGTGCGCTCGCTCACGGGACGGGGTCCTCGGGAGACGACATCTCCGTTGCCTCTTTGGCGACCTCGAGAGCCGTAGGCAGGTACCTCTCCAGGATCGCTACGTGCAGCCCGCACATGCAGGACCGCGACGCCTCGCCGAGCGCCCCGAGCGCGTAGCCGGCGACGAAGGCCGACAGGATGTACGAGGCGGTGAAGAATCCCGCCTCTTTCGCCAGAGACTCGAGCTCGACGTGGAAACAGAGCGGGCACCGGATCGGAGACGTCACCCTCATGCGGCCTGCCTTCCTAGCATCCCGTAGGAGAGGGCGCCCACGCCTAGGCACGCGAGGGCGAGGAGCATGGACCGGCCCGTCCTGCTCATCCGCATGCTGCGCCGATAGACGCGGATGCGGCGTGCCGCGGCCCTGGATTTTCGGCCGCCACGATAGCTCGCGCGTCGCGTGAGGGTCGCGAGCCCGGCGGCGCCGAGGGCGCCGGGGCGGAGGTAGCGGGGGAGGAAGAGGGGGCCGTGGTCGGGGACGGCGAGGCACCGGAGGTTCACGGAAGCCCCCGCGCCGTGACGTCGAGGAACGCACGGACCCGGACGGAGGCGCGCTCGACCGCCTTCATGATCTCGACGGCCGACGCGTGCTCGGCCTCGAGCTCCGCGACACGAAAACGAAGCTCGAGACACTCTCGCGAGAGCGCGCAGGCGAGGTAGCCGCCCGAGGCTCCGTGGAGCGAGACGAAGTCGTAGGCGTCGATGATACGCGCGTCCTTCATGACCCCGATCCGGGAGAGCTCGGCATCGCTGAGAATCGTCATGAGGGCCTGACCTCCTCGAAGATCGCGTCCGGCACGGAGAGGGCGACGCGGGCGCCCTCGAGCAAGAAGTCAGAGCGACGCACGAGCGGGGACAGGAGGTCGGGGCCCGGCGTCTCGTCGACGCGAGAGAGCAGGTCTCGGGCGTGCCTACGGTAGTCCTCGAGGCCGAGGAGCCCACGCAGCAGCATGGTTCTGAGATAGATCGCCGCCGTCTGCGCGACGTCGCAGAGGCAGTATCGGTCGACGTCCGCGTAGCGGCCGGAGGCGATCATGTCCTTGACCATGCTCCCGTCGATACCGACCTTGCCCGGGAAGCCGACGAGGCGGGCGACGTGGTCAAGCGAGCCGACCTGGGAGGAGCCGAAGTTCGAGAGGTAGTCCTTGACGTCGAGGTGCCCGTCGACCGCGTAGCGATAGCGGGTGGTCCGGCTGTTGAACCAGTACGGCATGCTGAGGCCGTGCTTGAGCGCACGCATCGTCATGAGCGGTGCGTCGAAGCGGTGACCGTTCCAGGTCACGAGCTGGGGCCGGTGCTCCTCGACGAAGGCGACGAGCGGCTCGAGGATCGCGCGCTCAGGGACGGGGGCGTCGGCGGGGCCTTGGGGGCGGCCGAAGAGCGTGAAGCGGCCGATCGCGGAGTCCTGGCGGGAGAAGTCGATGGGCAGGGCCCCGAACGTCACGATCTCGTGACACGCGAGCGGGGGGAACTCCTTCTCGTCCTTCGGAGCGAACGGAACGAGAAGATCCGGCTTCGACTCGATGTCGCTCATCAAACGCGGGGGCTGCGTCATCGTTTTACTCCCTGCACGATCATCATGCGGATGAGCGCCGCGCGCGTGACCTTGATGCCCCCGCTCCTCGTCATGTCGCGGGCCATGCGGTCCACGGCGCGAAGGACGGAGGCCGGGAGGCGGACGGCGGTCTGAACGTCGTTGGTCATCGGGATAGAGAGATGGGATAACATTGAATACCGGCGGATGCTAGGCTTCTTGGGAGAACGGCGGACCAATGGCTCATCACAAGCGACGACGCCCGAAGAACCGGCGTTCAGGATGCCTCTACTGCAAGCCGCACAAGAGAAACAAGGCGAAGGACCGAGACACGCCGAACGCGAAGAGGCGGACCCAGGACGACGTCAAGGCGTTGGTCGAGGAGTAGGGGACCGGGCCCGATCAAACGAGCAATCGCCTCCGCCGTGGGTCGCGAGCCACGTGCACTTCCGGCCCGACTCGTAGTCGTCAGGGAGCGAGCCATCGCAGTAGAGGCATTGGTGCGCGATCTCGAGCTCGCGGCGGAAGGCGCTGAGGAGCGAGGGCCTCATCCTCTCGATCGTCCTCACCACCACGGGCTTGTGCCGCGCGAGGTGGCGACCCACGCCGAGGCGCATGCCCTGGGAGATGTCCCTGTCGACGTAGACGGCGACGAGCTCGGCCGAGAGGCCCCACGCGAGCCCCGCCTCGATCCCGAGCTCGCGCTGCGCCGGATCGAGGTCGTCGAGCAGCCCAGGCCGCGTGAAGAAGAGGTGGCTCGCGTAGGGGGCCTCGCCCCTGCACAGCGAGTCGAGGACGCAGCGCTCGGCGTAGGCGACGTTCGCGGCGACGTCGCCCGCGAAGGGCGACTCGATCACGACGCGGGGCATGCGCTGGGCGCGGGTGACGCGAGACTCGTCCTGCATGACGGCGGCCGAGATGAGCATGTCTTAGGGGCCCTTCTTTTGGGGGATCACGGAGGAGGCGTCGAGGTCGCAGACGATCGAGGTCGCGATGCGGACGTTGGCGGAGACGCACGCGTCGCAGAGGCGCGTCGCGACCCTCGCGCGCTGCGCCTTGTAGTCGGACGACCAGTAGGGGCGGGACCGGACGCCCGCGTCGCGCTCGAGAACGAGGTCGCGTAGTACCAGTTCGGCCTCGCACGTCGCGGGGGCGCCGCAGGAGGCGCACGGAGGACGAGGAGGCTCGGCGTCGGGAAGGAGGCGGCGCTGGCGAGTCATCTTTTAGGCTCCGCCTGGTCCCGTGATCGAGAAGACGCGCTCGAGACCGATCACCTGCTCGATGTGCGCCATCCTATACATGCCCTTGATGCGAACGAGCTCGTCGAAGGGCCTGTAGCGGGTGAAGTGCGTCGGGTCGCGAGGCCACTCGACGTCCGTGTCCTCCGTATAGTACTTGCCGGACTCCTTGAAGTAGGTGATGTCGACGAGGGCGACGGCGTCGGGGCCGACCTCCTCGTTATTCTTGCATCGGACGCGGGCCAGGGCGCACGTGCAGGCGCTCCTGTCGTTCGTGACGTCGGCGCCGCACGTGCCGCAGGACTCGAAGCTCATCGCTCGGCCTTCGCGTCGATGGGATAGAGCGGGAACTCGCCCGGGCTCCCATGCTTGCCCGCGACGAGCAGCGAGAGGACGGTCTCGCCCGCCTCGTGAGACCTCTTCATCGCGAGGCCGCAGTCGCGGCACACGTAGAGGAGGGTGCGTGTCCGGTAGGTCGCCGGGGCGCCGCAGCGGGGGCCGCCGAGGCCGGCGAGGGTGCGGGAAAGAGGGGCCTGGCAGGAGGGAGGGGCGCTCATCGCACGACCCCGGCCAGGCGCTCGAAGTCGTAGGCTGCCACGATGAGGCCGCAGAGCTCGGGGTTCTGGGCGATGCGCGGATCGCGGATGTCGTGCGAGACCTTCTGGCGGACGCGGTCCGCGTAGGAGAGGGCCGCAGACATCAGGGCATACTCCGCACGCATGAGGTCGCCGACGCGGGTGGTCATCGAGGCGCCTTGGAGAGGTGTTCGGCCTCGACCAGGCGCAGGCGGCTCCAGGGGAGCCCGTAGAAGGCCTCCCTCATCGGCTTGTTCATCAGCGTCCCGAGACGCCAGAACTCGCCGAACTCGTCTCCCGTGCTGCCCCCGGAGCACTCGAAGCGGGCCCCTGCAGGGATGCCTGCGGTGGAGCGCCTAAGCTCGTACGTCGCGCCGATGATCATGGGAGGCTCCTTCATCGGGAGCCCGCGCTCTCCCTGTAGACCGTCCACAGGCGCCGCAGCGTCTTCGAGGTGACGGGTTCGGTCGAGCCGTGGAACTCGTCCAGCACGGCCGCGGTAGAGGCCTGATACTCGGAGAGGAGCAGGCGGAGGCGCCGCACCTCGGAGACGAGGTCTCGCCCGCACTCGACGACCAGTCGCCAGTCCTTGTAGTCACCGCCCTTGATGAGGCGCTCGAGAACGGAGTCGGGGCTGCGAACATCTGGAGTCGATACGATGGCCTTGTACGCCCGCTCGTAGTCGGTAAGCCGCGACACGTCGCGGGTGAGGCGCGTGCAGTCACGCTCCTGGCGCATCACGATCTCGACGAGCTGTTCCTTGTCGAGGGAAGCCAGGTCGGCGCGAGAGGCGCAGGCCGAGAAGTCTTCTCTAGGGTCTTCCATCGTCTCTCCCTTCTGCATGATCGCCATCGTGGCCGGAGTGGCGTCGGCACCTCAGCTCATGCGGGTGCTTGCATCCGTGACACTGATAGCGCTTCCCGCACTCGTCGTCGTTGTCCCCATACTCGTTTCGCACGACGAGATGGTGGCCAGCGTGCGCCTTGAACCATTCCGGATGGATGTAGTCACGATCGCGCCCGAGCGTCATGACAGGGTAGCCATAGGTGCTCAGGTCCGCCCAGGCGTCGGCGAACGCCGCGAGCGCCGGGGAGGCGCGGACCAACGCTCGACACTCGTCGTCGAGCCTGTCCGACGCGATCGGGTGCCCACTCTGGCAGTCGACGCAGTAGGGGAAGTAGTTCGTGCTCACGTCGGTGCCCCTGGAAGCAACGGCGGCATTCGCGCCCCCGTCTCGTACGCCTCGGCGATCTGGGGTATCGCCCACTCGCCGAAGGTCTGCCCGCCCGGAATGACGATGTGTGAAAGAAACTCGCTCTCGAATGTCGTGATGCCAGTGTCTACCGCCTCGAGCTTGGCCTTGATGACGAGGACCAGGGCCCGCCACGAGGACCGTACGGCCTGCTCGTGGACAGACTTGACCTGGTCGACGGTGCGGGGCCGGCCTCCCGCGTCTCGAGTGAAACGCTTGTCGGCCTTGCTCGGTATCGGAAGCGAAAAGCGGAGACGACGCCCCCGCATCTCGAAGAGGGCGTGCGCGTCCAGTTCTCGCGCCTCCACTTCTTTGGCCCGCGCGATCTCTTCCCAGAACGCCGCCGGCAATGCGTCCCGCACGCCGGTGATCGCGCCGTCTCTCTCTTCGTCAACCGACCCTGACGGAGTGTGAGCCTTATCTTTCATCGCGACCTCCGCCTCTGGAGTGCGCGCATCCCGATCGAGAGGACCTCCCGGAGGACGTCGGCCCGAGAGGGCGCGACGTCGGGCAGGGCCCTCTTCTCGGCGTGAGCATCGAGGGCCTCGACCCACTCACGCGGGACGCGGACCGAGATCTGGATGGTGTCGGGTCTGGGGCGGGTCACATGAGGTGCATGTCATGCAGGGGGAGGGGAGTCAAGAGCTGACGAGACTTGATGGCGAGTCCTCGAAGGACTCCCATACGACCCATCCGTCCGATCGTTGATAAGTATGCGGGACCGGGGAGGTGGATACCACCACGCTGTTCGAGACGAATTCCCCTGCCACGCCCCCACGGATGGAGCTTCGTCCTTTTCGCGGAGCCCGGCGTGTCTCGTATTCGGGCTCTTGTCCGTCAACCAGCTCGCCCATCAGGGCGTGAAGCGCCTTCTGTCGAAGGAATCGAGCCTTGTCGATACGCTCCTTCTTGGAGAGAGACGTGTCCTTGAAGGCGAGCTCGGCCTCGGGACAGGTGAAGCGAGCGATACCGTGCGTGGCCTGCTTGTAAGACTCGCCTTCCGTCGGGTGAACGAAATAGTGCGAGTAGCGCTTGAGCCTGCTGAAGAACGACTCCTTGCTCGGACAAGGGGCCTCGTTCTCCCAGGTACCCAGTGTCGAGCCCTCGATGAGATGAGCGCCTTTTCGTGGAGCCTCGTAGCCAGCCGCCTGCATGAACTCGAAGTACTGTTGCACGCCGCGCGAATCGAGAGGATTCTTGCTCGGGTCAGGCGAGTAGAGGTGCACCGCGTCCGTGTCTCCAGCTAGCGCTCCCGTGCACGAGGCCATCATCCCGAGCTGCGCGGATACGAATCCGGTGATCTGCGCCGCGTAGATCGGCATGAAGAAGGCACCCGCCTTATAGAGCCTGGCATCGCGGAGGAACTCGATGAGCGGAACGGTCCCAGGAGCGTCCGATACGCTGAACTGGTCGAGCAGCTCCATGTACTCGTGCACGACGTCTATGGCCCCGTGCAGGCTTGCGACGCGCGCGTCGAAGACGCTCGCACGCTCGTCCTTGACGTCCTCGTGCACCTGCCCGAAGAAGAGCACATCCGAATCGACGTCTCCGTCGGACACGAGGATCGCTAGCACCGACTTCGCGATAGCGTTCTTATGCTTCCTGAAGTTCGGGACTGGCACCACCAGCTCCCACCTGAACTCGTTCGCGTTGACCTCGATGAGCTTGCCGTAGCTCGAATTCATGAGGAGCTTCGCCAGCAGCCCGAGCGGGCTCCGGCCGTGCTTCTCCTTCATCGCATAGAGCTCGAGGACGAAGGCTCGAAAGAACGACTTGCTGTTCGAGCCCTTGATCCAAACGCCGTCGTGGATCTCGTCAACCTCGAGCGAGCCCCGCACGACCCCGATCACGATCTCCGGAATGGTGACGGAGATTTCTTTGAAGTCACCCATGACGTACCGAAGCCGCTCGTCGTCGTGGATGCGGAAGGTCGGGTATATCGGGTCCCTACATCGACCAGAGATCTTGAGGACGCCGAATTTTCCCCTCCAGTCGCGGTAGTCGAACGACTTGGCGGGAGGGACCTGCACGTACTCGGCCGTCACCGGGTCTGGGAGCATGGTCATGACGGCGGGGTACGCGCTCTTGAGGTCAAGCGACACGCATCCCTCGTATCGCCCCGGGTTAGCGCAGAACGCCCTCCCTCCGTAGTAGGCCTCCGCGCCGAGACGATCAGCCCACACAGGAGGCCTCTTCCACGACTCGATGTCCGGGTGCTGGTCAAACGCCTTCGCGAAGAGGATCCTCGCCGCGGCCCCTGGGGCGCTCGGCGGGATGAGACCCGTCCGCCTGACCACGCGAGGGTCAATCTCTGTGAGGAGCTCGACCGTCTTGTGAAGGAGGGCTCCGGTTCGGTCTGCATCGCGCATCGCGTAGCTCACTCGGGCGGCGATCTCGGTCTCGCTGAACGACTCGAACTCGCGTTCGTGCACGTTCTCTACCTCGGCCTCGATGTCCTCCTTGCCTTTCAGTCCGACGTCCGATAGCGCCGCGTCGAGCGAGCACTTCCAGTAGCCCGTGAGATCTACGCCTAGCAGCCTGACGATCCGCTTCTCCTCGTGGTCGCGAATGTACCAAGCGAACTGCGGCGCGCTTGTGTCGATGTAGCTAGTCCACTCGATCTCGAAGCGTTCGGACACCTTCATGATGTAGGAGTCGGAGCCCGAGTAGATGCGTCTGAGGTGCTCGTGATGAGGAAAGAGCCTCGACATATCGTATGGAAGGTTGAACCAGATCGAGACCGTGATGGGTATGCTCTGTCGCCTGCCGTCTCGCCGAGACCGACGCCGTTCTCGCCGCTCTTCAAGCGTGAGCTGCCGCCTCTGCCTGGTGCGAGAAGGCCGCGGCATGTCTACGCCGTACCTCTCGCACACGAGGGCCAGGAAGCGCTCGATGGTGTTCTGCCCATCGCGCTCATCAATGACCGTCTGCCGGTCGAAGAAGGCGACGGGGATGAGGTCGGTCGTGAGCACCTTTTTCTTGAGCGTCGACTCCGTGTCGACCGCGAAGATGCGCTCCTTACCGATCAGGTCATACGCCTGCGACTTTTTGAACGTATCTGAGGTCGTGGTCCTCCTGACCTTGACCCATCCACCGTCCTTGAACATCGGGTAGGTGGCCTCCTCGGAGGCTTCGATGATCTCGCTCACTTCTCGCTCTCCTCGGTATCGACCTGCCAAGCGGAGAAGAAGGCATTCTCGAGCTCGCCCTCTCGCGGATACTTTTCGTGAAAATCATACGGCGAGAACGAGTCCACCCGAGAGGCGAGGCCCCAGAAGAATGTGCGCCTCTCGATGGCTCCCGTCGGGTCCCAGCTCACGATCTCGTAGCCTCGCACCCTTGTGCCGTCGCGAAGCTCGCCGCGTATGACGAAGCCGCCGCGCTTCAACCGCACCGCACGAACGTTTCGGACCGCCTCGCCTCTCGAGCCCTTTCTCCGGGCCCGCGCGAGGAGCTCGGCGGCATCGATGCGAGGGACATACCTGGACCTAGCCTCTTGAGCGATGGCCTTGCGGCGCGCACGCTCTCGCTCTCGCCTGGCCTCGCGCTCCGCCTCGCGGCGTTGACGATCGACCTCGAGGGCGGCCTCGAACTCGGCTTGAAGCTCACGAGCCCGCTTCTGTTTCTCCCGATAACGCTCCTGGCGGCGCCGCTTTGTCGCAAGCAGCTTCGCGAGCCTCTCATGTTCCTGCCTCGCACGGAGCGCCGCCTGGATAAACTCGAAGCTCGGACCGCGGGCGCTGGACGGAGTCAAGGGCTTTCCCCTTGCTCGACCCTTCTTTTTATGGGACGTTGCCACTGAAACTCCGATCTAACCGGGGTCCGCCGGCCCGACTCTCCACCAGAGGGTCGGGCCTTCTCTTTTTGGAAGAAGCCGGAGAGCTACGACTTTTCAGCCCGCAAAGCAAGCCGCCGGATGCTAGCGTTGCCCCCGCTGATGGCCCTGGCTCGGTCACGTCTGAAGCCCGCAAGGCCCTTTACAGGCACCTCCGTCTCCGAGCATACTCCCTCCCCGAGATAGGATGCCTCCTGGACCGAGACCACACGACCATCTTGTCTGGCCTGCGACCCAAGGGGTGGCAGAAGCGCG
>Ga0334722_10001882_pt1 | contig 24846 bp, 51 predicted proteins | sample C3_bottom_MG_FD_207210 | JGI IMG/M metagenome (GOLD analysis project Ga0334722, IMG submission 207210) | Sediment microbial communities from Yellowstone Lake, YNP, Wyoming, USA - C3_bottom | ecosystem: Environmental > Aquatic > Freshwater > Lake > Sediment | place: USA: Wyoming | collected... | reverse complement strand
TCTTCGTCGAGGTCGTCCTCTTGCTCCTCTTGGGCGTGAGGTCCCGCGAATTTCGCTTCGCGTGTCGCGATCTGCGCTGCGATCTGCGTTTGTGCATGCACCTTCTTGGCGGCGATCGCCTTCTGCACGACGCCCGGCTTGGGCGCGACCAGCATGACCATGCGCCGCCCATCGAGGTTCGGCGTCACTTCTACCGAGGCGATGTCCGCGCAGCGATCCACGACGCGATCGAGGACGGCCTTGCCGGTCTGCGGATGCGCCATCTCGCGCCCGCGAAACACGACGGCCAGCCGAACCTTGTTGCCTTCTTCGAGGAAGCGACGGATGTGCTTCACCTTGAAGTCCATGTCGTGCTCGTCGGTCTTGGGACGAAACTTGATCTCCTTCGTCTCGAAGGTCGTCTGGCTCTTGCGTTGCTGCTGCTTCTTCTTCGCTTCCTCGTACTTGAACTTGCCGTAGTCCATGATCCGGCACACCGGCGGCGACGCGCCCGGCGAGATCTCGACGAGGTCGAAGCCCTTGTCCTCGGCGACGCGAAGCGCTTGGTACGTCGGCATCACGCCGAGCTGCTCGCCCTCGTAGATGACCCGCACTTCCTGGGCACGGATGCGGTGGTTGATACGGTGCCCCTTGTCGGGGCGGCGGCGATCGAAGCGGCCGTTTGGGCGGCCCATCATGGAAGTAGCATGCTCGGTTGAAGTCCTCGTTGGAGGGCCCGGTTGTACTTCAGCCCGCGACCGACGGCAATTCGCGTTTCCGCGATCAGCGATCGTCGATCATTTTCCGTAGCTTCCGCGTTCGTTTTCGCGCGCTGGTTGCGCGGTATTACTGGACTCGGGTTGTCGTTTGCCTAGCAGCGCGGCTCCCAGTAAGGCGAGCCCGCCGATGCCGAGCCCGAGCAGGAGCTTCGTCGAGAAGCTGCTTTCTGTGGGCAACAAGTATTTCGGTAGATCTTCGGACGCTTCTTCTTTTTTGACGAAGCCGGCCCCCATGACCTTATTGATGCGCGCGGCGCCCTTAGCGAAGGATGCGGTGTGCTTCTTCGGAGCGTCCGGCACGAGTCCGGCGTCTATGCGCTCGACTTCGCCTTTGGGCAGCTTGAGAAAATCTCGATGGTGGATCATCTCGTGGGCGATGACGCGTTCGAGATGCCTGTCGTTCTTGAAGAGCCTCTTTTGAAGCTCCAGGATCGACGTGTGTGGGCGCTCCGAGCGCCACGCTAGTCGCCCGAGCCAAGGCGCCTTGGGGTCATTGCGAATCTTGATGCTGGGGGGCGCTCCGGCGATCTGGAGGATTCCCGTGTATTTGTCCACGTAGCCGTCGATCCGCTCGGCAATCTCAGGCGGAATCGTGGCTTTGGACACGAGGTCAGTTTATCAGATCGTTTGCCCACGAAATTTTTCAAGGCGATCGTCGAGCTCTATTAAGATCAAACGTGGAGGATCGAATGAGCACTGACAAGACCCCGTTGCACGCCGTCGTGAGCGTGATCTGTGACTGCCTCGCGAGTCTCTCAGCCGACGATCAGGCGCGTGCCCTTGAAGCGGCGCGCGTCACCCTCGGACTTCGCACTCCGGTCGCTCAGCCGCTCGTCCCGACACGGGACTTTGCCGAGCCGGCACCGCGGCTCCCGATCGTGCAGGTGGAGATGATGAGCGGCAGTCCGATGGTGATGAATCAGCCGATGCGGCGCCCGGGACGTGCTCTCGTGATGGTGGGCCCGCAGCAGGCTGGTCGACCACTTCGACAGCTCTCCGCGCCGCGCGTGCCCGCGACACCTGGTGTCGAGGCACGCGGTTACGTTCGCACGCTTCGGGCGTTCCGCTAGCGTAGTAGACTGAAGACGATGGTTTCCGCCAAGAAGCAAGGTCCCTTCGAGGTCTTCTCGCACGGCGTCGAGGAGCCGTGGTCGATCTGGCGCGACGGCCGACCCTTCAAGCAGGTGTGGACGTGGGTCGAGGTCGAGAAGATCTTGAGCGGCGACGACGAGCCGAAGAAAGCGACGCCCAAGAAAGCGCGCAAGACGAAAGCGCAGCTCGAGCGCGAGCGCGAGCTGAGTCAGCGCTGGCTCGTGACATTTCAGATGCCCGGCAGTCAGTGGGCATACGTCGCCAGGACAGGGAGCGGCAGTACAATGAGCCCGGACTCCGCGTTCGACTTCGGCTCTCGCGAGGCGGCCGAGTCTCACGCAGCCACGATGCAGGGACCGCGTTCGAGTCTTCGCGCGAAGGTGACTTCGCGGCCGAAACCGTGACTACGCGTCCGGGCGTGGAGATTTCTTAAAACCAGTAGGGAATCTGCGTCTTGATCGCTTTGCTGATCGTCCTATCGGACGCGTCGATGCCAAGCTCACGAACAGCTTCGCAAGCTTCCGTCAGTGTCAGATCTTCGCTGCCCTTGCGGTTGTACACGGCCTCGATCGCATCGGATAAGTTCCGCTTGGCTAGTGAAGGCGCGCTCGTGCGGCCTGACTTCAATGTGGCGTGGTGTCCATGCCCCTCTTCGTCGTGCTTACTGGGACCTCCAGCGTGATGAGGCTCGACGCTCTGTTCGATGAGTTGCTCGGCAAGTTCTCGCGTCGTGTAATGGGTCGGGTTCCACGTCGGTCCAAGATCGAGCCAAGAAGCGAGCTGATCGAGATCAACCTTGTCCCAGTCATCATCACCCATGAGATCAGCCATCATCGCAGCTACGCGTTTGATGCGCGTGCGTTCCGACGTCGCTTGCGCAGCGTGCCGCTTGACGATCTCGCTCGGTTTCTTGGATAGGACGACCGCAATCTCGGTATCGAGCTGCTTGGACGATTTCTTGCGCGCCATGGGGGATATCCTATCGCGTGGACGGGGACTCTTCGTTTCGGCGCACACCCCACACCGTGCGGAAGCCCTCGCTCCGACCGGGCGCCCAGCCGCGGATCGGCTTCGCGAGGCGGCGCAGGAAGCGCTCGTCGTCTTTGTCCTGCTTGTCGGCGCGCACGAACACCTCGCGACCGTCACGTAGCCGCACGATGAACGAGACAGCTGCACTGCCCCAGCAGTAGAGCTTGCCTAGTTGGACGACGTCGTCCGCTGAGAACTCGACTTCCGCGCCGCCGGGCCACGGACAGCCGGTGTTCGAGAGCGTCTTCTCGTGACCGCGCATTAGTAGCGCCCTCCGCGTTCGCGCTGCTCGCGTGCGGCTTCTTCTTTCAGCGCGGCCTCCAGATCGAAGTTCTGGCCGGTCGTCTCGATCCAATAAGCGAGGTCGATCGATCCGCATGCCTCGACGCGTCGGCAGAACGCTTCGACTTCGTTCTTGTGATTGTAGTTGGCGACCCAGAAGCCCTCCGGGCTCTTGATCGCGCCGCGCACCATATACGTCGCGTGCTCGAACGTGCGGCCGTCAGCGACTCCGTCGATCGTGGTCGCGGCACGGAACGTCCAGTCGTAGCAGTACAGGTCGCCGTCTTCGCCCTGCGCGCGGTAGAGCGGTCCCGCGATCGGCATGCACCAGAGGATCTTCACACGCGTCGTCTTGGTCATGCTCGTCGTCAAGTGCAGCCTGCATTCCACGACCTGACACGTCCTACGAAGAGACGCAGTAGGTCTCTCCCAGCGCGTCAAGCTCGTGATCAGCCGTGCCTGGGTAGGCGGCTACCCGTGTCTCGAGCGCGCCGGGATCTGTGAACGTCAGACCCTGGGTACACGATGCCCCGAGCATCGGTGCGGGGACTTGGCGTGCACTCACTATGCTGTCAGGATGGCGCGGCGGTTGCTCCTGGTAGAAGCATGGCGACGAAGAAGCGGCAGTCGAAGGAGCAGAAGCTGCGTGACGCGGTGGCCTACGCGGCCTCGTGCCTAAAGGAGGCGGGAGCCCCGCTCCACGGCCTCGGGCCGAGCCTGCACTACGCGGACGCGTTCGAGCGCTATTCCCGCGCGCTGAAAGATCTCCTTCAGTTCGACTGTCCGCTCCACGTCGCCGACTGGAGCTGGGACGGCTACGAGGGGAACTTCCACTTCTATTGGGAGTTCACCGCGCAGCTCGCGCAGCCGGGTGCGAAGTACGACCACGACACGCGCGGCCTGGCGATGCGTACCATGGCAAGGCTCGACCCCGAGAAGCCGCTCGACGAGGAGCTGACGCGCCTACGCGCCGAGGCCGATCACTACGACGAGCTGCGCCGCGCGACGCTGCGCTGGGCGAGTGCCGCTCGCGCGGCGTCACTCAAGGAGTCGGCGTCGTGAGCGGCTGGTCGGACGGCCAGGTCCGTACGTTCGCCAAGCAGATCGCCGGCAAGTACCAGCCCGCGTGGTTTTTGCTGGCTCCCGAGCACCATCGGATGGCGACGGAGACCTCCGCGGCTCAGGAAGAGTCGGAGGAGGAGGCGTCGTGAAGGATCTCTCCAAGAAAAGGCTCGGCCAGCTCTCTAAGGCGCTCGACGTCGCGCAGGCGGCGTTCCGTGCCGAGGTCGAGAAACTCGCCGAGGAGGCACGCACCGAGATCCTGCCGTACTTCAAGAAGCACAACTACGACTTCGTGTCCGGCAACGGCACGTGGTTCATCTCGAAGCCCGCGGCCGACAATGCCGATTACTACCGGCCGGAGCTTCACGTCGAGGACGAAGACCTGCCCGCCAACATCCGTGAGCTGCTCTGTTTGGAAACCGAGCGAGATCAGCCGCTCGGTTACTTCATCCGCGCTATCAAGCGGGGGGAGTGGTAGTCATGCAACGCCTTCAGTGTCCCTGGATGCCTCCGTGGCTCACGCGGCTCTACATCGAGCGTGCCGCGTACGAGCGCGCCGGTCGTCCCCGCTATGTCGTCACGGACGCGGACATCGAGGCTGAGCTGACCGAGGTCGCACGTCGTCTTGGGAGGTCGCGATGAGCAACGACCTTCGCGCCTGGCCCAAGATCCTCTCGTACGGCGGCGGGCTCGACTCGTTCGCGATGCTCCTGACCGCGATCGCGCGCGGCGAGCTGCCCGACGTCGTGGTCTTCATGGACACAGGGCATCCGCTGGATCCTGGCGAGTGGCCCGGCACGTACCGTCACATCGACGAGGTCGTGCGGCCGATCTGCGCGCAGCACGGCATCGAGTTCGTCAAGATCGACCACACCAACTACCCGGTCCGCGGCGGTACGAAGGGCGAGGCGCGCTCTTTGTTCGCTTGGTGGGAGGCGCGCAAATCGATGCCGATGGCAGGCCCCGGTCGTCAGTGCACCACGATCGCCAAGGTCGAACGTTTCGAGCGGTGGGCCAACGATCGCTTCCCCGATCAGGACATCGAGGTGTGGATCGGCTTCGAGGCAGGCGAGGAGAAACGCGCGAAGAAGGATCCGAACACAGGTGCGAACCGCAAGGTGCCCAAGCTCAAGAAGGGCGCCAAGCCTCGCGCGCGGCGTCATAACCGTTTTCCATTGATGGAGCAGGGGCTCTGCCGCTGCCGCTGCGAGGCGCTCGTGCGCGCGAGCGGCTATCCCGTGCCGCGGAAGAGCGCGTGCCTGGCATGCCCCTTCGGCAGCCTTGGTGACTGGCAGACATTTGCACGTGAGCTGCCCGAGCAGTACGCGCGCGTCGTCAAGATGGAGGCTGATCGACCGCTCACCAAGCCCAAGGAGGGCGTGCACGACGGGCTCAAGCTCTCGATCATGGGTTTCCGCAAGGGCAAGGGCACCCCGCTTCCCGTCTTCGTCGAGAAGAAATACAGGCCGAAGGTCCACCCGTGCAAGATTTGTGGTGCGGCGAATCGCGCGACGAAGGCGACGGGCTGCGACTACCTCGAAGAGGGCCGCACGGAGGCCGCGGCATGACCGGTATCGTCGAAATGTTCGCCGATCTCGACGGTCGCGATCTCTATGAATGCGCGATCGAGCGCTGGGCAGCGTGGACACGCGCTCGGATCGCGGCCACGAATTACGAGCACGTCAAGCGCTGGCGCAAACAGAACCCCGAGAAGTTCCGTGCCCAGCGCAAGCGCAACCTGAAGGTGTGGGCCGAGCGCTATCCAGAGAAACTGCGCGCTCAAGACGCGGTATCGGGATCGGCATCGCGAAGCGATGCGCGCGAATTGGCGCAAGAGCAGTACGACATACCGGCAGTGCCGGCAATGCAAACGGGGCGGCGACGCGAAGGTCGTGGCGTGACGCAGAAGCACTACCTGATCATCGTCGCGGACGGACCGCTGATGATCCTGCGCGTGCCGTGGCCGATGCCGCGGTGGCGCAGCATCTTGCGCGCGTCGACGGCGGTGATGCGATCGCACGGCCTCCGTCAAAAGGACATCGTCTCGCTCGATGGCCTCGTCGCGTATCCATCCGAGCGGACCGCCGAAGATCGTAGTCTGGTCGCCCGCGTCGATGCGGGCTATGAGGGGGCCAAGGATAAGGTGTCGGACTTCTGGTTGTACGACTGGCGTCGCGACGCGTTCAAGCTCGTGCGCGCTGCGACGGAGGTCGCATGAAGATCACCAACCCCGACGTCTACAAGCTGCGCCTCGCGTCGATGCGCGCATGTCTGGACTCGATCGAGCACGCGCTCGACCAGGACGGCGGCATCACCAAGGAACCGTACGATGCCCTCGGGCACTCCTACGATCAGCTGCGCGCGCTGGCGAATCACGTCGTGCACGGTCATCCGTTCGTGAGGCTCCGGTGATCTACATCGTCACGATCCAAGATAAGACGCTCTACGGCGAGCCTGACGTCGCGCTGGCCGTCGTCGATGCACCCGACGAGGAGACCGCCGTCCGTGCGGCGCGCCCAACAATCGAGGAGCTGGCCGAGCGCGGGCGCTGTCGCTGCGTGCCGCACGCGAGGCAGCTCGAACCCGGGAAGTTCTACCGCCTGGGCGCGGTGGTCCGGCTACCACGCGATCCGAACGTGGAGGTCGAGTCGTGAGGCGTGTCAAGGTTAGCGTGCATCAGCGCACGTCGCGCGTGAAGGTCCGCATCGTAGTGGAACACGAAGTCACGGAGATCAAGTCGTGAACAATCAGCTCTCACGCGACGCGTTGAAGGACGCACTCGACGGACTTGCTGCCTACGATCACGGCGCACTCGACAGTGGAATTCACGACGAATCGCTTCGCGCACGGGTGAAGCAGCAAATTCTGGCGATGCCAGACAAACAGAGGCTGCTGTCCGAGATTGCACGTGAGCTGTTCATGACCGACGAAGCAATCGCACAAGGGTACGGCCTTGTTGACGTCGTCGAGTTTGCGCAGTGGCTCGACAACGACATGGGGTTGCTGTGAACAAGCCTGACGACATCGAAACGACCGATCCTTCACCGCGCGCGTCGAGCGTAAGCTCGCCGCACAGAAGAGTCGGTGAAGAAGATCGGTGACCAGACGGCATGCTGACTGCTACGCTGCTTTGCTCGCGGGCGATGCTGAGTCGCCCAGAACCTCGCTGAAAGGAAACGATCATGACGGATACCGATACGCTCGAAGCTGACCTCTCCAAACTAGCTGCCGCGATCTCCACGGTCGTCGCTGTGAACGTCGAGGCTGATCAGGCACACGCCGAGAAGCTCGCCGCGCAAGTCGCGCTCGTCGCTCGAATCCTGGAGATGGCGCGGCCCGCGGCTCGCGCGCTCGGGACACGACCGAAGCTCGCCGACACGTTTATCGTGGAGGGCGGCACGATCGTCGATCAGCACGCGATCTGGCGCGGCGTGATCCTGACCTGCGAGCCGCGTGGGGCCGGTCCGTCACGCAAGAGCACGCCCAGTGACAACGAAGGGATGTACGAAGGTGCGGACGTGTTCCTGCGTGACGACGGAGCTCTCGTGGAGTTGTCGTACGAGGGCTCGTGGAGCCGCTGGCAGGGCACGCGGTGCGAGTGGCGGGGGACGCCGCGCGAGATCACCGTCGAGGAGTTCTGCCGTGACTGGACTGCGGCGGATCCGGCGAAGCTCGTGGCGCAGCTTCTCGCGCTCGCGGACGCCGCGGGTGATCGCACGAAGGCGATCGCGAAAGCGCGGGCACGGATGGACAAGTTCCGCGCGGTCTTGGCGCTGCTCTAGGGGGATGGTCGTGACTCCGAAGAAGCAGCAACTCCCCGACTTGCCGTGTCCGCGCTGCGGCCATGCCGACACGATCCCGCTGCGGAACTACGGCCGGCCGATCGCGGGCGAGGCGACGGGCACGTCGCGCTGGCAGTGCCTGGAGTGCAAGCACCAGTTCGACGGGCCCAAGGTGCGGCGATGAGGCGCCGCGACGCTGTGCGAATCGAGATCCGTGCCGCGGAGATCGCGGCGCAGATGATTCACGAGATGCGGCACGACATGACCATCGAGGAGCTGGTCGGATGGATGCGCTGCGGAGACAACCGCGAGCGAGGATCCTATCCGAAGTCGTCGGCATGGCAGACAGGCTGGCTCGCCGCGATCATCTTCGCCGACGAGGCTGCATGACGGGAACGCGAGCACTCTCTCATCCGTGGGGCCCGTGGGCCGGCGGCGGCACCGAAGCGTTCGAGCAGGCCGACGTCCGCGCACTCGGCAAGCTCAAGCGCTGGGGCGACGCGCGCGTGCTCTACCTCGTGCGCTTGGTCGACGGCGCCGAGCTGTTCGCGAACGCGAGCCAGCAGCCGCCAGCCGACGAGAAGTGGCTGCGTAAGCTCGCCGCCGAGGTCGATACGCCGATGCCGACGCGAGATTGCGGCTGGGCGGTAGCCTGGGGCTGCGCCTCAAAAGGGGTCCGTTCCTCAATACCCTAACGCCTTCCCCAAAACCCCAGTCAACCTCCAGTAACCACGGGCTCCGATTCGCGGAACACGAGAGCTACTCCGACTGCACTCGCACCGAGTTTCGACGGGAATCGAACCGTGTTTCCTCAAAACCCGACGGAACTAGAACCGCGCTAAGTACGTGACGTCGATCTGGGTAATGGTCGACCCAGTGTTCCGAAATTCACGATCGATCGTGGCGCTCAAGAGCCGGGTGAGCGCACACCCCGTGAACCGAGTGACCGAGATCCGCCTGGTAACAGAACGAAGCAGAAAACGCGCGTTTTGTTACCAGGTTAGATAGACTCGGGGGAGGACCATGCCGAAAAAAACCACCGCCCAGCTCCAGCGGGAGATCAACCAAGTGCTTGCGCGTCCGCCAACGCGCGGATCCGGGCCGACGGCTCGACTTGCACATGCGACGAAGCGCGAGATCGACGTCTACACCTTTGACGATCTGTCGCCCAAGGCGAAAGAGCGCGCGATCACCAAGTACCGAGAGTCGGGCGCGGCATGGGATTCAAGCGATACGGAGCTGCTGCGGGAAACCTTCGTCGATTGGCTCGACGAGAAGGGTCTCCCGTCCGATGACGTGCGCTGGCGCTTGAGTAACTCGCAAGGCGATGGCGTGGCTTTCTACGGGCAGTTCGACCTGGAGAAATACCTGCGGGTGAACAAGTTGAAATCAAAGTTCCCGGCACTGTCTCGTGTTGCCGAGGACATCGAGGCCAACATCGAGAAGGTTGGTCCACACATGTACGATCACTGGAACACGATGCGCGTCGATTTCACTCCGCGAGTCGATTTGACCGATCGTCAGCAGACCGAGCTGGATAGCTTGGAAGAGTCGATGAAGGGCCAAATCAAAGGGGCCTCGCAAGAGCTGGAAAAGGCCGGCTACGCGGATATCGAGCATCGCGAGAGCGACGAGACAATCGCGGAGTTCCTCCGAGAGAACAACTACGAGTTCAACGTCGACGGAAAAACGATCTAGCGCGGGTTGATGACTGACGACGATAGCTAGGTGATCACCTTCCCGCAGTGCGGACACGTTGGCTTGGGCAGCGCGAGGCCCTGGATCACGTCGTGGAGCGAGACTTCGAGGAGCTTCGCGATGCGGAACGCGATCGTCGTGCTCACCTCGGCGCGGCCTGACGTCATCTCGACGCGCTGGCTGTGCGAGATCGGCAGCGCCTATACGTCGCCCTCGGCGTCCTCGGCGCATCAATGCTTGGAGGTTCTGGCCCCCATTGAGCACCACCGAAGGACGCGCCTACCCGGGGGCGCCTGCCACGGAACTTTCCATCTGTCTTCATTTCGCGTACCTCACCGTCAGCTTGAGCTTGGTCATAGCTTCACAGCCCGCCAGCGTCCCGCCCCGTGCTCGCGCGCCAGCCTCTGGTAGACGCGCGCGGCGCTGGCGTGTCTAGCGGCGGTGCGCTGTCTGCCGATGCGACGGCTCGCCAGCGCCTTGTCGGCTAGCTCCATTTCGTACATGGCACGCGCGAGGTAGTCCTCCGCAGTCTTCTCTTCTCCGAGAGGCACGCCACTCCAAGGATTCATTTTGCCGCGTTTCATTTCGCCTCGGGGCGCCACCACGTGAGTTCCGCGAGTTGATCGCCAACCATGCTGCGGATGCGACCTGCGGCAACCTGGCGATCCTTGGTGTCGGCCGGCAGAGCAACGACCAGGCGCTCTAGCTCGCGCAGATGCTGTCTCACCTTGTCGGTCGGGTCGGTCTCACGCTGGTAGTGACACGGTCCGGGATGAGGATGCTCGCGATAAGTGCAGAGCTTGGATGGGGCGCTGTTAGCTTCATGAGTCTTCACGGCGTCAGCGCTTCCACTTGAGTGCGCGAATGAGCGCGTCCTGCGAAGCCGTGTTTTTTGCGTTTGGCACAACAGCGGTGATCACGTGCTCCGGGGTCCCCGTGAAGTTGCCCCACTGGTACATGCGATCACCTGCATGGCGATAGAGCCCGTAACGAAGGTTCTTGATCCCGTGCTCTCGCATCGATTCCAAGCCGGCACGCGCGACCCGAACACTCGGAGGAAGGACCGAAGTCTCCTTCGAGGCTGTCACTGGCTTGGCGAGCGCCTCGTCGATTTCGCGTTGAAGTTGCGTCGGCGACTTCTTCTTCGTTGCGTGATGCCGCGACGCGCCTTCACGTGTCGCCGTAGTTCCTGGGCTGCTCTCCACGTCTCCCGTGTAATCGGCGCGCATGCGACTGTAGGGCGCGCGCAGCTTCGGCAGCCGTTCTTCTTTACACCGTTGCTCCAGCTCGTCGCTATAAAGTGACCACAGCGGAACCCACGCGTTGATTGTTCCCTCGGTGGTCCCGCTCGGATCGAACACGAGCACTTCGCGCGCATTGCCTGTCAGCTTGCGAAACGAAGTGTCCTCGTATTGGCCGGTTCGCATCGAGAACTTCGTTTGCTCGACGCGATCACGCCGCTCGTCTTTGGGCGTTTTTTTCCATGTGCATTCTTCGAGCTGTTTTCGGTTCACGGCTAGCTCCTAGACTTCGTCAAAGGTAACAAAATGCGTGCTGTTTTCGCTATTTTGTTACCATTGAAGATCCTGCTAGGCGATCACCTTTCCGCAGTGCGGGCACGTCGGCTTGGGCAGGCTACCGAAGACTTTCTTGCACGGGCATGCGCTTCAATCGTCAGAGCTTGCGTCCGAACAGATATCCACCCCGGTAACGCATCACGAACCAGTTCTCCGGCGGCGCCTTGACCGGATTCGTGATTTGAAGCGTCTCAGGATCGACACGGTAGTTCGTCGAGTACGAGAAGTCGTTGATGTACTTCTCGATGCGCGGAATGCTCGTCGCAGTCGCGAGCTTCGTGTACTCACTGACCTTCAGCCCTGTCTTGTCTTTCACCGTCGAGTGCGTGCGCTTGCCCGTCTCCCACAGACTCTTATCCGTGGTTTTCACGGCGTAATCCCCACCGGAAAGATGGGTCAGCGTGGCTTCCTTCAAGCTCCGAAGCTTCTTGAAAGCGACGAACAGCGCATCTCCAGGAGACGTGATGTGCGGAAGTCCATCCGCGAGGACTTCGCGTGCGCGAATGAGGTTGTGCTCTGGGCTACCGAACACAACGCGATGCGCGGGATCTTCACCTCGACGAGCAAGGGCTTCGTCGATCTCACGCTGAAGCTGGGCGGGTGATTTTGGCATGGTCCAGCTCAGCGTCCTTCTACTGCGCGTACCGCAGCTCTTAGGAAGGACTTTGCAGCTTCGATATCTGCCGGATACGTCTTCTTTTGCGAAAGAGCTGCTAGCGCACCCTTCGAGGCTTCCAGCAAGCGCTGCAATTTTTGATCTGTCGTCAAACCGGCCATGACGCATGGTAACAAAATACCTGGACTTTCGTCTATTTTGTTACCGTCGAGCCGCACCTGCTAGGCGATCACCTTCCCGCAGTGCGGGCACGTCGGCTTGGCTATCGCGAGGCCCTGGAGCACGTCGTGGAGCGACACTTCCAAGAGCTTCGCGATGCGGAACGCGATCGTGGTGCTCACCTCGGACCGCCCCGAAGTCATTTCCACGCGCGTGCTGTGCGCGAGCGGGAGCGCTTTTTCGACGCTGAACCAATTGCCGAGCCGAGCGCGAAGCGCATGCAGCGTGGCGAGGACGTTTTGCTGTTCGGCCCTGGATAGATCGCGGTACGGCATGGCTACTTGACCTTGGGAGGCGTGAGCTTGCGCGCGTGGTGCTCGACCTCGGCCAGCGAGCGCGCATGGCAGCGTCGATAGAAATCCTGGTCTGTCAGGAATCGGCGATAGAGCGCGCGTAGGCGTTCGTTTGGTGGAAGATCGCGGTACGCCATTACCATCCCTCCGGCAGATCTGACTCAGGGACGCCGAGGCGCACGAGCGCGCTCTTAGGAGGCTGCGTACTGCCGAGGTCCGGCAGCTTCGCAATGAGATCTGGCGCCCAGTAACGCGGATTGATGTCGAACTTCTCCACCGCCTGGATGAGCTGGGCGATGTTGTGGCAGACGAGCCGCAGCATCAGCTCGTTGTGCTGCGCATGAAGCTTGCGCGACCGGAGTGCGTGTCCGAAGCGTGTCTTGAGGACATTGTTGCCGGACTCGGCAAGCGACCTCTGGCCATAGTGTTCCCAGTACAGGTCCTGATCTTCCAGAAACCTCTGATACAGACGCCCCAGCGTCTCGGGATGCGTTTTGCCCGTGACGCCTTTCGGCCAGTCGAAGAAGGGGACAGCGCCAGCTTCCTCAACGGCCTTGACGTTGTACCAAGCGGTGTATGCGGCATCTCCGCACCATCGGGTGATGCGTCCACCTCCGGCGCCGATGCGACGAACCATCTCGGGCAAAAACGGCGACTCTCCAGCCCGCCCAGTGAGCTGCGCGGCAGGCACACAGAGCGTTCGTACGCCGAAGACGAGCAGCGCGTTCACCCAGTTGTGCCTGAACGTCGGAGCGCGCTTCTGCTCGTCCTTCCCGTGTTTCTCGGTCATGTGGTGGTCATAGACGCTCGATCCGAAGCCGGTCCCGTCCATCGCGAACGTGTCCTCAAGACCGATGAGAGGAAGCGCAGAGCCCGCGAGCAGCCGATGGAGCATCGGCATGTGATCGGGATCTGCGAACACGCGGAGCAGCGTGTTGTAGGAGGGCATTTGGGTCAGCGTGATCCGGCCAAGGTCCCAAAGCTCTTGCGCGCGAACGACGGCTTCTCCCGCAGTGAGGTTCTCGAAAGCGCGGATCAGCGCGACCAGGAACACGTCACGCAGCGGGACCTCGGGTCGGCCGTTTTCGCCGATCACTCGTTCACGGAGCCCGAGCCCGTTGATCAGCATCTCGCAGAAGTGAGGACCGGCGTACGGGATCAGTGTCCGACAGCGGTTCATCACCTTGTCGTTTCGCTTGCGCGGCTTCCGTGGCTCGCGAGACAGCTCTGGACGATCAGGCATGAGCAGCTCGCTTCCGTCCGCGAGCTTGAGCACGTGGATGACGCACCAAATGTGCTTGCAGCGATGAGGACGATCGTGACCTCCGAGCCTGGACCAATCCAAACACGAGCAGCTCTCGGCCTTCGTGTCGACGACGTACTTGCTGCCGTTGCCCGCGGCACTGGGCACGAGGTACTTCGTGCCGATCAGCGTCTTGATCGAAGCCTTCTCCGACCGCGCAAGAGCTAGGCCCCGCTGCGAGCGGAAGTCCGAGGGAGAGATCTCGCCATTCATGATATACAAAGTATAGCCACTGGCTATGACATCGAACGGGTTTGACACCGTGCGCCAATGGATATACAAGGGCTATCAAGGACATGGCGACCAAGACCAAGGCGACGAAGACAAAACGTATTAAGGACAAAGGGATCCTGATCCGCGTCACGGAGGCGCAGAAGAAGGTGCTTGCCGAGGCCGCAAAGAAAGAGGGCCTCGGGGTCAGCTCGTGGATGTTGTCGGTGGCGCTGCGCGAAATTGAGAGGAAAGCGAACGCCGCGAGCGCTGCTGGGAGGTGACGATCAGTTCACATCGGACTCTCCTTCCGGCACGGTCAACGCGAACATCGGCCCGTGCTCGTTTGAGCCAAAAAATGCGACGATGCCTTTCGCGTGTAGGCGATTGATCTCCGACATGAGCGTAGCGGGCTTGAGCTTCCGACCTTTGTCGCGGAGAACGCGATCGACTCTGATCTCCAGAACACGGCGATCCATCGGAACCTCGCCCTTCGAGAGCACGTCGATGATCACGGCCTGGATCGTCTCGATGCGCTCAGCGGGCACCACGCCCGGAAGCGTCCACAGCGTGCTCGTGCGCTTGCCGTGGCGAACCGCGCGCCCCTGCTTCTCCAGCAGCTTCAGGATTCGGAACGCGTTGGGAACCGTCTGGCCGGTCCGCTCCGCGATCTCGTACGTGCGAAGGCCGATCCTGTGATCGTCGAGGATCTTCAGGATCTGATCGGTGTACTTGGGTCCAGGCTTCATCTGGCCCCGCGCGCGGAGGCCCGCACGCTGGAGGCGTCGTCGGAAGTTCGTCCGATCTTCGTCGGCCAGGCGAGCTGCCACGGTGACCGATCCGTTCGCTTGCTTCATCAGATCGGTTAGGTAGTCGCGCTCGATGTCTTCCGCCGCTCGCCGCTTGATCACTGCGATCGGCAGATCCGTGGGCGACGGCTCCTCAGCGGACGCCGCTGCTGGCACAACTTCCTCTTCGACAGGTACCGCGACTGACGGCGTGCCGCGCACAGCGGCTGCGAGCCGCTGCTCGATCTCCACGTAGAGGACCTCGCACTGATCGTCGCTAAGCTTCTCTACTGCTGCGCGTGCAGCCGCGAATAGCTCCGCTCTCAACAAAGCGAACCGTCGAACCTCGTCGCGTGAACTTGTCGGCACCGCGGCTGAGGTATCAACGAAAATGGTCGCAAGGTCGGCGATGATCGCTCGTCCTACAACCTTCGCAATGCGGCGAAGGGCGCCACGAATTCGCGGTAAGGTTACAGAACGCAGTCAAATATCAGCGTTTCGTCACCTTGGAGTCCAATGCCTCGTAAGAAAGCCTCGTCACACCCTGTCATAAAGCAGCTCAGGGACGGCCGTTGGTATTACCGCCTAGGATCAAGCGCGGTGTACGCTTGGCAAGGACCGTTCAAGACTCGGAGCGACGCCGTTTGGCTCAGGGGGAAAGCGCTCGACGGCTTGATTGAATTGTTTGATGAGCTTGTGCAGCGTCTTGAAAAGAAACGGTCCAAGCTCACGCGGACGGAAGCGAGATCCAAGCGCCGTGCATGAGACGACTGCTATTACTTGCCGGTCACTCGTCGCCAGCGGTAGATGCTCAGCGTCTTGGGCTTCAGACGGATCCCGCGCTTGCGGAGCTGCTCGGACATCTCCTTGGGATCGACGTCCGACGTGATCATCAGGGACACGATCGCCATTACTCGACGTGTCGGCGGGGCGCCGTCGTACGTCCGCCGCTTGCGTCTGATCGCCTTGATGAGCCGTTCATGCGCCGCCACCTCTACGTAGACGTGCTCCGCGATGTCCAAGATCGTCGCTGCCTGTTGTCGAAGTTGCTTGTGCATGCGGAGACCCGTCTCGACGAGCTGATCGAACAGAAAGTCGACGAAGTGAAAGAAGCGCTCGTCGTACTCTTGCTGCTCTAGCTCCGCCTTGATCGCACTGCGCGAATAGTTGGAGGGCCGCACGTCCTTCGCCTTCTCTCGGAAGTAGCTCAAGACCTCCAATCGATCTGCGTCGCGATGCGCTTGGCAGCCCTTCTTCTCCAGAGCGAGAGCGAATTCGTCGGCCTTCTTGCGGAACGCGGCGCTATCAAGATAGTGGCCGCGCTTGATGTTGCCGACGACCTCGTCCCAATCTTCCTTCGTCAGGGTGTGAATGCGCCTGACGATCTCCTCGTACTCCTCCTTCGTCGTGTTGTGGAGCTGCGGGGCTAGCTCGGCCCACTCTTCCTTCGTCGCCGTGTACGGGCGCTTCTTCCTTCGAGGCACTCGCCGAGATCGTCGAACGACAGATCGCGGGCTGCAAAAAAGAGCCTGGGGTTTCGACGGTTACGTAAGCACGTCGAGAAGTGCGCAACCCAAACTGCGTCCGGCCGATAAGGTGCTCATGCAGACGGAACAACTCTAACTGACGGTTCGCGCGGCTAGGCCAGCGCGCGCGGCTCGAACAGCGCCCGGGGCAGCGAATCGAGCTGGGACCTCGGGATTGCGAAGACGTTATCGGCGCGCAATCGGCGCGGATTCGCTTCGACGAGCCGCGACACCCGGTGAGCGGTGCCCGCCAACTGGAACAAAACGTATTCACTCGGCAGCACGTCGGGGACCGCTTGCGAGTGTCGGTAGATGCCGTGCTCGTAGCAGATGATTGGAGGTTCCGGTGATGCTAGCAATTGCTGCCCGCCGAGGAGCACCTCGGGCTCAAGGCCCTCGACGTCGATCTTGACGAAACGGACGCGTTCGACGCCTTGTTCGGCGAGCACATCATCGAGCCGGCGCACCGGAACGCGAACGACATTCTCGGTCCGATTCTGGTCGGCCATAGACGGACTGCCGCGAAGGTACAGCCCCATCTCGCTGTTCTCCGCGGCAAGGCCGCTGCGAAACGGACGCACATTTCCGAGGCCATTGATCTCGATGCCAGCCACGAGATCGTCATAGCGCTCAGGCGCTGGTTCAAATGCGAGCACGTGCCCGGTTGCGCCGACCGCCCGTGCAGCGTGAAACGACATCTGACCGACGCTGGCACCGGCATCGACGAACACGTCACCCGCTCGCAGACAGCTTGCGATCACGTGCATGGTTCCCTGCTCGTAGAACCCGCACTGATAATACTGACCACCGTTCGTGTCACGCACGACGAGGTCGAAGCCGAACATCGTCGGGCAGAGTCGCCTTCCGCGCAAGCGGGGCAGGATCCATTTGCACACCACGTTGCACCCGAGCCACAACAGCGGCATCGGCAGTCGGACGCTGAAGCGAGCCAACGCATGTGCTCTATCGAGCCGCCGCGCAAGTGCTCGGTCAGGAATCTGGATGTCAGCAGCGACCTTGGACTGTGTCGGCCCACCCGTCTGATCCGAAGTCATCTCGTCGACGGTAAATAGACCTATGAGGTTCAGTCAATGCCTAGACGTATGAACCTTGTCATGGGTGTTGATCTCGCTGTCGCTGTTCTACGCGCTGAACGATGCGACTCGACGTTCAGCTACGGCTCGGCCACCGAGTGCGCGATCATCGACAGCGTTGTGGATACACACAGGAGCAACTTGCCGAACGTTGCAGCTTCACCGTCAAGTTCATCTCGTCGATCGAGCGCGGCAAGGTCAACGTACCGCTCGTGACGCTGACGACGATCGCGAGGGCGCTGGGTGTGACGGCGTCGGAACTCTTGCTCGGTGTTGACGTGCCGGTGCCACGCGAATTGGGAACTGTCGAACAACTCCTCGCCGGACGATCTCGGGCGCAACAGGTTCGGATTCTCGCTACGATGCGCGAGCTGTTGAGCGACGGATGAAGTGGCTCTAATGAAGCCGAAGGAGGTGCTGATGTGAGTGCCCTAGAATCGGGGCTTGCTGTCTCCGAATTGCGCGCTGAGCTTGGGTTCTAGGGCACGGCCCCCATGCAAGTAGAGCACCGGTTCCTCAAAACCTGACGGAACTAGAATCGCCGAATCGCGGCTCTCCTCAAAAACCGACAGAAGTAGAACCGCGTTTCCTCAAAACCCGATGCGAGTAGAATTTTTCTTCCTCAAAACCCATGTCGGTTCCTCAAAACCCCCGTTTCCCGAGGGGGTTTTGGGGCGCACTCACAGCCTGGAAGGACGTGGCTTCGTGACCTGGGTAGTTCAGAACCCGTGTCTCGAGCGCCACGCCGATCCGCGTAACCCGCGTGGGATGTCGACTCCTGGAGACCGGGTGCCAAGGTACCCGGGATTTGGCTACGCGCGCTTGCGACGCGGTCACGTGGGCACGCGAGCTGCTTCATACGTGTGGTCATGAGCATCGCCGTCGACATCACCTTTCGCAGCCGCGTCCTCGCCGTCTACACCGGCAAGCAGGGCTGCATGTGCGGTTGCAAGGGCACGTACCGTTACACGGCGCTGACCCGCGCAGAGGCCGGCAAGCGTCGTGGGTACGAGGTGCGCGACGACGAGGTCAACGAGAGCGTGGTCTCTCGCTCGATCAACAAGGTGCGCTCTTCGGACAACGTCGAGGTGGCCGACGGCCTGGGTGACGAGGTGATCTACATCGTCGATGATCCCGAGACGGGTCGCCGCGTGGCGCTCTACGTGATCAAGGAAGCGCAGGCGAAGTCGTGAAGACGAAGCCCGCCCCCGCGCAGATCGAGGCGCTCGCCGACCGAGCGGCAGACTCCTACTCGGCCGACGACTACGCGTCGTGGAAGGCGTGCGCGGCGGCGCTCCTGCGGCGCGGCTACACGGATCGGCAGGCCGAAGAGATCCTGCGGTCGAAGATCACGCGTTGGGCCGTCGATGCGGCCGGTAAGCCCGAGGGCCGGGCGACGGCCAATGACCTCTTGCGGTTCATGGACAGCTGTCCCGAGCACGCCATCGCGGTGCTCTACGAGTCGGGTCTCCACACGCTGAGCGATCAGGAGTGGGCCGACTACTACCGCATCAAGGGCGACGGCGATCGGCACTGCACGCGGACTGAGCTGCTCGACCGCGCGACGAAGCTCGCCGCCGATCGCGCGCCCGAGCTGCCGCTGCTCCTCGTCCAAGACGAGGTGAAGCTGGTGCTCAACTACAAGATGCCCGCGCTGTCTCCGTATGGCGGCAGTAGGGAGCGCGCTGAGTGGTTCGTCGGTGCCGTCGCTACGGAAGTGATCGAGCGTTTGGAGCGCGCGACCGTTCTGTCGCGTAGGCGCTCGCGCGCACGGAGGGCGTCGTGACCGAGCAGGAGTGGCAAGAGCGCTGCATGATCACGAGCACCAAGGGCCGGATCTGGAAGCGTTCCGAGATCCGCAAGCGTGCCGCCGACAAGTTGAGGGCATTGCTTCCCGACACAGCTCCGCTCCTGCGGCGCACTGCGGTCCAGCTCGTACTCGACGATCCCGCGTTCATGCGTCCGCGCACCGGCATGGTACCTGCTCGCGTGATCGAGGACTCCTCGATGGAGGCGTACCTGAACCTGACGATTCCTGACCGGCACGCCGCGACGTCGGCGCTTCTCGGCTCGTTGAAGGGAGGACGTCGTGAGTGACACCGTGCGCCACTTCGTCGTCGTCATGGTGGCGATCCTCGTCGCCTACTTCTTCCTGCACGTGCTGCGGGCGTTCAACGTCGCGGCGGAAGCTCGTGGACTCTGCGCGGGTATCGCGGGCTACATGGCGGGCGATCTCATCGCGTCTGCGGTTGGTCGCCGTCGGAGGAAGCGGCAGTGACTGCGAAGGCGCCCAAGCGCACCGTCGAGGAGCGCATCGTCCACGCTGAAATGATGGCGGCCCGCTATCTCGGCAACTACAACGAGGAGCTGGAGGCTGGACGCGCGAAAGCCGCGGAGAAGATGCTCGCGAAGTCGCAGTATCGGCTCGATGTCGCCAACGATCTGCGCGGATGGGGTGAGTAGCCGTGCTGATCAAGATCACAAACTACTGCTCCATGGGGTGCAGCCACTGTTGCGAAAATTCCACGGTGGCCGGCGAGCACATGACGCGCGAGACCTTCACTGCCGCGCTCGCACTCACCGAGCGTCTTGAAGGCGCCGCCTGGCGCTCTGGTATCCCGCGACGGATCTTGATCAGCGGTGGCGAGGCGACCGAGCATCCCGACGTCGAGTGGTTCCTGGAGACGGTGATCAGCCGTGGCTTTGACGTCATCCTCATCACCAACGGAATGTGGCTCGACGATCCGCTGCGGGCGAAGATCCTACGCCCCGAATGGAAGCGCCTGATGGTTCAGGTCACCAACGATCCGCGCTTCTATCCCAAGCAACCGACCAACATCCCGACGGACGATCCGCGCGTCGTGTTCGTGCCGACGCTGACCATCCTGGTGCCGCTGGGCCGCATGAAACCCGCGCGGGCTCATTCTGGACAGGACGGCGTGCCGGTCCGCAAGGGACCCACGTCGTTCAACCTTCGATCGCTCACGCGCTCGCTCGGCGACGTTCGCGAGGCGCTGACGATGCTGCGCGCGCGGGCCGCGCTCGGGATGGCCGGCAACTGCTCGCCGAGCATCTCGTCCGACGGCACGATCGTCGCGGGCGAGACGTCCAACTGCTTTCCGATCGGCGACGTCCACTCGACGGCCGATGAGATCACCCGCGCGCTCGGGGAGATGCAGTGCAATAAGTGCGGCCTGGTCGACAACCTGTCCCAGGCGGAGAAGCTCGCGATCGGCGAGGCGAGGATCCACCTGCGATGAGCGCCATGAACATCACCATCCACTGCAAGCTCGATGACAGCGCGTGGTACAGCGCGACCAGCGCTTTTTCGCTCTGCGAGTCCCGGCTGAGTGTTTGCGCGTCACGCGAGATGTTCATGCATCTCATGACGTCGCACCGTGCGAACGATTTGTGCGTGCAGTGTTGCGAGATTGTCGAGGCGCAGCCGTGAAGACCGAGCGCGGACGTTGCTACAAGTGCGGACAGAAGACCGCGGTTCGCGACGGCGAGGCCGCGGATGGTCGGCCGCAGTACCGCTGCCTCGACGGCAAGTGCAATGACTCCTGGACGAAGGGTCACCAGGGCGAGCCATGGGACACCAAGCCAGCGTCGACGCGGAGGTCGATCTAAGCATGTTCACGTCCGAAGAGATCGAGCTGGGCCGCGCGGCTCTGGAGTGCGCCGAGGTCGAAGGTGACGCGCATCTGCGCGTGCGCGCGCTGCGCATGCTGCGCGATGAGTGCGGCTGGACATTGCGGCGTGCTGACCAAGTCCTGGCGCACCTGCTGGCGTTACCACCACTCTCCAAGGGAGCTGTCTGGTGAAGGTCGCCGAGGCCCTTCTCGATCCGCGGTACCTGTCGCGCTCGCATGCGATCCAGTACCTCAGGCACCAGCACCGGCTGACGCAGGTGTCCGTATCCTACGACGGCGAGCTGTTCGCGGTGTTTCGCAATCCGAGTAACGACGGCGATCCGTGGCCCGTCTGGCACTCGACGCGGGGTAGCTGTTGCAGCCGCGACGGGTTCACCGGGCTGTGGCTTCCGCACGTCCCCGACCTCTTGGCCGAGTGCACGCTGGTGCGGCTCGCCAAGAATGATCGGCCGCCGCCGTGTCAGCTCTACACCTGGCGCGGCAACTGGCGCACGGAAAACGGCGCGCCGATCTCCTATCCCCAGAAGGGAGCTACTTGATGCTGTCCTCTCGTGCACTCCGCGCCGCGGCACTCCGCGCCATCCAGCTCATCGAGGAGCGCGGATTCCGCCGCGGCAAGCGCGGATCTGGGCTCTGCGTCCACGACGCGATCGTGGAGGCTGATCCGAAGCAAAAGTATCGCTGGACGCTCTGGGTGCGGGCCGCGTCCGTCATCTGCGCGACGACGGGCATGCGCCACAGTTTCGGCAAGCGGCTCATTCCGCGCTGGAACGACAAGCCCGGCCGTACGAAGGAAGAGGCGATCGAGCTGCTCCGTCGCGTCGCCGCACACGACGTGCCGTTCACCCATCGCGACTACCTCGGGGTGGTGCACACGTGATCGACGCGATCGATGAGGAGCTTGCCCGCGCGATGGGGGAAGGCGATCTCGACAAGCTGAACGAGTTGGCCGGCTGCGATTGCTGCTGCTCCGATCACTTCTTCGAGCACTGCCACGCGCGCACCTGGGGTGGTTGCCGCGGGCAGGAGTCGCTCACGCGTGATGACTACGTGGCGTGGGAGGATCACTACCGCAAGCATCACGGATTCTCTCGCGACCAGTTCTACGGTGTGGAGGTGATCCCGTGAGCCGCGTGTCTTCGATCCGCGCGTTTCGCGATGCCGTGGAGCTGTTGCGCAAGATCGATCGCAAGTTCGAGCTGTACGTCGCCAACGACGTGCTGCACCTGATGGACGGTCCGTCGCACGACGCCCATCAACGTCCGCTGCGGGACAACGTCGTCGAGAGTGCTTCGTGGCTGCGCATCTCGGGAGGCGACTGGTGAGGACGAGGGAGCGCACATGAGCGGTCGCTTGACCAAGCAAGGCGTGCGAGATCTCGACCCAGTCGGGCACAACGGTCACCGAAGCCACGGCAAGCGGTGCCACCACTGTTTTGCGATCCCTCTCGTGGTCGGCACGCGCGCGGCTGTGGATCGGGACAGCTTCGAGGTCTATGAAGAGCCCATCCACGGGCACAAATGCATGTGGTGTCCGGCGATCCGAGAGCAAGCGTGAAGGGAAGAAGCCCGATGACCGTCAACGAACTGATCAAGAAGCTCGACGAGCTAAGGGGACGCAATCTCGACAACGGCGATCTGCCGATCGTGCTCGGGCTCACCGGCGACACGATGCCCGACGAGGTGTTCGTCGAGCACTACGACAGCGACCGGCGTCTGCCGTACGTTCGTATCTGCTCGGTCAAGGACGAGCGTCTCGGACCGGCCGCTTTCGGGAGGTTCTCGTGAAGAAGAAGCGCTCGACTACCAAGGCACGCCGCATCAAGCTCGACGAGGGACGGCAGAGGATCAAGCTCAAGCTCGCGCTCGCCGGGTATGTTAATCCCCCGGGCACGTTCTCCGCAGCGGACTGGCGCGACATCTACGACGCGCTAATGGACGCTGCGAACTGGTACCACTCCGGCCCGAGGGCGGATCGGACCGTCGAGTTGGCGCGGAAGATCCGCGAGGAGGTGCTGCCGTGACCAGTCCGCTCGTCGTCAGCTACGGCGTCGGTCTTGATTCGACCGCGATGCTCGTCGAGATGCACAACCGCGACATGCGGCCGGATCTGATCTTGTTCAGTGATACCGGTGGGGAGAAACCCGAGACGTACGCATACCTCGACGTGATCAACGCGTGGCTCGTGCGCGTAGGTTTTCCGGTCGTCACCGTTGTGCGCTACGCGCCCGCTCGCGCGCCGTACACCACGCTCGAAGGCAAGTGCCTCGCGAACGAGACGCTTCCGAGTCTCGCGTTCGGCGGGCACAGCTGCGCGCTCGTGTTCAAGCGCGACGTGATGGTCAAATATCTCAAGAGCTGGGCTCCAGCGCTGGCGGCCATCGCGCGCGGCGAGAAGATCGTCAAGGCGATCGGTTATGATGCCTCCAAGGCGGATCGACGTCGCCGCGCGAAGGCCGACCTTACGACCGAACGGCTCCGGCTGCGGGTCATCGAGCGCGCCGACTGCGGTAAGGATCCCTTGGCCGATCAGTGGGAGATCTCCAACTGCACATTCGCGTACTACCTCCAGGACTGGGGCCTCGAACGCGTCGATCTCGCGGCGATCATCATCGCGGCCGGACTACCGTTACCGGTCAAAAGCGCGTGCTTCTACTGTCCAGCGAGCCATCCCGACGAGGTCGTGCAGCTGCGTATCGATCACCCCGATCTCTACTGGCGCGCGGTCGCGATGGAACGCCAGGCCCGCGATGGACGCCACGGACTGACAGAAAAGGCGGGCCTTGGAATGGGCGGGTGGGCGTGGGAGTGGCTGGCTGACTGCGAGCTGCCCGAGAACGCCGCCGAGCACCTCCGCTTGCGCGGTGCCAAGGTCACCGAAGGGCTGCGTCCATGAGAAAATGGATTTGCAGGTCGTGCAGGCAGCCAGTGCAGTTGCACTACAACCACGTCGCGGAGGTCAGGTGCGACGAGACGAGCAACGAACAGGAGTGCTCGGGGACGTTCGAGCATCGTGATCGCTCGGTGCATTGTCCGATGCGGCTCGCGGCGCTGACACATGACGCCGTCTATCTGTTGCCGCTTGGGGTGTCGCCGTGAAGGTGTCACTTTCACCACGTGAGCTGGAGTTCATGATCTGGAGCTGCAATCAGGAGCTGGCACTCGATCTCGATGAACATCGACACCGGTTAGCGCTTCGTCTTCGTAACAAGCTTGCGCGTGGTGCCGACGCCAAGAAGAGCCGTCCACGCTCATGAAGCGAGGCGCGAAAGACACCAAGAAACCCACGCGGCGGGATCTCCTTCTCGTGATCGGCGATCTTCAAGATATTCTCGGCGCGCTCGGCGCGACGTACGCTAATGATCGAAGTTACGAGCGTGCCGAGCCGATCCAAGACCTCGTGAAGCGCGGCATGGATCTATGCATCCAAGCGCGCAGCTACGATCCGCCATTGACGGGGAGCTGGCCGTGAACAGCTGCGATATCGACATCTGAGGTGGGAGGACCATGCTGCGTTACGGCAAGAAACACGACCAGAGCTACGACGACAAGCTGACTCGTAGCAACCGCGGTCGTGCACGTACCTCGGCCACGGCCGAAGACCGCAAGCACGCGAACCGCGGCTATCGGCGCGGTCAAGTTCAGATCTCCGAGCTTCGCGCCGATAAGAAGCGATCGCGTCTTGCTGCTCGGTTCACTGTTGAAAACGAGATCTTCGACCTCGAACTCTCCAAGTCTGATCCGGAGATCTGGCTGCACGGCGCTGATCTCACGACCTTCGCGGACACGGTCACGAAGCAGCATCGTGGCTATCCTTTCAGCTTCGCCAGCTTCGTCGCAGATCCGTACGAGTACGCTCCTGACG
>Ga0334722_10001881_pt1 | contig 24874 bp, 10 predicted proteins | sample C3_bottom_MG_FD_207210 | JGI IMG/M metagenome (GOLD analysis project Ga0334722, IMG submission 207210) | Sediment microbial communities from Yellowstone Lake, YNP, Wyoming, USA - C3_bottom | ecosystem: Environmental > Aquatic > Freshwater > Lake > Sediment | place: USA: Wyoming | collected... | reverse complement strand
ACTACGGCAATGGTAAAGAAATCGATGACTGCGTAAACATCGGCGAGAAAATTTCATTTTCTCGCCACAGGGTGGGCTTTTTCACTTGACAACGAGCCTTCAAATGGGTGACCCCATTTATTCTCTGGCGTTAATGTCATAGCCATATGCCGTTACCTGTCCCGCCATGTCCGTAAGAGTGGATATAAGTGTATAAATTGAGAGCCCATACTGGATCGTGGTATTTGATACGTACACTTGGAAGATTTATGGGGTCGCTTCTTTATCCAGGAAGATTTATGGGGTCGCTTCTTTATCCATGCTATGATTGTCAAGATCAAAGAAGTGACCCCTATTGTCCCCCCAGCCCTGCATGACTACGTCTGGCACCCACTGTTCCCTCACTTTTCCAAAATCACCCCCATAACGACCGTATTCAAAGTACCTGGTAGAACCTGTTGTTGGATCAACCGCAATAACTGCCCCATGCCCTAACGGCATTGTAAATCCGTACCCCGTATTGACAGGATACCCACGATAGCTAATATAAATTCCATCAAGCCCTAATGGGTCAATTTTATTCACTGGGTTTTGTGAGACATAGTAAAATGACAGTGAGAAGATTACTTAGTAGAGTGAGAACTTAATGCCTTTTTTGCGTGTATAATTCAATCATATAATCAATCAATTCCGCTTCTTTTTTGTCAACCCTTATTTTTTTCAGGTTTACAAGTATTTGCTCATTAAATTGCTCATCAGATGTAACGCCATTAGGAAGTTGGGACACACCTATCCCTGACCTTTTAAGATATGCCTTAAACTTATCGATATCCACTTTAGAAAATGTTTTAATCCATAGCTCAGTTTTTGAATGTAGCAAATAACGAAGCCTCTCGCCTGCAACTTCACTATATTCTACTGTATAAGTTAAATCGTCTGACGCTATTGCATAAAGTTTTAGGAGTCCTCCGGGATCCATATTTTCTGAACGCTTTGCCGCCGCAGCATATTCCTGAGAAGCAAATTTGGACTGCTCGATCTCATGCTGCCTTTGTCCGGGGCTGATTTCCTTACCACTGCTGCAGTTGGTGGCAATCAAAACAATAAATACTAAACTTAAAGATATCTGTCTCATTCTTATCCTCATAACCACAGGTAGATATATATTCCTGAATCACCGGCACTAAATTTATTTATAAAACTGCCCCAATTATTTCTTGGGATCACATGACAACCTTGGGAACCAGAACCGTCATGATTATTTATATTATTGCCAGCATGAACATTGATGCCTGATGCCGTCCATCCACCGTCATCTGTTCTGTATGCGGGCAACGTTCTGCTGCCACTAAGTGTATATAAATTTAATGCTGGATTGCCACTTGAGATTGGATGCGTTCCATATTGATAAGAATAAACCCCAGGAAGAATATTCGTTCCGTTATCGCCAACAGTCCCCGATCTGTAGAAACTAGGCAGCCAACTATTCCAAACCATAGTGACGGAGCTATAAGGGCTATTACCATAGTTGACGGTTGCTACAAAAAGGCCATTAGGGTCAATAAAGTTGACCGGATTATTCCCAAATATCTAAACGAAAAATTCTCTCAGCAACATTACTTGAGTTTCGACAGGATGCCCGCAAGAATTAAAAATCCAATAAAAGATGCTGCGAATAGGACAAGAGCTTTTCGTACACGAGACTTATAGTTCTTGATTGTCAAATCATCAATACTCGATTTATTGAAAACCGAAAAGAACATGTGGGCAGAACCAACAGGCCATCTTATCCACTCACCAGCGTTCGCGATGGCAGGGTCTTTATCCATGAGACGTCGCCACTCTTTATAGTAATTCGTTTTCATCAACCGATAATATTTCCGGTAGTAAATCATTATTGCTGCAAGACTGCTCAGAATCGTGGCGAGAACAAAGAACATTATGATTATTTTCAGCAGAGCGGTATTCATCACCAGTTACCTCCGCTGATCGTCCATGTGTTCGTCCCGCCAGCAAAACCTCCAATATATCCACCTGGCAATGAGGGGCCAATAGTTAGTCCGCCTCCTGTTACAGTTCCATTTGGACTCTGGTAGCCACTTGCTGAAAATGCACCCAAACCCAAGCGACCGGCACTAAGAAAGCCTCCATTTAGTTGTGATACATTACAAGCGCTATTGACACTGCCATGAACTCCGCCAGTTAAACCATATACAGTCGCCATCGCGCCACCACCCAAAACAAATGTCGCTGATGATGACCACCCGGAATACCAAGACTGACTTGGATCATGCGCAAAATTTCCGTAGACTCCTATGACACCGCCAAAGCCTGCTATACCACCTGCGCCTTCAAGACCGATAGTAAGACCCCACAAGCCAAGCGGATCGATAAAGTTGACCGGATTATTCCCCACATACGAATAGAAGTTGATGCCCCCCGCCAACCCAATCGGGTCTTCGCTTATAAACCGGCGCAATTCCGGCGAATAATACCGCGCCCTGTAGTAATATAATGCCGTACCGTCATTCTCACGACCCGTATATTGGAATGGGTTGTCTGACACGTCGCCTGTTGTTGAGACGTTACCAAATGGATCATAGACGTACTGCGTCTTTGACAAACCTGTTTCATCGGTCAGGGCGATCACGCTGCCGAGAGCATCAGTTTGGTAATACCGTACTGTTCCATCAGACTTAATGCGCGCAAGAGGTTCATCAATATTAGCACTTCTGATATAATTCTCAGCAACAGTCCCCCCGTCAATCTCTTGAACTATATCTCGACCATTATACAAATATTGCATTGTTTTTCCATTAATTATTTTCTCATTTCTCCTACCCCATGCATCATATTTAAATGATGCTGACAGGGCGGCGCAATCGGCATTGAATCCATTTATACCGATCAATCCGTTTCTCGCATCCCATGTGTAGGTTGTTGTTCCACAAGCGTTCGTAAGTGTTGTCATATTGCCGTTCGCATCATGGACGATTGTTTTGTCGTCGAACATTAGCATCTGGTTGGCGGCATTATAGATAATATTGGTTGTAGGATTTGGAAGCTTGGCCGGGATATTTATCCTATCCATTCTCGTTCTGTTGCCGTTTGAATCATAGGCATAGCCTATTTGCTCAAACACCTGACTGAGAGAATTCAGATGTTCGAGGTTAAGCAGTCTGCTTGCATTATCATACACGTATGTCGTCGTTACGCCGTTCGGCAGCGCAAGGGATGTCCTTCTGCCGAGCAAATCATATTGCATACCAAAGTTCGCGTATGTTTCATTTATGACGGTATTAATGTCGGCTAAATGGCTATCAGCATCATAATTATAATTCACAGTCGGTTGACCCGCAACGGTCATGCTTACTCTTCTGCCAAGAGTATCGTAAGTATAGCTAATACTTCCATGGGGCGTTATCTCCTTTATGACCTTGTCAACGGCCCCTCCACAGGCCGCGCAGCCCATATTCCCGTAGACGTATTCGATAGGTCCCGAGACAGCGTCGTTAATGTAAGTCAGCCTGCCGACCGCATCGTAAGTGTAGGTTGTCGTACTCCCATCGGCATAGGTTGTCTTTATGATCCTGTTCATCGAGTCATACTGGTATGTCGTCGCTTGGCCTTTCCTGTCTGTCACGGATATCACGTTATCATTCTGGTCATAAAAATATGATTCTGTTTTCCCAAGCTGGTCGGTCATGGTTGCGACTTTGTCCCGCACACTGTAAGTATACGTGATTGTCTGGCTCTTGGCGTCAGTGACCGTAAGAAGATTGTTGTTCGCGTCATACGTAAAACCTGTTTTGTTGTTTAAGGCGTCTGATATTTCCTTGATCCTGTTCAGGTCATCATAAGAATAGAGCGTGGTTTTTCCTTTTGGGTCTGTTGCGCTGATCATCCTTCCGATAAAGTCATATTCCAATTGCGCCGAATTACCGAGCGGGTCCGTGGCTTTAACTAAATTCCCGAATTCGTCGTATTCAAAGGTCGAGATGTTCCCAAGCGCATTGGTTAACGATACAGGCAAACCGTTGGAGTTATATCCGATAATTGTGAGTTCTGATTTTGGAGACTGGATTTGAGTCAAATTGCCCTTTGCATCATAAGTCAACGTCGTTATATTTCCGAGGGCATCCGTCATCTTTGTCGGCTTGTTAAAAACGGTCTCGTATTCGTATCTCGTCACATTCCCGGCAGGGTCGGTAATCGCGGCAATGTTCCCGTTCGCGTCATACGTATAGGATGTGGTCCTGCCGAGGGGATCGGTCATGGAATTAAGATCATTCGTGCCGAACGCCCGAGTGTACGTTGTCTTTTGTCCAAAGGCATCGGTAATATCTGATGAGTAACCTGAACCATTGAATCGATACGTCGTTGTGCCTCCATTCGGCGCTGTAACCGCCGTTTGTGTTACATTTCCGCCGACAACGTTATAAGCTATACTGAACACTCCGCCGTCCGCATGGGTCTGCTGTATAATCCTGCCGGCACCATCATATTGATTTAAAACCTCGGCAAGCCCTCTGGGATTCGTTGCAGATTTTAGTCTGCTGTATCCGTCATAAGAATATGTCGTCATACTCCCATCTGGTTGAGTGACGCTGGTCAACCGGGCGTTACTATCATAGCCGTATGCCGTTACCTGTCCCGCCATGTCCGTAAGGCTGGATATAAGTGTATAAATTGCGAGTCCGATCTGGACAGTGGTTGTTGATACATATACTTCCCTTCCGAAACTATCAGCCAGTCCCGTGATATTACCGAAGCTATCTCTCACGATGGCGATAAGATTATTGTTAGGATCAGTAATGGTAATAAGCCTGCCCGCCGCGTCGAACTTGTAGGTTTCTCCATTTTTCAGGATAAGGCTCCTCGTTCCATCAGCATTAAGATAAGCCTTTGATCCTCTCAAAAAGGGATAATTAATATTCGTGTAACTCTCATCGGCATTCTTCGATAATATATACTGTCCGCCTTCGGGCGGTATGTAGGTGAATGCATCTTCTGAACCCTGTAAAAAATAGTTGTAGTTCATGGTCGACCCGAGACCGAATGATCCAATTGTCGTATTTCCTGAATTATAGAGACGGGTTATCTGTAGCTTCGAGGGAGCCGGGTATTCCATGTCGGTCCTGGCATAGGTGAACATTCCCGTGTATGCGTCTACCGGATCAGCTACTTGGTTCTGGCATATACTGTCGGGTGGTGATGCGGGATTGCCGGATGGCCAAAGAGGAGAGGGGAAGCTTGCCCCGCAGCAGAACTTCGGGATTCCAACCCCCGGATCAGGAATGATATTTCTACCGTCGCTGCCTACCGTGCCCATTCCGAAGGATTTCCACTGGTTCGAGTTCGGATCAGGGGTAAACGATTCATCATAGTACCAGAGGTTTACGCGTGTGCCAGGGCTCGCTTGGAACGAATTCGGCATCTTGACCGCTATCGGTTTAGACGGTGTGCCTCCCCCGGGTTTAAAAAAGTAGTACATATAAATCTCGGAAGCGTATACGCCATCCGGCGGCGGTTTAATAGGAAGCCGGTCTACGGGGATCGGTTTCACGGAAACCTTGGTATTCGGCTGACCATCCAGGCCCGTGATCACGACTCCGGCCGGAATCAGCATATCGTAATTAGGAATTTCCGGATCAGTGACGATGGTATCCCTTGACGGGTCGATTTGCGTGAAATAGCTGGTCTTGACCTCATGAAGATATACCGGATAGGGCAGGGCGTTGTTCGCGCCGGACACAATAGTAACGGGAACAGGAAGGGCCGAGGGATAGGAAATGCCGTCGTGATTGGCGGTGTCGCCATTGACCATCACAACCTGATTTCCGGGAGACGGATTGTCAATTACAAAATTTCCGCCGCCGTCAGTGATCGCTGTTTGAGTTCCCAATTTAACGGTAACGCCTGCTATGGGACCGGCGTCTTTGGTCGCGAGTATCTGACCCCTTAAGGTAGTCGCGCCCGGCGCGGCTGGATTTAGGAGGATGATGGCTATTTTAGCCAAATCCGCATCCGCGACCCTTGCAGACCCCTGAATCGCCACTTGTCCCAGCGTTCCCTGGGTTGAGGAGAGTGTGAGGACTGCCGACTGGTTAAGAGATATATAGCCGGGGTTGAACGACCCGGTAACTCCTGATGGATAGTTTACTATCGACAGTTTTGCTAAGCCGGTAAAGGGTTCTGTTCCTTTATTGACGAGGCTGACCGTAAATGATGCTTTCCCGTTTTCGGGGATGGCGGCCACCTGCGGGCTTATGCTGAGTTCGAAATCCTGCCGCAAGCGAACGTCAAAGGGAACGCTGCTCTCCGCACTGCCGATAGCAGTCTGGACCGTAATCGGTCCTGACTTGAGCCCAAAAGGGACTAGCGCCTTCAGCTCATTATCACTAAGATTCGTAAGCACCGCTTTGACGCCGTTAAAATAAACCGTAACAGGCGGTTTGTTAAAGTTACTGCCTACGAGCGTTATGAGGTCTCCGGCAGACCCTTCGGTCGGGGAAAATCCCGCAATAACCGGATAATTGTCCATAACCGTAAAGTTCAATGAATTTGAGCTGACACCATCAGGAGTTACGACAGTGACGAGGTAAAGGCCTTTGGTCTGTATAAATAGTGAAGGGACCACGGCCTTCATTGTAGTTGCTTTCACATAAGTTGTCCGCAAAGCCTGTCCGTTGAAAACCACTGTGTCGCCCTGCATGAACTGCGAGCCGGTCACCGTTATCGTGAAATCGGCGTTCCTCGCCGGGATCGAATCGGGCGAGAGTGACGCAAGCGCGGGTACGGGGAATAGTATTGTGAACGAAAACGGCTCCGATGTCCCTCCCGCAGGCGTTGGATTTGTAACGGTGATATCAACTGTGCCGGGTGACGTGATCAGGCCCGCCGGGATAAAGGCCTCAAGCTCCGTGTTGTCCCTGAACGTAGTAGAGACGCTGTTGTTGTTGAACTTAACAACCGACGTGGCGATAAACTTCAGGCCCTCCACTTTGAGGGTGAACCCCGGTTCGCCGATCCTCGTTGATTTTGGAGTAAGCTTGGTTATCTCGGGCGCGGGATTCGGAAGCTGTATTTCGACGACTTTGTCCTTTGCGCAGATCAATGCTGTATTTCTATATTGATCAACAGCAACAGCTATCGTTCCATAACCTAACCGGTATTGGTCAATCCGCCCTGATGTCAAATCATATAGCTGGTACCCTGCTTCGCCGGTAATAACGGCTGTATGTGTGGCCTGGTTGATGTCCACTCCTGCCGCTTGATCCGCTTTAAATGACGCGAAAACCGTCCCAGTATCGATGTCCATCACGTTAACTTCCTTCATGGACACGACAACAGCCTTGTTTTTCTCGCTATCCACCGCCAGCGCGTTCACTTTCTGCTGCATCCGGATGTTCTGAAGGATATTCCCGGTAGATAAATCGACGACCAGCATGCGATCTTGCTTTCCTTCGCCCGCGGCTTCTCCTGCCACGACAACCGCGCGATTGGCCGCGCTATCGAAGGCAACCATACGCGGTCTGTGGGGCAGGCTGATTGTCCCCTTGACGACTAACCCATCCAGCGTAAGAATCAGGAGTTTCATGTCCTGTTCTATGGCGATAACGAGTTCATTCCGATCAGGATCAAGCGCAATTCCACTTGGATCTTTTGCAATATCGAGTGAGCTGCTGTTTTCATCTGAGTCAACCTTATAAAGCATCCCTTTCTTTTTGTCATCCATTGCGGTGATATATGCGGCATTGGTCGTCGAATTAACTGCAAGGGCCACTGGCTTGCGTTCCAGCGTTATTTTCTTTTTTATGGAATGGGTGATCAGGTCGAAGATATACAGGGCTTTTTCTTCAGACTGGATTCCATAGGCCGTTCCGGCATTAGGCGTGAGCGCTACAGCGTCTATGTTCCTTGCCGTGGAAATGCTCCCCAGAAGCGCCGCATCCTGTGCTTGCAAAAACGTGGTGCTCGAATACAAGGCGCAAATCAGGCCAAGAGTAGATACCAGCAGCAAGCCGCGCCGCGCAAACCGCCATCTGAAGATCTTCATAGTTCCCGCACCCTCGCTATTTCATGAGTCCCGCAAGCATTATCTCAGCCGGTATTTCCCTGCCGGATTTAGTGATATATACCATTTTAGACTCTTTGCCCACTGATGAGGCAACCCTGACCTTCTCGATCTTTTCGCCTTCCCAGTACATAGCGGTCTGGAGAGTAAATGTGGTCTGTGCCGTGATTATCGTTGGACATTCTGTTGAGATCGTAATGCTCGCGGCAGCTGTAGAGTTTATGTCGCTACCCGCCAGCGTTGCGGTCGATGAAGTTGGTGAACCATGCTGAGGTACGGCGTCAATTCTTACCTGTGTCCCCGAGGGAATATTCATTGCAGCTATTTCTATTGAAATAGGATTCGTGATGGCTGATGAAAGAGAAATATCTGGGGCTGTATATGAACCGGAAACATATGACGGGACAGAGACTCCGGCTATTTTGGTTATTGCAATTACCGGAATAGCAGTCGTAAAGACTGCATTTGGGGTCGTTACTGATGGAGCGGGACTTATACTCCCTCGCGCATAATTGTATGCTTCAAGCCTTACACGACCAACTCCGGCGGTAAACAAGTAGTAATACGGAGAATAGGGGTATCTTGGCGACATTGCTGAGATTGAGCCGCTGTTATTAATCACATTTGCAATTAATCTAATTCCTCCGCCACTGCCATCGCCACCCTGTTGTTGATTATTAGCAGTGCCACCGAGCCCTCCATTTGCAATTACAGCCCCAGTGATATTTATCGACCCTGATGCGGCTATTAAAATTGCCCCTCCTCCTCCACCGCCACCTCCGCCATAGTAATACCGACCCAGATAGGAGATGGTTTGAGACGCTCCGCCTCCGCCACCTGAGCCGCCTATGAGCGGTTGAAGCGTATAACTTCCATAAGTATCAACCGCATTGGAACAATAGGCAGCGCCCCCTTTTGAGCCAAAGCCTCCTCCGCCTCCGACGGCAGATGATGAACACCCTCCGGCTGGACCCAAGCCAATTCCCTGAGATACGGTTGGAAGGCCGGTGCTTTCTGGCTCTCCACCGTAACCGCCGTCAAAACCACCTGGGCCGCCCTTACCCCCAGGAACCGGTCCGATATTACCAGTGTAACCAGAAGTGCCATCTTCTCCACTTACATTAATTGTTCCTTCAATATTAACATCGCCCGTAGCGAGAACATAGACAGGAGTGTTTGACGCATTTTTTAGGAACCTTATTGTTATTCCGTTCGGGACGTCTAACGTCGTGAAATTAAATATTCCATTTATGGGAAGTGGCACTGTAACAATGTTGCCGTCCACGATCGTGCCCGGTGGAACTTGCCCCGGCGGGTTGAAAGCCCCGTCAGCCCCGGTACTCCCGCTCACGAACGTTCCGGCGTCAACATGACATGAAAAAAAACAAACCATCACGCCTAGTGCTATTGCGAATGTAATTTTTTTCATTGGGATGCCTCCTCGACAAATCATACTTTATTTACTGTACTGTCACCATATTGCCATTTGTATTATGTCCCTGGGATGAACCTGCGGAAGCTGTAATTTGTATCATTCGTACTCCCGCTGCTTCCGTTGGAGAAATCGCAACATCTGCGGTGAGTTGTGTTCCATCGGGATTCACTTGGATGTTAGATGCGACAATATTCGTGTCCTGCGTTCCATTTGAATAAAAAACAATGGCAGAGGTCCCGATGAAACCAGTGCCGGTAATGGTCATTGATGAACTAGTCCCAATAGAAAGGATGGCGGGGCTTATTGACGTAATGAAGGGACCGAGGAATACGCTTATATTCGGTGAAACAACCGGTCCCAGCGAAACACTGCTTGGTTGAGCGGCAAACCCCACGCTTACCGCTGGTGTTACGACCGGACCCAATGTAACAACTGACGACTGTTGTATATAACTCACGCTTACCGCAGGAGACGCTATCGGCCCCAGGATAACGCTTGCCGGTTGCTGCACAAACGCAACGCTTACGCTCTGAGAAGCAAGACTGCCGATATTGAAATATAAGGTGGCAGAAACAATCTTCGAAGTATCGGCGCGACTTCTCGCGCTTATCATCAACGAGTCATGTTGTATCACATCAGACGGCGCCGTATAAAGCCCATTCACAATCGTGCCGATTGCCGGAGCACCACCTTCAATTCCTTCAACGCTCCATATGACTGACGTATTCGATGTGCCGGTTACGACTGCTGTAAATTGGCGGCTTTCACCCGATTTAAGATATGCGATTGAAGGGCTGATTGTAACTGCTATCGGCTGGCTAATTGAGAAATCTTTGGGGCTTGTTGCGAGGCCGAGTGGAGACTGGACAGTTACCCGTCCCGAGGTTGCGCCGGCAGGGACCGAGGTGATGATGACGCCTGATGTGGCTGAAATAACAGACGCCGCGGCGCCATTAAAAAGAACCGCATTATTACCCGGAGTGGCGCTAAACCCTTTTCCGTAAATGGCGACAATTGTTCCGGCCGGCCCTGACCACGGGTCCATATCCACGATGGCTACGGCATCCGAAGTCGCAGACCTTGTAATTGAAAGCAGATTTCCCACGGCGTCATAGGTGTAAATTGCTTCATTCCCCAGATCGTCAACGACTTTTATAAGTCTGCCCGTTTCGTCATAAATATACTGTGAAGCATTACCTGTCGCGGTCGTGGCTGTTAAAACGCAAAGGAAGATTGCAAGCAGAGGAGGAATACACTTTTTGACAAGGCACGGGGTTTTCACGTGAGTCATTATCCTCTCAACGCAAAATTATGAGTAAGCCGATAATCAGGAAGCGATATCACACGAGGCGTATTCTCCCATATCAATTTGGATAAGGCAATCTCTAATTCTAATTTTAGCGGGGTATTTTAAGGGTATTTCGGCAAAATTGGAATTTTACAAGTTATGATAACTACCGCGTGCTCTTCTGGACATTCCTCACATTTATCACGAAGTACGGGTAACGGATTGTAAGGAGGGGAAAAGGGCCTTTTTTATCCCCCTCGTCACTTGCCAAATGACGCCGACTTCTGTAAGATTGATTAAAGATCGATTCAAAAAAACATGACCGGATTGAAACATGGGGAGGGCGTCAATGAACCAGTATAAATTCGATGTCATCATCATCGGCGCGGGACCGGCGGGTGTTGCCGCCGCAGGCGCGCTCGCGGGAACGGGCCTTTCCATCGCCGTGCTCGAAGCAGGGGTGTACGCCGGGGCGGAGAACTGGTCCGGGTGCGTCTATTTTGCGGAGAACCTTGCTGCCGGAGACTGCTTCGGTCCCGGGGCCGTCGAGGCGGCGCCCTTTGAACGGCGCGTCACCAGGCGCGGCACGCTCCTGCATAACGGGCTGGACGTCGTCGGAGTGGAAATTTCCAACCCTGATATTTTCAGCAACTGCTTCACCGTGCTCAGGCCGTTGTATGATCCCTATTTCGCAAACCTCGCCCAGGCAAAGGGGGCAGTGCTCATCACCGGGACCACGGTCACGTCCCTCATCCGGAACAACGGCCGGGTGTCCGGCGTTGAGACGCGGCGCGGGCCGCTCTTCGCGGAAGTCGTGTTCATCGCGGAAGGCGACGCCTCGCACCTGGTCCGGTCCGAGCAGCTCGAACGCGCGGCTGCGCCGCACTTTCTCCAGGGCGTGAAAGCCGTGCTCTCGCTTTCTTCCGAAGAGATAGAAAAACGCTTCAGGCTCGGCGCCGGGGAAGGCGCCGCCTACGAGCTCCTGCTCCGAAACGCCTCGCTCGCGGGCAGGACAACGAAGCTGAACGTCGGCGGGTTCCTGTACACGAACCGGGACAGTCTTTCCGTCGGATACGTGGTCCCTCTCGACAATGTGCGGAGCAACTACCGCGGCGAGCACGATAAACTGTTCGAATGGATGAGGGGCCTCCCGTATGTCAAGGAGCTCACCGAAGGCTCGACACTCTCCGCGTACGGCGCCAAGATCATCAGGAGCGGCGGATGGAAGGAACGGCCCATCCTGGTGGAAGACGGCCTCGTTGTAGGCGGCGCTTCCGTCGGGCTCGGCGTGGACATCCCCTTCCCGAATTTCACCGGACCCGCTTCCGCCTCCGGGCTCTTCTTCGCCAGGGCAATCAAAGGCCTGCTCAAGGAGGGCAAAGCTCTGGATGCGAAGAACCTGACCAGGGCGTACCTCACCCCCCTGAAAGACAGCGTATACGGTAGAAACGCGCAATATCTCTCGGCCTGGCCCGGATATTTCGGACGCTCAAAGGCGCTCTTTGGCAGGACCGTGGACATGGCTTGCGGGACTTCGCACTTTCTCACGACCCATGGCACGGTAGAGACCGGCAGATTTATGAGGGCCCATATTCTCTCCTTCCATGGTCTCCGGGAATCGATCATGGACACAATGCGGGCCATAAGCGCGCTCAGGCTCTGGAAGCCTTGCATCAAAGCTGCGCTGAATCCCGTCACGCTCGGCGCCTGGCTAGTGAACCTCGTGAAAGCTCCTTCTCCGGAAAAGGGCGGGTTCGACATCATCATGCATATCGGAGGGAAGAAGTTCGACTCAAATGCTCTCCCCATGCCCCTGCGAGGACTGGTGGGAAGAATATCCCCGGCGCTCAGCCGGGCCCTTTCGCTCGTGTATGCCAATGACGATGTCCCCGCGGAACGGAAATTTTCCGAGGCCGTGCGGATCATGCTGCGGTCAATCAGACTTTCGGACTTCATTGTATTGCCCGCATACTGCGCCCTGCTGTTCCTCGCCGCTCTCGGCACCGCGCTCTGGGACGCTTTCCGTTTTTTCATTCTGAAGACGCCGGTGGAAAAACTTCTTGCCGAACCGGTGATGGCTTACAACGAAACCCTGAGAAAGGTCAGGGACCTCGATGCGATCAGGCCTGCGGTCAGCCTCGACGCAAAACTCGCGACGAATACCTATCTCGGGGAAGAAACTTCTCATATCAGGACCCTCTGGCCGGCAACGGTCAAGGCCCATCCCGACATGTCCCAGGCCGGCCTCTGGTGGGTCTGCCCCGCCCGCGTGTATGGCTATGAGGCGCCGCTCTTCGGACGGGGCAGGGTGACTGTGAATTTTGAGAACTGCATCAAGTGCGAATCCTGCTGGAGGGCCGAACCGGGCCGCGTGCTCTGGGGCAGACATACGGACCATAACCTCATTTACCGGCCGGAGAGCGCGGTCATGCCGACACTTCTGCATGCACTCACGAACAGCGCCGGGAGCGGGAGTACTCCGGCCAGACCACCTGAAATTGTCGATGAAAAGATCTGGTATCTGAGCAGGGGTATCATTGACCTCTGCCAAAAAGCGATATACGCCTCCGCCGCGTTCGCGGATGCTGTCTCAAAGCTCCCCGCCTCCGCCGACACCAGCAGGCGGGAATGGCCGCTCGCACTCGGACGAAGGCTATGCGGCGACCTCGCGCGACTGGAAACCGCGCTCATGAACGACAGCAGGCGCGGCCTGGCCGGGGTTATCCAATCAGGCAGAAAGGACATCGAACTGAGACTTGTCGAGGGACAACTGTTCCACGCGCTCTATTGCAGCCGGGGAATCGAGCGCCGGATACAGTCCTGGATCGACGGGAGCGCCGGGACCCCACGCCCTGCGTTGAGTTCAGGAAAGGCGGCAACGGACAACGGCCTCACCTACGAAGAAGTCTCGAAGCTTTTCCCCGACCAGATCGTCAAGACCTGGGAAGAAGACACCATGCCCCGGGATTGGGCTGAAAAACTTCGCGCGTTCATTTTCGAACACCGGGAAGACAGCCTGCAATGCATACGCGTGCTTTCCTCGGTCAGCCCGGCGCTCGGCCTGATCGCGGCGCATCACCTCTTTGCTCTCAGAGTTACGGGGGCCGCGGGCGCGCCGGGGCTCTGCGCTGTGACCGGAGAGCAGCTCAACATCAGCGAAAGCGAGGGCGGCATGCGCATACAGGGCGTTCTGAACCTCGTCCCGCTTGCCGCGAGCACAGCCCTCCTTGTTATTTCACGCAACAGGGGCCAAGTTGTACCGCTTCCCTCACCCGGCGTCACGCTGACTTCCACTCCCGCCATCGGCTTTCGGGCCGCAGCGCTCTCGGACATCGCACTCGACTGCACAATAAAGGGGCCTGCCATAAACGTCTCCTGGATGGAAGGAGCGCCGGACACTGCTTCTTACCTCGCCATTGCGCTCGGCGCGGGCGACTATCTCTGCAAGAGGATCAAGGAACATGCGGCCGGCCGGGTCCAGTTCCCCGGCCAGATGCTCGACACTGAAGGCAGGGACGGCATCGCAAAGCTCGGCGCGGTCAAGGCCCTGATCGCCCGCACCGAGGCCTGGCGCCTGCTGCTGGAAACGCTCCACTATACGCGGCATACCGATACGGTCGTTCAAGGGCAGGCTCCTGACTCTGAACGCGAATCCGGACTTCTGCACGCCTCTCTCGCGGCCATGGCCTTCGGCCCGGACCCGGGATCAATGGGCTACGATGCGGGCCAGGTGTTCGGAGGGTTCGCCTATTCAGAAGACGATCTGCTTTCGCGTTTTTACCGCGACAGCGCGTTGTTCAGGTTCCTCGCTCCCGGCCATGACGCATCCCGGAAATTGCGCGCTGCGCTCGGCAACAAGTACCTCGGCGCCCTGTTCCCCGGCCTCGGCGACTTAGGCGGCATCCAGGGTGAACCGCTCGTGAAACTCGCTCTGGAAGCAATGAAGCTCGCCAAACAATGCTCACTGCTTCCCGCTGAAGCGGACCCCGGCCTGGCCGGGGCGGCCGCGGCGCTTGCGCTCGGAATACGCGGCCTGCTGGTCGGAATAGAGAACGGACTTCTTCAGGGCAAATCCCTGGAGGCCGAGGCCGCTGACGCCGAAGTTTTACTCGGCCTATGCAGGGAAGCGCTGCTGAAAGCGACGATATCCGCGGGCCGCGGCCGCGTGTCTCCGGCAGCGCTGTTCCCCATTGAACCCTTTGAATCATCGGTGAAGCTTGACCTGGACTACGAGTCGTTCTGCGCCGCCGCAGGCCCGCCCCATGCGTCCGGCGGCTTTCTCATTAGCGCCTTCGACCGCTCGCCCCGCTTTGTGCCGGAAATACAACTTCATGACGTGAAACTCAGCGCGCGCTGGACCGGCCTCGCCGCATGGTTCAAACAAAACTGCCGGGATAAAAAATTCGACGGCCGGGACGTCGAGCGCTACATAGAGAGCGTCCACCGCCTGCCTGACGAGGTCCTCCAGGCGGTAAAGAAACACAAGTGGCTGGCCACGTATATTCCCAAAGCACTGGACGGCCTGGGCTGGCATAAAGCGGAGTACTATATTCTGAATTCCGTTGCCGGAAGCTTCGGCGATGCGGGCATTAATCTTCTGATCATGGCAAGCACGAGCATCGGCACCACGCCCATACTTCTGGGGCTTGATGACGAGCTTCCGCGTGTTCGGGAAGAGCTTGAACCGCTGGCGCGGGACAGGAAGCAGCTGGGAGAACTCGATACGAGGCTCGGGAAGCTCATCCGGACCCTGTCCAATCCCAATCCGGCCTGGATCAAGAAAGAGTACGCGGCGGTGATGAAGCTGGTGGACTCCCGCATTCGTCACACCCGGGTGGTCAAATACCTCGCCGCGAATTTCCTGCGCGCGTTTTACGGGGCGGGGATCGCCGGCAGACGCGGAGACTTCAGCGGTTTTACCGCGAACCTCAGGCACTCTGGTGAGTTATTCGGAAAACTTATTCCCGACATCAGGGCGGCGCTTGATGAGCTTCCGCGGAGAGAGCGCTGCCACAAGCTGTTTCTTCGCTACCTCGGCCACGGCGGAGTGAGCGCCTTTGCTTTAACCGAGCCTACCGCCGGCTCCGACTCCGGCGGCGTCAAAACCCTGGCAAAGCTGAAGAGCGCAAAACTCACCCGGCTGGACGATGGAAGATACTCGTTTCATCTTGACGACCGCGATGAGGCAGGCCTGCGCTACCTGGTGGATGCCGACAGGATTGCCTTCCTGGACGGCGGCGTTGCGTACCAGTCGCCCGATGGACAAACCCTGCCGGTCATGTACGACAAGTACGATTACGCCACGGACCGGGGCTTGCGCTACTATATCCACCAGGGCCGGGAGTGCCCGTTCCACGACATCGCGCAGGTCCGGGAAATGGAAGCCGGACCTTCGTACGAGTACTACATGCTGACCGGCGCAAAGATGTGGATCACGAACGGCAGCCTTGCCACGCAGTTCTGCCTCTATGCCCAGACACCCGAGGGCGTCACCGGCTTCATGGTAGACCGTCATGCGGAAGGGCTTATCGTCGGCGCGGACGAGAAAAAAACAGGTCAGCGCGGCTCTCCCACGAATGAAATTTCCCTGGACGGCGTGCGCGTTCCGCGCGAGGCCGTGATCGGATACGAGGGCCACGGCCAGGTGAACGCCCTCGAGACGCTCAATGTGGGCCGCTGCGGCCTTGCGGTCGTTTCCGGCGCGCTCATGCGCAAGCTCATGCGCGAGGCCTCCACTGGCATTGCTGCCTCTCCGGAGCGAGACAGGCTCCTCGGCGAGGCCGCCGCAATCCTCTTCGGAAGCGAATCCCTCGCCTACTATCTGATCGGACTTTTCGACCGGCCCCGCGAGTCCGTGCGCATGGAATCAGCGATAGCGAAATACGCCTGTTCCGAGGACATTCACGAATATATTACGCTGATCGAGTACGCCTACGGCCCCGTCGGCCAGACCGAGAAATACCTGCTCGAAAAAGCTCGCAGGGACAGCCGCATTCTCACGATCTACGAAGGGACGAACGAGGTACAGCGCTTCCTTATCGTAAAGGACCTGATCTCCCTCGCAACTCATTGGCCCGCGCTCCCCGTACCGCAGGATGATCAGGCGGCCCGCGTGCTCGCGGAATGGAAGAACCGCCTCCGTAGTCTGGTGAAAGATGCCGCCGCTTTGCTTGGCGATACGTCATGGTCCGACGCCATGCTCCAGCCCGCGCTGTTCCCGCTGTCGGAGATGGCGGGAGAAATTCTGAGACTCGATTGTATTTATTACCGAAGGGAATGGCTTGAAGCTCGGGCCGCGCAGCTGGGACGGAATTACGCCGTCCCCCTGCTGCAGGCGGGAGCGCGCGCGGCCGAGCGGACCATCTCGCGCCTTGCGCACCTCGACAGCGCTTATATGGCCGCATGTGAGCAGATCAGGAAAAGTCTGGACATGCCCGAGGTGCGCGCAGCCGACGCCGCGCTGGACAAAAGACCGGATCGATCCGCGCCGGACCGGGAAGCGCAGGCGCTCTCGCAGGCGCCTCTTCGCGTACTTTGCATCGTGCGGCCGGTTGCCGAACTCTCGCCGTCGCCAGGACTTGCAGAGGGCTCGATACAGGAGCTGATCTGGAAGCTTGACCCTCATGACCACAGCGGACTTATCCAGACGCTTTTGCTCAAACAGGGCAACTCATCACCGGTGACAATGGACGCGCTCATGGCGGGACAAGCCGGTCATGAGCGCCTGCTCCGGCTGGCGGCGGGAGCAGCAGCGGACCGTCTCGTGAGGCTTGACATTGATGGGACCTCAGCTGAAGAACTTGCCGCGGCCGTCAGGACCCTTGAGCGGAGTTCACAGTACGACCTTATCGTCATCGGCTCGCACTGCATGAACGGCGACGAGGAAACAGGCTCATATCTTGCGGGGGCGCTTGGGCGGGCTCATTATCAGAGGGAAATGCTGCAGGTACATGAGCGGATCGCTTTGCCCTCGGTCATCAGCATAACAAAGCTTCATGCGGGCGCGGAAAGAAGCATGGCGGCAATCGTTCAGTCAACCTTCTCTCCGGTTACGGTCCTTGGGCAGGTGGCCGCGGCTTCAGCAACCAATCCTCCGCGCTTTGAAAGACCCTCGGGCGCTGCATCAGGTTTTACCGCGATCACCGGAGTGGAAGGCGCGGCCGATTACCTCAAGGCCTACGCGCGCGCCGAAAGCCAGGCGAAGGTGAACGACTACACGGAAAAACCCGGCCGCGGAAGTCTGTCGGATGACGGCTTCATCTGGGCCATGCTCGACCCGCGCGATCAAAAATCGAATGTCGCCGTGCTTCGCGCATGCAAACAACTCTCGGAAGCCTTCAACAGGAGAGTTTGCGCACTTGTCCCGTCACCGCGGGACCGATGGCCCTCGCTCCTTGGCGTGGCGCGCGGCAACGGAGCGGACCGGGCCTTCTGCATGGACACGGGAAAAGGCATGCTGTCTATGGAAGGAAAACTGAAAGCGCTCCGCCTTATAGTTAAAGCGGCGGAGACGCCGCTGGTTGCTGCGGCCGCGGGGTGGACCCAGGCCTTCGGGTTAATTTCGGGCGAGGCCTCTTTGTCCCGGAAACAGATCGGCCTCTTCGGAAACGTATCCACGATCGCCGGACAGAATTCGAAAGCAATGACGCTTTCGCTGCCGGTATACAACGGAAAACTCGTCAGAAAGGAAACCTTGCGGGAAAACGCCTCGTTCATCTCAGTGGCGCAGGATGGGGAGTTCCCGGTTGCAGCGGAGCAGGGCGGTTTTACGGCTGTTGCTCTGGATTTCACACCAGACAGCGACTGGCTTACTGACCTGCCCGCGCTGTCCGAACCGTCTCTTTCCGAAGCAGAGGTGATCATCGACCTCGGCTACGGAATCAGGGACCGCGCGGGGCTGGAACTCGCGCAGCAACTGAAGCAGGCGCTCGAAACCTTGCGCGTGGCACCGATGTTCGGCGCCACGCGCAAGGTAACGCAGGATCTGAAGCTTCTTCCGCTCGCGGCCCAGATCGGGCAGACCGGCGCGCGCGTGAACCCGAAGCTCATCATCGCTCTCGGCATTTCCGGAGCGCCCCAGCACATCGACTATCTCGGCGGCCGCGCCCAAATCCTTTGTTTCAACAAGGACCCCGATGCGCCGCTCATGAAGCTGAATCAGGCCCGTACCGGGCCGCGTGTACACCCGATCGAGGGGGACCTGTTTGTAACGATACGGAAACTCATCTCGCGGCTTTCGGAGAAGTGAAACGCGCGTTCAGGCGAAAACAGCCGGGGCCTCCCGCCGCTGAAGTCCGGGACCGGCTACTCCCTCACCTGCGGGACGGACAGAAGCTGAATGTTGCCGTCAGTGCTCGTCAGAATGAATTCCCTGACAGGGGAATAATCACGGCGCATGACGCTTCTGAAAATGTCTGAGGCCTCTTCATCGGAAATGTCCGCGGGCGAAATCGTTGAAATCTCCGGAACGATATAAATTTTGGTCGCTGCGCAGTACTTTACGATCTGTCGATACAGTTCTCCCTGACATCTGCCGATATATCCGCCGCCGATCAGAAGTCTCTGCGACTTTACAACCTGAAGGAAATCGCACAGGGTGGCAATATCCTGTGCGGACAGGTTCCCGCTCACGATGGTCTCTGAATACATGTAGAACACCGATGTTTTCCGGCCCGTTGTTTTGTTCAGATAGGCCGCATAGGATGAAGACCCGACGACCCGGGAAAGGGAGCCGGCGGGAAGTATCAGCACGACAATGTTATCCAACCTGGCCTGTTCACTGATATAGTTCGCTTCGCGCTCGAACTGCTCCTTCATCAAGCGCCACTTCACGGCCGGATACTGTTCATCAAGCTCCCTGTCGATATAAAGAGCATAGGCGGGATGGACAATAATGGAAACGTCGGAAGCCTCGGAGCGAGGGCCCGCAGGGCCCGAAAACGGCAGCGTAATTCGTCGAAGAGACAATGGCTCATTAATCGCCGGATATTCCTTGAGGATGTCGCCAAACCGCGCCGATGAATCGGCGCGATGAGAACCGGCGCATCCGTGAAGCATGGCCAGGAGCGGCAGAAGCGCCGGCAATATTCCGACCATACGAAAGATATTCATAATTACCCTCGAATTCCGAAGCGATATCATACTATGTTTTTATTCTAAAGGGAACGGCTTTTTGTCTGAATCGGAAGCATGACGTGTGAAGGAATATGCGCCATTATCGGAAAACGGGTTTGTCCGCCGTTGGGAGCGGCAGGAGATTGTAGCTTCCGACTTTTCTATCGATGAACGATCTGACCGGTCCAAAATCCGAGGACAGGAGACTGTTCAGGATCTTTGACGCCTCTTCCGATGAAATGTCCTCCGGCGATATTGTGGATATCTCCGGCACAATATACGTCGGGGTCGTATCAACATAGGCGGTCAATTGATTGAAAAATTCCCGCTGGCATCTGCCGATGTATCCGCCGCCTACCAGGATTCTCTTCGCCTTTATTTCCTTGAGAAAACGATACAGGTTGATCAGATCATCCGTCGAAATAATCCCGCTATTCGGCGATTCTGAATAAACATAATATACCGAATGACTCCCCCAGGTCATGCTGTTGAGATAATTCGTATAGGACAGGGGATATGTGCTTTCCTTGTCATATTTTCCTGGCACGATCAGGATAATAATATTGTCGGTCAGAGACTCGCTGGCCACGAACTTCGCTTCGTTAAGGAATTGCCGTTTCATCAAATAATACTTTACATCCGGATATTTTTCCTTGCTTATGCTTAAATCCTTCACAAACACGCCATAGGCCGGATGCACGATAATGAAAACATCGCCATTATCATGTTTGCGCAGTTTTGGATCATTTGCCGTCACGGGAAGTTTCGGTATCTGGAGCGGCTCCCCTGTCTGAGGATAGAGATTAAGGATATCCGCGTACCGGCTGACAACAGGCCGTGCCCGCTCCGGCGTCGCGCAGGCCTGGAGCAGAAACAGCAGGAGCAGTGCTATGGTAACCGGCCAAGCCGGGGAGGAGTTTGTTGTTTTCACTTCATATTCCATGGAAACTGTAATAAAAGTCAGCTTTTAGTAATACAATATTTCTGGGAAAAAGTAAATAATATTTTCATTAGAAAATCATTTACCTTATGAAATCCCCCCTCGACGGGCAGAGGGGTTCTTTTATCCCCGATTTGCGGGACGGCGGGAGATCTTCTCCCACGTATCATCATCTATCTCATCGATATAGTCCTTGATGGGGTACTCTTTGCCGCACGACGCGCAGCGTAAGGTCACCGTTTTTCAACGGAGAAGAAGGGAAACGTTCGTACCGCAAATTTTACACTTCATGGAGTTCCTCGCAGCCTTACTCCACCACGTCCAGCTTGATCGACAGTTCCCGAAGCTGGCCCGCGGTCACACGCGACGGCGCCTCTGTCATAACACAGATGGCCTTCTGGGTCTTGGGGAAAGCGATCACGTCGCGGATGGACGCGGCGCCCGCAAGAATAGCAGTCAACCGGTCGAGACCGAAGGCCAGGCCCCCATGGGGTGGCGCTCCGTACTCAAGGGCTTCAAGCAGGAACCCGAACTTTTTCCGCGCGTCCTCTTCGGGGATATTGAGCAGACTGAACATCCGGGACTGGACCTCCGCGCGGTGAATACGAATGCTGCCGCCGCCGATCTCCGATCCGTTCAACACTATATCATAGGCCTTCGCCTTTACCCTGAGCGGGTCGGTCTTCATGAGCTCCAGGTCCTCGTCCTTCGGCGCGGTAAAGGGATGGTGCATGGCGTCATGACGCTTCTCTTCCGGGTTCCATTCCACGAGGGGGAAGTCCGTGACCCAGAGAAAATTGAATTTGTTCTCATCGATCAGGCGCAGCCGCCTGCCCATGAGCAGACGCAGGTACCCGAGCGTCTCGGCCACTATTTTCGGATTGTCCGCAATAAACATCATGAGGTCGCCCGGTTTGGCCCCGAGCCGGTCCGCAATGGCCCTGACCTGGCCGTCCTTGAAGAACTTGGCGATCGGCGAGTCGAAGCCCGTGTCGGTCACCTTGATCCAGGCGAGGCCTTTTGCGCCGAAAATTTTCGCTTCATTCGTGAGGTCGTCCACTTCCTTGCGCGACAGGCCGGCCATACCCGGCGCGGCGAAACCTTTCACCTTGCCGCCCTGTTCAACAGCCTGGAGAAATACTTTAAAATCCGAGGCCCCGGCGATATCGGAAATGTCCTTTAGTTCAAGACCGAAGCGCGTGTCGGGTTTGTCCGAGCCGAAGCGGTCCATGGCGTCCTGGTATGGGAGCCGCGGGAAGGGGAGCGCAAGCTCCACGCCCTTAACTTCCTTGAATACCGCGGCGAGGAGCTCTTCCATGAGCGACATAACGTCATCTTCATCGACAAAGGACATCTCGAGGTCTATCTGGGTGAATTCGGGCTGACGGTCCGCCCGCAGGTCTTCATCGCGAAAGCACTTCACGACCTGGTAGTAGCGCTCGAACCCCGCAACCATCAGGATCTGCTTAAAAAGCTGCGGCGACTGGGGCAGCGCGTAAAACATCCCGGGGTTCACCCTGCTCGGTACAAGGTAGTCGCGCGCGCCCTCGGGCGTGCTCTTGGTCAGAAACGGCGTCTCGATATCGATGAAGCCGTGGCTATCGAGAAATTGTCGGACCGTCCTGGTGATCCGGTGGCGCGTGATCAGCACTTTCTGGAGGCTCGGCCGTCTCAGGTCAAGGTAACGATATTTAAGACGCAGGCTCTCGGCCACATCAGTCTCGTCCTCGATCATGAACGGCAGGGGCTTTGACGGGTTCAGGACCGAAAGGTCGTTCACCAGCACTTCTATCCCGCCGGTCGGAAGCTTGGGGTTCACCGTATTGCCGGGCCGGGGAGCGACCGTGCCGGTCAGGGCAAGCACGAACTCGCTCCGGATATCGTGGGCCAGTTTGTGCGCGCCGGCGGATGTCTCGGGATTGATGACCACCTGCGTGATGCCGCCGCGGTCACGGAGATCGATGAAGACGAGCCCGCCGTGGTCCCGCCTGGTATTCACCCAGCCCATGAGCGTCACCGTCGAGCCCACATCTTTATTCGTCAATTCCCCGCAGGTATGCGTCTTTTTCATTGATTTCACCGGTCCAATACCTCTTCTTTGTATGATAAAAACAGGCTGGATAATAGCATCTCATCCGCCATAAAGTCAATAGTGTGTTGCGCGGGCGGTCAATGAGCAGAGATAATAAAACTCAGCTGGAGAGCGAAGAATTAATATGCTATAGTAACAGGCATGCCTCTCCCTTTTGTTTTCGCCGCACTTATTTCAGCCGTTGTCCTCCCCGCGGGGCAGGCTTCGGGCCAGCAAAATCCTATCCTGTTCACGCTCCCCACGACCACGACGTACGGCGGGCTCAGGGTCGCCCTTCCGGCTGGAAGCGGAAAGGCGCCGAAACTGGGCCTCGCCCTGGCGGGAGGCGGCGCAAAGGCCGCATCATCCATCGGCGTGCTGAAGGTGCTTGACCGGGAAGGCATTCGCGTTGCGGCGATTGCCGGCACCAGCATGGGCGCCGGCATCGGCTCCCTGTATGCGGCGGGATACTCACCCGACGAAATCGAGCGGATATTCCTCGCAACCGACTGGAACGACATCTACCGGGACACGCCCGGCCGCGCGTTCCTTACGCAGGAGCAGAAGGAATCGGGCAGCCGCCATTTGCTCACCTTCATGTTCCACCGCGGCCGTTTTATCCCGCCGTCAGGTCTCACCGCCGCCCAGAAACTTACCAACCTGTGGATGGCGAAAACCCTGGCAGCTTCGTTCGAGGCCGACCTGGACTTCAACAAACTGAGGGTCCCCTTCCGCGCTGTCGCGACGGACATCGAAACCGGGGAGGCCGTGGTGCTGGACCACGGCTTGCTGCATGAGGCGGCGCGCGCAAGCGCGGCCATTCCCGCGGTGTTCCAGCCTGTGGAACTCGGGGGCCGCCTGCTCGTGGACGGCGGGCTGGTGAACAACCTGCCGGTCGATGTCGCGCGGTCCATGGGCGTCGAGGTCGTATTGGCCGTGGACTCGTCCCGGAAGCTGGAAAAGCGGGAACGCCTCATCTCGGCCTTCGACATCATGAGCCAGTCAATCTCCGTGCAAGTGCGCCGGGAGTCGGAACGTCAGGCCGCCCTGGCCGACCTGGTAATCACCCCGGACACATCTGAATATTACTTTACCGACTTTCCGTCCATAGGGAAAATCATCAAGAAGGGCGAGGAGGCCGCTGAGGAGGCGCTGCCCCGCATCCGGGAGCTCCTGCGGGCCAAGGCGGAGACCCGGCAGGAGGCACAATGGTTCCGCATCGCGGGCCTTATCATTCGCGGGAATGTGTCGGCGACCGAGGCGGAAATACGGCAGGCAATGGCGCCTGTCCTTGCCCCCCTTCGGGAGTCGACCAGCGACGACATCCATCAGACCCTCACCGCGGTTTTCAACATAGGATGCTTTTCCGATGTTTCGCTGGAACTGACACGCCAGGGGGATACCTACAACGCGATACTCTCCGTCAGGGAGAACCCGGTCGTGAAGGCGCTTACCGTGAACGGGAACACCATAATCACGACCTATGAGCTGATATCCCGGCTCAAATGGCAGATCGGACGGCCGCTGAACACCGCCCGGCTGTCCGCGGACCTCGACGCCGTCGTGAAGCAATACCGGGACAGAGGATACCTCCTGACGCGCGTGGAGCGCGCTGGGTTGATGTCCGACAACAGCACGCTCGAACTCGCGCTGTACGAAGGCCGGGTGGATTCAATCGCCCTTTCGGGCGGGAACAAGACCCAGCCCTCCCTCATCCGGCGGGAGATACGAACAGCGGCGGGCAAACCTCTTAACCTCGACATCCTCGCGTACGACATACAGCATCTTTACGCGCTGGACTATTTTGAATCCCTGGCGGTGAATATCGCGAAAAGCCCGCAGGGCGGCGTCACGCTGACGTTCAAAATCAAGGAAAAACCTACAAGCACCGTGCGGCTGGGGCTTCGGTACGACCTCGAGGACGGCTTTACCGGCCTCACGGACCTAGTGGTGGACAATGTAACGGGAAG
>Ga0334722_10001880_pt1 | contig 24893 bp, 36 predicted proteins | sample C3_bottom_MG_FD_207210 | JGI IMG/M metagenome (GOLD analysis project Ga0334722, IMG submission 207210) | Sediment microbial communities from Yellowstone Lake, YNP, Wyoming, USA - C3_bottom | ecosystem: Environmental > Aquatic > Freshwater > Lake > Sediment | place: USA: Wyoming | collected... | reverse complement strand
TCGACCAGGTTTTCTTCCACTTTCGAAGCGGGCACGCCGTTCCTGCGGAACTTTATAAATTCCGATTCCTGGCTGCGGCGCATGGCTTCAGGGGTGGCAACCACGCGCACGCTGCGCCCGCTCTTGTTATCGATCAGTGTCAGGGCGAACTTGCCATAGCCCAGGCTGCGGATGTTGCCCTTACCAAAAGTGCAGCCGGTCACGACCTGCACGCCATCCGCAAAGCAGGTGGAGCAGTGATTGCGGTCGATCTCGACCAGAGCCGTCAACTGGCCATCCGGAGCATGCTGCACGCCCAGGGCCTGCATGGCGGCTTCGGCGGCGCGCAAGCCGAGCGGCATGGCCGGGCATTTGTGCCCGTGCAAGGCCAATCCAACTTTATAAACTTCATCGTTTCGATTCATGATTAACAATCTCCTGGTTATATTTCTCCCATCTCCAATACGAAAAGGGGGCGGAGGTGAGAGTTTTATCGCTCAATCAGAGCGGATTTTTCATCAAACATTGCTTATGGCAACCGAGATGCTGGTATCGGCACGAACGTTATCCGTCACCGGACAGCGTTTTTCGGTCTCTTCCAGCCAGGATTCCATATCTTCTTTGCTGACGCCTTCCATGTCGGCATCCACGGTTACTTTAATCTGTTGAAAACCGGCTCTTTCTTCAAAAGAACAGCCAATAAAAGCGCAGGGATTCATTACCCCTTCAATTTTTATCTTTATCCCATTGAGTTTATAGCCTCTCTGTCTTGCGATTTCATGGCCGGTTACATTCAAGCACCCCGCCAGTGACATCAACAACACCTGAATTGGTGATGGCCCGGCATCTGTGCCGCCCATATTTTCGGGTTCGTCAATGATCATCTTGAATTTTCCAGAAGTCAGGTTCATGCGGGTCGGGTTTTCGCTCTGACCGTGGACGATGACTTTTACTTCGCGGGGGACAGTGCGCACCTGTTCGTCTTGTACTAAAGGAGCTTCGTTTACATTGTTCATACCAGTAATTTCCTTGTTTTTTTCTCCTATCCCTGTGGGCATGATATCCAACAGGGATAGGGGCTTTGGGTGAGGGTTTTATCTCTCAACCAGGACAGTTTTTTCGTATCCAGAGCACGGAATGCACACCGGCTGGCCGTCTTTCATGCGCAGGTAGCGGTCAAAGACATACTCGCCGCACACACTGCACTTGGTCTTGTTGAACGAGCCTTTGACGGGTTTGTAGGAGAAATCCGGCTTGGCTTCCACTTTGAAGATGGCTTCATCGGGTTGGTCGTAGAGCCAATGGATCACCTCCTGCCGCACTTCCAGCGGGATTTGGGAAGGCTCGATGCCCTTCTTGCGGTAGACAAAGAACTCAAACTTGCCCATGGTGTCCACAAAATCAGGCATCAGCGAGTAGCGCACGGCACCCTTTTTAGGGTGGTAGAAAGTGGCTGCCAGTTTGCCATAAAAAGTTTTAGCAAACATCACCTTGCCATAGGTTGCGCCAGTGGCAATCTGCATACCATCCATCATGCAGGTCTGCGGGTGGCCTTCACCCAGTTCAGGGAAGATGAAGAACCCATGGTCGGGTTCCTTTTCAATGCCCAGGTATTCGAGCGCCAGCTTGCCCATACGGTAGCCGAGGGGCATAAAGGGACATTCGTGGGCATGAAATTCAAAAGCCCATTCGGGGGGGATAAATTGCGTTGTCATTTTAATTCTCCTTTTCATTTATTATTCCTTTCCTTATTCAGGAAGGGTTGAGGGCGAATTGTTGCTTAACCTAATAGCTTGATCAGGATCTGTATTGCAAAAACCCACATGATCAGTCCCAGGCCGGCTTTGATCATCTTTGTATTGATCTTCATGCTGATCCTGGCTCCAAGATTTCCACCGATGAGAACGGCAATGCCGGTCACCAGGATCAATGGCAGGTCGAAATGGTGGGAGGTCGCATGTCCGATGATTCCGGCCAGCGCCGAAAACGAGATGATCAGATGCGATGAGCCTGCCGCGATTTTTGTCGGGCTCTTCAAGACATAAACCATGAAGGGAACAATGAAAATGCCACCACCCACGCCCAGCAAACCAGCCAGGAATCCGACCGCTGCACCGAAGACTGCAATGAGCACGATCTTGCCAGTGGACAACTGCAAAGGTTTATTATCCTCGACCTTTCCCTTTTCCCAGTAGGAGTAGATCATCCTTGCTCCCACGCCCACCAGGAAAACCACAAACACCCACAGCAAAACGGTCGTATCAAAAGACTTGGACAGGGCGCCGCCTGCAAAGGCACCCAGGCTGATACCCGGCGCGAATATGAGCGAAGTTTTGTAGTCGATCATCTTCTTTTTATAAAAAATGTAGCCTGCCGATAATGAAGTGATGAGATTTAGTACCAGAGAGGTGGAAGTGGAAAGCAGAATTGCATATCCAAGCGTGATCAGCAACGGTGAATACACCGACCCTCCGCCTTGACCAAACATCGAAAAGATGAAAGCGATCGCAAAGGCAAAAATGACCGCCATGATCAGTGTTGAATTAATATCCATATTTGTTGATCCTCTACCAATTGCTTCCTAAGTGTCCAGTTTTGATTTCTTGTCTAAGCTCTGTTGCAAAGCTGCTTCTAACTTTTTCGCGCCGAGATACCCAATCATCACGATCTGCTCATCGATAACCAGCACGGGAGTGCTCATCACGCCGTATGACATGATTTTCTCCATATCCGTCACATATTCCACATGGGCATCCAAATTCAACTGCGCAACCAACTTTTCCACGTCCGAGACCATCCTTTTACAAGATGGGCAACCTGCACCGAGTACTTTAATATCCATCTCACAACACCAGGTTGAATAAATAGCCAGTAATGATGATGGCAATTGCCACCGTACCAATGAAGATAGCAATCAATTGCGGCTTGAGCACGCGCCGTAAAATGATCATTTCCGGCAGGCTCAGGCCAACCACCGACATCATGAAGGCCAGCACCGTACCGAGAGCGGCACCCTTTTCCATAAGCGCATGCACGATCGGGATGACACCAGCTGCATTGGAGTAGAGCGGAATTCCAACCAAAACTGCTGCAGGCACCGACCACCAGGCCTGTTTCCCCATGATCCCCACCAGTGCGCTTTCGGGAACATAGCCGTGAATTACCGCCCCGATGGCGATACCGACGATGACATACAACCACACTTTGCTGACAATTTCTCGGGTACTGGCCCATGCGATTTCGAAGCGCTGCGCCCAGGTGGGCTTGGCAGCCATGAAACCGTCCTTGCCAACTTTGATCTGCCAGACGAAGTCCTCAACGAAGCGTTCCAGTTTTAGGCGGCCGATCACCACACCGGCGATGATGGCGATCGTCACGCCGGAGAGCAGGTACAGCCCGGCCACCTTCCAGCCGAACAGGCCGAACAACATAACCAGTGCCACTTCATTGACCACAGGCGCAGAGATCAGAAATGAGAACGTAACACCCAGCGGAATACCCGATTCCACAAAACCGATAAAGAGGGGTACCGCCGAGCAGGAGCAAAATGGCGTGATGATACCCAGCGCTGCCGCCAATATATTGCCTACGCCCTCTCGTTTACCACCCAACCAGGCACGCGTTTGTTCTGCACTGAAGAACGAGCGTAGCAGTGTGATCATGAAGATCATACCACCCAGCAGCAAGATGATCTTCGGGACATCGTAAAAGAAGAAGGCTAGCGACTCACCCAAATGCGAATCCTTCGGCTCCGCCAGAAGGTCATAAGACAACCAATTAGCAAATGGCTGGATGATATTGTAAAGAACCAGCCAGGCCACAACCGCCGCGCCAACGAGGGCGAAGGCTTTGAGGCTCTGATTTTTTGGTGCCAGTTGTGGTTTTTGTGAAGAAAGTGTTTGTGTCATTTATTTTCCTAAATAAAATGTGATGAAAACCAGGAACACATTCGAAATACCGAATGGGTCTTGTCGATTTTTTTCCCCACCCGAAGGCAGGGAAATGGTTTCAGATATCGTTCAGTTTGTCTCTAACGCGTTGACCAACCAGGTGGTTACTTCAGCGGAGGTCGGTATGCGTCCGGCGCAGACAACTTTCTCATTGATGACCAACCCAGGTGTAGATAGGATTTTATAAGCCAGGATGTCTTTATATTCGGTCACTTTGATCAGCTCGGCTTCAATGGCCAGACCTGCCACCGCTTGACGTGCTACGGATTCTACATTCTTGCAGTTGGAACAACCAGACCCAAGAACTTTAATGGTTATCATAAAATGGCTCCTTATTATTAATTGAAATTTAGATTCTCTTCATTACTTTCTGTAAAGTTTAGAATATCAGGGTCTCTATTCTTCTTTTGGCAAAAACTGTTCCACGGCATCCAGCGCATGAGCGCCATAAATCGATCCCGGCCCCCCGCCCATTAGAATCCCTACACCGATTGTTTCGAGGAGTTCCTGGCGGGTGGCGCCAGCGATGACTGCATCGTGAACGTGATAGGCGATGCAACCTTCACAGCCGACAACAATACCGATCGCCAACGCCATCATCTCTTTTACTTTACTGCTGAGTGCACCTTCCGCAATAGTTTTTTTATGCAGGCGAGCAAAACCGGTCATCGGACCGGGAATCTCGCTCCCAAGCTGGGCAAGGCGATCTTCGAGAGTCTTGTACATTTCTACATAATCGGTTTTCATCATCCTTCCTTTTCGGAGATTACCTCGATCTGCGGTTCGATGATGATCTCGGATTTTACCGAGTTGGCGACCAGACTGTATTTTTGGGCGGACTGCAGGGCACGACGGGTACGAGCCTCAACTGCTTTCGAATCCTCATCTCCAGCCGATATCCGGATGACCGGCCAGAAACGCAGGTGGGTGAAGATCTCTGTGCGGTCCAGTTCGATCAGCTTGGTGCCTTCCGCCCGGCAATCATAGGAAATCAGGTTAAGCTTGTATCGTTCAGTCGCCCAGATGAACATCATCATGATGCAGGTGTTGGCCGCGGCCACAAAAGCATCCTCCGGCGTCAGGACACCTGGGTGACCCTGGGCATCCGGAGGAGCCGAAAAATCCATTTCGGGACCATTGCCCATGACAATATGACCCCAATGCTCACTCTTCCAGGCGACGGTGGTGTTATAGGTGGATGTTCGGCTCATTGGATTGCTCCTTGTTGCTTGTAAAAGGTTGCATATTCACGCGACAACGCTGTCGAATAGGCTTCATCTTCACCAGTCGGGATAGGGTTGTAGATCCTGACTGCTTCGAGCAGCTCCCGGATCGTTCCAGGTGAAGCCTCTTTTCCAGATTCACGGAATTGCTCGAAGATCAAGGGCAGAGCGACCAGTGAGATCGTCTTCCCATTGATGACAATATCCTGTAGTGGGATACCGGAACCGCAGGAACATGTCGCCTGGACCTGTTCCTGTTCTTCAGGTGCAGCGGTTTCTTCCACTCCTCCTGCTTTACGATTCCAGCGTTTATGCAGCAACTCATCCACCAACTCAGATATTCGTCCGGAGGTTGCATTCACCGCCTGTTGACCAGCCTCGTTTAAGTGACGTTTGCCTTCTACTTTATCCAGTCCATATTCGGCGACGAGATCCGTAACAACAATACTAGCCGCGGGCTTGCCGGAGTACATTTCCGTGCCGCGTGCCGCACAGCGTTTGTCACAGCCATCAATGGCGATGGTCGGGTAGAATTTTGCAAAAGCCCGGTCGCCTTCGCCACCTGCCAGGAACAAAGGCAGGCAGATGGTAACCGTATCCGCCGGGCGCAATTGCTCCAAAACTTTGAGCGCAGCCAGGCGGGTCACAGTACCTTCCGCTATTTCCTCCCCGGAGCAGGAGACAATACCAACTTTTTTATTTGGCAGGTCAGGCATTTTCGCCTCCCTGGTTCCCGGTCAAGAGACCATCCACCACGGTAGTGACTTCTTCTGCCAGGACACGGGCTAATTTCTGCCCGGCTTCGTTTAGTTCTGCGATGCCCTGGGGTTTAAGATCCTTGTAACGACGGTACACATCCAGAACCGCAAATTCCTGCGCGATCGTCCCACCACTCTGCTGGACCATTTTGGCAGCGCAGCCCAGTTTGCAGCCGTCAATGGTCACTGCCGGATAGGATGCGACAATAGACCGGCATGCCTCATCGCCGAGCACCAACAACGCCAACGGAATGAGCTGGGTTTGCCCAGGACACAAGTCCTCGGTAACTTCATAGGCTGCTTCCCGGCTGACGGACCCGTACGGCTTGCCGATCCCGCTGCAGGGCACAATTATGACTTTTTGAATTTTTTCAATCATAGTTTCTTCGCTTCTTCTTCCGCCTGGCTTTTCATGATCTTAAAATAAGCCTGAGGATCAAGCAATTTGGTACATTCCTCTTCCCAATTGACGACTTCCAGCACGGCCAGCCAACCTGCACCGTATGGATCCTGGTTGATAGCTTCGGGAGCGTCGTTCATAGCCGGGTTGACTTCGACAATTTTTCCGTTCACAGGTGATGAATAGGTTACATTCACCTTGATCGTCTCTATTACCGCCACTTCTCCCCCGACAGCCACTACTGTTCCTGCAGGTTTTATCTCTGCAAAAGCAACATCTCCACTGCGTTGTTGGACAAAATCAGACAACCCGATGAGGATGTGTCCGTTTTCATCTTTTGCCCACACCCCTTCCTCATTATAAGAACGATCTGTTGCAACTTTGAAGGTAAATTTATCAACCGTGGTTTCCAAAAAATCAGACATTGGCTACTCCTAGTGTAGAACAATTGGGACACTCGCATGAAGACAACGAAAGACTGGTTCTGGTGCCAATAGCAGATACTTCTAAGCCCGCCACGCGAGCAGCTAGTTCCACCATCTCCATGATATCGGGCTTTTCAAGTCGATAAAATATATACTTGCCATCCCGCCGGGTACTCAACAAACCTGCCTCGCGCAACGCCATCAGTTGCTGGGAGATATACGCCTGCCGGTAACCGAGATTTGCTTCCAAATGGCAGACACAGGCCTCACCTGCACCAATTGCAAGCAGAATCTCCAGGCGCGGTTCAGGACTGATGACTTGCAATAATTTACTTACTCTTGATATATTTGAAGGTGGATTTATTTTTGTCATATTCGTAACTCCGAATGCATTATATACTCATATTCGATAAACAGAATATGATATTTGTCACCTATTTGTATGAGTTTGTTATGTACTTCATACAATAACAAGAAACAGACCCCCATTTTCATTGTCATTCAAATAGACTTCTGGGAGAATATTCCATGATAGGTTTTGATTTCTTGGCAATAATGAACCCAAATTTTTCCATATCAAGGTTCCAAATCCAGATTCTCCTTGAAATCCTCCTCGTTGGAAAACGTTTTGCTGGTGAAATCAAAATACTGGATTAACTTCTTTAGTTATCAGAATAGTAGATATGGAAAAGATCGTATATTCCACATAATCTGAAATAGTCTAATTTTTTAATTCTGATCAGGCTCTTTTATAAATATTTACAATCCGCATTATCTACAGCTCATGACTTACGAAAAACTATCTCTGTATCCTGGTTAGTTTGCTTCAAGTACTATTAAAGTACGGTACACCCACCCAAAATCAATTTATTTCCGACGAGCTAAATTTCCACCCAAAGATCCTGGCCGAATTCGCCAGAATGCTTTCGCAGATGCCTTTTCTACCGATTGGAGTTTCCAGGCATTTAATAGCGACATCGATGGGCTGATCCCAGAAGACCAGAATCACACGATGGATCCATTTATCTACCAGACAGATAATAAATCCATTCAACGGATCAGCGCCGAAGAAGTCCTGCCTGGCCTGGCTACCAGCCTGAGTGCGAATGGGCGCTACCTTCTTTTTGGGGAACGTTCCAACAATCCGGAACCGGCTGCAGACCACTACAATTTCGCCTACCTGCGCGACCTGAAAACCGGGCAGGATGAGCTTATCGATTTTACTCCTTTGGAAAAGCAGCTATCTGTATCAGGTATCTGGGCCAGCTTGTCCCCGGACGGGCATTTCCTGGCCTTGGAAGTGATTTCAGATCATTGGAGTATCTATCTGCTGGAACGACCTACGGGCAAAATTATCCCGGTGAGTGTTAACCCGGATGGCCAGTTCACTAACGCTGACAGTTATGAACCTTTCTTTTCTCCAGATGGTGGCTACCTGGCATTTGTATCCAGTGCCAGTAAATTGGTCGCTGGGGATAAACCTTGTTCCGAGACCAACCTCAACTGCGGCGACGTTTTCATCTATGAGATCGCTACGGGCAGGCTCGAGCGCATACCAGCCCAACTTCAGTTCACAATGGGAAACCCTTATCCGTACCTGACCATTTCGGAAAAAGCCCACTGGCTTGCCTGGACCGAGCTTGAAGAACCTTCACCGTCATTTCACCCGGTAGTTCGCCTGTTCGACCGGACAACAGGCAAAATGGAAACGGTCTGTGCTGGGGTGGAGCCATCTTGTACCGGGCATTCTCCCTCGATCTCAACAGATGGGCGCTGGTTGGCTTTCTCGACAGTAGCAGCGACGGATGCCTCCGGTCAGCCCTTAGCGGATACTTATGCCCAGGTCTATCTGCTGGATCACCAGACCGGCCAATTAACCCTGGATGAGCATGTTCCCGGCTTCCGCGTCGCCGTAAGAAAGCGCCGGGTCCGCTTCGAGCAGACGGTAAGTAATGCGGCCCGAGATCTTGCGCGCTTCGTCGTCATTGAGCCAGGTGAGAATGGGCATGAGGATCCTTATGAGAATGGCATGGAAACATTTTTATTATAGCCTGCCAGGGGGAGAATGTCATGTCTTGTACGGCAGATTTTTCTCCCCCAATCAATCGATTTAACGGAAGAATGAATAGCTGCAGAGTGAAATAGCGTCTCTTAAGGGTATATGTGCGCCAACTTACCGCAAGACACAAGAAGTGTCTCCCGCTTTCAACCTTTTCTGCTCAACCACTTCTTGGTTTTTGATACCACGAATGCGTAAAATGGTGGTATCGCACACCATGACCGATCACGGTGTGCGCCTTGACCGATCAGCCTGTGCGACATGCTCCGTTTTTTTGCAACGAACAAAGATCAAGGAAGTTTCACTCCCAATTGTTCCAATATTCCTGCCAGTCCCCCTCCTCTTACTGCTTCTTCGCCGTAGTATGTGACCTTATCTCCTGCCACACGAAAAGTGAATACGCTTTTTGGCAGTTGGAAAGATTTTCCCGTTGGGGGCAACAAAACAGGCATCCCCAAAGGATTTAAGTCCAGAACACCCTTATGAGAACCCGTTTCCTGACCAGTGCAATAGATCAAATCCCCTTTTTCTTCAAAATAAGCAAAACCAAAACGATGGTCTGGAAAGGCCGTGAAAAGTATTTGAAGAGAGCCAAGGGCTTGTTGTTTGGTGAGATCCAACGATGCACCTTTTGCCCTGAAATCATCTGCCAGCACTTCCTGTAATCGCTTCAGATCTCTGGCTTCAAGCAATTCTGCAGTTCGTTTGGCAACTTCAAGGTTGTTCATTCTTTTCTCCTTTCGAAAACTTAATTTTGAGATTTGAAAATCATACTTTCCTAAACACAAGATTCAAACGGCTAATGACTACACTTCGTCTGCCCTTACAAGTTTTCCTTGTTCGAATTTATTGTACAATATTATATGGATTTTTTCAGCAACTGTACCTGGGTCTTGCAACTCACCATTCTCGTACACCTGCTTTGCAAGATCTACCCAGGCATATTCTTCCCTGTTTTTTGAACGTGCCACCTGTTGCATGGAAGTATCCACCATTCCTGGACTGATGCATATCACCTCAAACCCATATTCCTTGTCTTTTTGCTCAAGCCCAACACACTGAGCAAACATATTCATTCCTGCCTTGGAACCACAGTAGATACTTTCGTGGGGCAAGGCTGTAGACGCCGAACCTGAGGTAATAAAAGCCACTTTCTTCCTAATTCTGCCATGAGAAAATTTTCGTATAAACAAAGAGGTCAGGATCATCGGGGCGATCAGGCTGATTCTGACATGAGAATCAATTTCGCTCGCCGGGCATTTCTCTACGGATCCTAATGGTTCAACCGCAGACGCATTATTTACAAGACAGACAAAGTCAAATTTTTGATTGTCAACGACTTCGTCTACTTTCTCCATTATTTGGCTAATTCGGGATGTATCAGCCAGATCAAATGACAGATGATGATATTTTGTGGACTTCAGAATGGTAGACCGGCCTCTCGCAACGCCGAGGACCGTATCCCCTTTTTCCAAGATTTTTTGTGCTAATGCTTCCCCAATCCCCCTTGAGGTTCCCGTAATTAGAAAGAAACCGTTTTCCATCAGATCCTCCTTTGTATTTATTTTCTCCTATGCCATCGAAAATTGCAGCAGTCCCCGCCCCGACCGAGGGTCTGTGTGCGCTCCTAGCGTATCTTGGGCAACACCTCTGCCAGCCAATCATCCGTGCTGCAGAAGCATGCGGTCAGTTCCCTGGCATCGTGTTTTGCAAGCGTGTCGAGGATGAAACACCGGTAGATGTTCACCGCATAACAATCGGCGCTGTCCTCCACGATCTCCTGGGAACCGGGCATGTATTCATCTTTGGTCATCATACTCAATACGGGTTTTACGATAGGGAAGGGATCTGGAAAATAGTTCAAGACACGGATACCCTGCATTCTTCTGAAGAAAAATGCCGCCCGGAACAAGATATCCACTTCCGCCAGGGCTTTTTGCCGATCGCCATTCTCCTCCAGCAGCGCTTTATAGATTGACAAGCCGGGGAGAATGCGCGTGATCAGCGCCCTCCGATTGGCGCGGTTCGTTTCTGCAACATGTGCAATGAGAAAACCATCATAATATGCCTTCGCCCTGGATACAAGCACAAGCGCTTTTTGGTGATCAACCATGCCTGACAGGCTTTGCCGCCAGGTCCGGGAATGGGGCATGCGAGCCATGTAAATCCTCCGGAGTTTGGATCAACTCGTGATCCGGGAGCTGGTTACCCGGATTGTTTCACCATTTTGATCAGGACCTCATCAGGAATTTCGACCGATACATGCGTGTGGACAATCTTCCACGCATCCCCTTCTTTTTGAAAGACATGGGTGTGGCGGATCGGAACAATGGTGCCATCTGGCAGGGTGAGCCTGATGCGGTCCACGGTCCAGCCCACCGGGCCTTCACACCAGGCTTCCAGATAATCCACCTGAATCTCCATCCCTTCGCCGGTGGCTGATCCCACGTACTGGTAGATCGCATCATAACCTAGGAGCCACTCCTTGGGATCCGTGCCGACGAAGAGCACGCCCTCCTGGTGGGAGTAGCAGCGCCTGACAACCTCCTGGGAACCCCTTGGTGAGGCATGATCGCGATAGTTTTGAAGGACTATGTTTTTCAATTCATCCGATGGTTGCATGTCTTTTTCTCCTTTGGGTAATTCCATTTGGTCAAGACAACTCCGGACCGCTGCAACCCATCCAGCTATGCCGGCAGGGTCGGAGACGAAAGGTAATGTTCACGCGCCCAGACTTTCATCCGAAACGCCGACAGAAATATGCGCATAAACGATCTTCCACACAGCATTACAAAAACTGAAGCCACAGACAAACTAAAAAATGGCGAGAAGTTCTTTTATAACTTACTCTTTTCATGCCCGATGAATTCGAAAATATCTTTTGCAAATGCTTCATCCTCCAATGTGCCCATGTGGCCTTTACCTTCATATAATTTCAGGCTTGACCCATTTACTAGGCTTGCCATTTCTTCTATGTACTCTCGAGGAAAATACACATCCGCAGTACCACCAATTATCAGAATTGGAACTTGAATTCAAGTGAGGCTATCCTTTGCTTCATGGTCTAACTCCGCCTGTGCTTCAACCATAACGTCATTTTTGAAAGTCTCATGCACTTGACCTAACAACGCGCCTCCCATAAGCCAGAACACAGCTTTATATAAATATGCTGTAATCCCCGGGGGGTAAAGTGCGTCTACAATTGTGGCAGCCGCATTTCTTGTTTTTCCTTGGCTCAATAATTGGGCAAGCTTGTAATCGATTTTTTTACCAATATCACTCATCTTATGTGCTGCAATCGCAATAACTATGTGGTCAAATAACTTTGGATAATCTGCCGCAAAATGCTGGGCAATCATGCCGCCCATTGAAGTGCCTATTATGAGATCAACATGACCACTAAAATCATGGTTGATTATCTCTGCATAATCGTTCGACATATCCCTTGTCGAATATCCTTTGGGTTGTCCTTTCTTGCGGGAAACAAGGTAGATTGAATACTCTTTCGTGAAAGGATCGAATTCGTGGTTAAAATTCTGGATCATGAAACTGTTGGGAACTGTATTCCCAGGACCTCCTGGAAATACAATCATTTTCTTATTACCTGTTCCCCAACGGACATAAGGAATATTTCCGAAAAAATCACCATATTGGAGACCTGAAATACTCATAGGATTATCCTTTCACTTGTGACTATTCTTATAAAATCATTGTACGGAAAAATGATTGAACTTACAAGTTGCGCCTTGCAAATCAGCCGCCCATCGTTGATTCGACATGGCGGTAGATCGCCTCATACCCCTTGAGCCATTCCTTGGGATCCGTGCCAACGAAGAGCACGCCCTCCTGGTGGGAGTAGCAGCGCCTGACAACCTCCTGGGAGCCCCTGGTGAGGCATGATCGCGATAGTTTTGAAGGACAATGTTTTTCAATTCATCCGATGGTTGCAAGTCATTTTCTCCTTTTGGTTATTTCATTTGGTCAAGACCGTTCCGAATCGCTGGCACCCATCCAGCTATGCCGGCAGGGTCGGAGACGAAAGGTAATGTTCACGCGCCCAGACTTTCATCCGAAACGCCAACAGAAATGTGCGCGTGAACGATCTTCCACACATCATTTTCTTTATGAAAAATATAGGTGTGACGAACCGGGATTTCGATGCCATTGGGTAGTCTGGCCGTAACTTGGTCGGCAACCCAGCCGAATGCCCCCTCCTCATAAGCATTCAGTCCATCCACTCTGATCTCAAGTCCAAGGACATCGGCAGCTTCGTAAAAGTGCATGATCGCCTCGTATCCCTCATACCGGTCACCGGGTTGTGAGCCGATCAACAACACCCCGTCCTGATGCGAATAGAGGAGCTTTGCATAGTCAAAGAGCCCGCCCGAGGCTTCTTTCTCATAGAGTTGGAGAACGAGGTTTTTTATTTCAACACATTGATGCATGAGGATTCTGTCTTTTACAAAAATCGCCTGATATTTTCCAGCCGTTGCGTATTGGTTTCCGGTGGATCGGATTTAGTTTCCATCAAGGTCTGGTAAAAGTGATTTTCGCGGTGTATTCGATTGAATCGCCTCCCACTACCCCTGTAGAATGGGCTGTGATCGTGGCGGGCTCGTTGGTAACAATTACCACATTCCAGACACGCACCGTACCTACAACGGGATTCGTAAATTCAATAGGCCCAAAGGCCTGGAGGTTGACGGTATAGCCTTCGATGGTCATCTCATAAGTCATGCCTAACCAGATCTCATCCAGCGTCATCTCGCCGGAAGAAGGCGCAAAGATCCCCTGGGAGATATTGACCTTCGTTCCCACCGGCAGTTCACAGGACTCCGTGCCTGTGCTTTCTTCATAAGGGCAATGAAGTTGTGTCACATAGGTTACATCTTCGCCATCCCCGGTGGTAATGAGAAGATCGCCTATCTTCTCTTCCGGGGTGATCGGCTCATTGACCGGCTGCAGGGTCGCTCCTGAACATGCACCAGACATGGTCACAAGCATTATGACAAGTGATAGAACAAGAAACTTATTCATGGTCATTATCCTTTTCATACGTAGTCTTTGGTCGAGGCCGGTTCGTCCTGATGCTCTATGGAATTAGACTTTTCCCATAGGATGTGATGGTGAGCGTATACCCGGCCGGATCGAGGAAACTGGCTGTGCGTAGTCCCCACGGCTTGTCTATCGGAGGCTCAATAAAATTGACACCAGCTTCCGCCAGCCAAATATATGACTGATCGACATCCGGTACCACAAAATCAACCACCACCCCTTTTCCGCCTGCCCCCCACTTTTTTCGCTCATCAGGGGAAGAGCTGATACACAGCGTCATCTCGTGCTTCTCGCTCACCCAGTACCCAATGAACCAATCGTAGGTAACTTCCCGTACCTCGAGGCCCAAAATATCCTCATAGAAGGCTCGTGCTGCCTTCATATCCTCATGATAGAGGATGACAAAGGACTCTGTGGGTGAAATTCCCATTCTGGATCTCCTGCGTCTGAACAAGGCAAGCACTAAAAGCCTGTCATCTTTGCGTTTTACCCTTTGTATCTGAAATCACACTTCTTTCCATGCTCTGCGATCGTACTGGTGCGTATCAGCTTGGTCCCCATAGCTTCAGCAACTGGATAGTCAAGCCGGCACATATACCTTGAGAATTCATCTGCCTGTTGGGCATGGAAGAACTTACATATCCCGCACTCCAGGTAGTCAAACCCATAATCGAAACTTTCACCATCTCCCTCAACAAACTCGTATACGAAATCACCCGGATACCGACGTTTTTGCGATTTCGCTGCCAATCGACGCGCGGCCTGATTGCCAAAAAAGTTCCGCTGAATTGGGATGAACAGGCGCATCAATGCAAATAGTCTCGAGCTGTACATCTTTCTGACAGCCTCATCTATCAAAGCGCCAACATCATCGGCAGAGTGCCCGTGTTCCGTAAGCGTGCAATAAAATGCCAGGAAGAACGCTGACGCAATAATGAGTTGGGTGTGTGGATTGCGCCACCCGCCGGTGTCGGGTAGTTGTGGAATAAGGGTATCCATTTCCTGCCGGGTTTCTTTCAAAATAGTAACCATTTCTTTTTTGCCGAAGTGCATTGTTAAAACAGGTTGCATCTGCGTGGAACTTATTTCAAACAGAAAGAGGAGACTTTGTCGTTGGAATGCATCTTTCAACAACATAAACCTGCTCCTTGAAAAACCACCAGCGCTGTCTGAGCGCCATCTATTGCATTGCTATGAGTATTACACGATCTATCGTACTGCCTTTATCAAGTCATCCTTCACCAGGGTTGCGTTCTTGAACCCGGCTTGTTCCAGGAATCTTTTGTAATCTATAAATGAGTAAACATCCCCTTTGGCGGTGATGGCATACAGCCACGGGCCATCAACGACGGCATCTTCGTTTTTGCAGTGATCTTCGTCACTCAGGGAGGCCTCAATGATCAATATTCCACCTTCCTTCAGAGCCGCATGCACCTTCTGAAACAGTCTCACAAGATCGGCCGGCCCGAAAAAGTAGGTGACCCAACCCAACCGGGCAATATCGAACTGTTCCTGCCCATAATCCAAAGAAGACATGTCACCCGGCAATAAAGTGATCTGTTGTTCAACTCCCAGCTTTTGGGCTACCTGTACGGCAAATTCCAGCATGACAGGCCAATCCTGGAGCGTTATGCACACGCCGGGATGTTGCAATGCCAATGCAATAGAGGCGATCCCAACACCGCAGGCAAGATCGAGCATCTGCAACCCGGCTCGAGGCTCAACTTGAAGCGCCTGCCAATAGCCATCGTACCGTTTGAGATAACGGCGCGGGGCGAGTGCCCGGATGGCGTAGAACGGGACAAAATGGCCTGCCGCCTCTGCACTTGTGACATCAGCAATGATCGGACGTTTTCCTGTGCGAATGGCTTCCGCAAGTTGACCATGCCTTTCCCAGGCGAGCCATTCAAGAACAAAATCACCCAGGTAAGTTGGCCTGCCAGGCAACAGGTAGTATTCCGCCCAGTCCGGAATTCGGTAAATCGAGGCATCCTTCTCCAATAACTTCATCAAGGTCAGGGCATCCAACAAGCAACGCACACCGCCCGGGTCCGCTTCCAAGGCGGACGCAATCTCGTCTGCCGTCCGGAGACCTTTGTTGATCCAAACCCAAACCTGCAGTTCTATGCCAGCGCGCAGGATCGGCAGTTTGAGCAGGGGGTCTGTGACTGTCCCAAAGAGCAAATCCAACAGGGTATCTGGAGCAGGCGCTTCTTGTGGCAAGTCGGGTTGATTGCTCACGTTGAAACTCCTTTCATATCAGGCGATTTATAAACATCAATATGACAGTATTCCTGAAATCCAAGGCGGCGATAAACGCCATATCCTGCGGGGGTCGCATACAGGACACTGAAGCGATATCCTCGTTGGCTTCCGGCTTGCGCAACAGCCAGGGTCATGGCTGTCCCGTAGCCTTTCCCGCGCACCTCGGGTAAGGTGGACACATGCCAGATGCCTGCCACCCCGCCCGCGCAGAACAGACGCGAAGTTGCCACCGCCCTCCCGTTTTCCATCCCCAGGAACAACTGGCTTTCACTGTTCAAGTCAAAGCCCAAACTATCGAACATTTGATAAAAGCCGTCCTGCAGTGCATTGGATAATTCATCCACTTGCGCGAGGATATTCACCCATTGTTGGAGCTGATCCCTTGTCCTGACAGGCTCGACGACAAAACCATTGGGAAGTACCGGTGCTTGTTCCAATTGCCGCAGATCTACTGCCATCCCCGGAGGACGCATAAAGGGCAGAAACCCGCCTGCCTCGAGGTACTTTCCGAGATCCACTGGGATGGAGGAAGGACCCACCTGCCAGTACATCGGCAGGCAGCCCTGCGAGCGATAGCGCTCCAGAACATGTTTGATCTTTGCATCCGCTTCATCCGGCTCAAAACGGGCGAGATATACATGGCATTCGGAAGGGTCAAGCCCGGTCAGCACGGCCAGGAACCCATCCTCCTGCCAGACCGTGGTGCGCGGCATTCGGCCAAAGAGTGGGATGTGCCCATGGAGATTGACCTCCAGAGCCTTTATCAAGGTAGGCGTGGAAGAGTCGGCCAGGATACTGTTCATTTCTATCTGCTCGTAAATAAAATCCTGATCATCCACCCTTTTCTAATTGTTCGACCCTGGCCTTAAGTGCTTGATCCTCCGCCTCAAAGCCGCCTCTGTCGTTTTCTTTTACAATCAGGGGTACAAGCAGGCCGGTGAAGATCTCCTTGTCAATAAAATGGATCCCCCCATCTCCAGCAGGCTCCAGAACAAAGCAGTGCTCCCCCTGGAAAAGGAATGGGAGACCCACGTGATATTTCCAGCGCAGTTCACGGTTCGGCTCCACTTTGGTCACAATGCAGTGCAGGGTCATATCTTTGGAACCGGACTTAAAGGTGACATCCACCTTCGCGCCCAGTTCCGCCTTCCCGATGGCATGGTGGAGGAATGGATTCCATTCCGGATATTTATCCAATGCAGTTAGTACCTGCCAGACCTTCTCGGCTGATACTTGAATATCAATTTCTGCTCGAATCTCCTTCATGTCATCTTCTCCTTTTTTCTGTATCTGGTGAGAATCAACTGGCTCTTAACAGCAGACCATCCTCGTGGTAAGAATACCGAAAATAGTTTCCCGGGCAGTCAATTGTGCAGTGTTGGGGGAATGATCAATATTATTGCACTAAACATCAGCTTTAGCAACTTTTTTATACCTAGATCACTGCGCTTTTTCGCAACGAATGTACCAATTTTCTATGATGAAGTGAAAACGCAATCCCCCAAAACAAACTTCCCGCCGATATATCCCATACCCATGCAGTGCCATCAATATGCTGTTTCAGTGCTGATTTCTTGTGTGTAATTATTTTCTCCCTTTAATCGTCTGTTTTGCGTTCTCAATATCATCCTATTTGAGTTATTTTGTCCTACAAGGATAGTTGTAAGAAATGAATTACAGTTTTATAAGGCCCCTTGACAGACTCATATTGCAAGGAGTATAACCACGATCGTAAATCAAACCTCGTTAGGCCAGGTAGCTGCATGCTAAACAGGCCATTGCCCCGAAACGTCCAAAGACGCCAAGGGGTAGACCAGGTGAGGTCGGCTTAAGGCCTCACTCAAAGTGGCTGGGAGCAACATCCCTACGACGCGCAGCGCTGAAGCTCAACCAGAGAGGCTGTCTTGCGGATTATTCCTGCAAGACGAATGTGTTTGTTATGCAGCCTCCCTGGAAACACGGGAGGTTTTCATTTTTCCCTGCGCTCTTACCAAGCTTGATTTCGGTGGATTCACAGGCGTAGGATTGAAAGGAGGTGATGGTCATGGATCCAGATGGTAGTAGTCCTCTACCAGACTTGTGCTGGCGATCAGGCCTGCGCGCTTGTCTGCGTCCAAATCATCCCCTCCCCGGATCGGTGTGCGGATGTTCTAACGCAGCTTCGCAAGAATTGGAATGTCGCCGTTCGCCAGCCAACGAACGGCGTTTTGTTTTAAATGGCTCTATCAAAAACGCCGGCCGATTAATGGTTTTTATTCGAATTTGATTCATCGGAGGCTATTTATGGCCTTTACCACCCTCTCCCCTAGGAAGCAGACCATTCGGTCCGGTTTTTGGAAGAAGGTCCTTCTATTTCTGTCCGTCTTTGGCCCGGCGACGATCACGGCCATGGCCGATAACGACGCCAGCGGGGTCGCCACCTATGCCGTCGCCGGCGCGACCTTGGGCTATCCGATCCTTTTCCTGTTGGTGATAGTCACACTCCTGCTGGCAGTGTATGTCGTCAAAGGAAATGGGACAAAAGGGCCTGTTTGCTAAGAGACACTTTTGATGTTGTTAGTTGAAATTATACACTCACTTGGATCTGCAAGTTATGCAAGCGTCTTTGCTGCAGGGTTTGTATCTTTATCTCTTCTCGTTTGCCCAACACCTCCTTCTGTCTGCCGAAATACACATCCGCTGGGGTCAGGTTGTCCAGTGATTCGTGATACCGTTGATGGTTGTAGAACTCCACAAAACTAGCGATCTCACGTTCCAGTTCCCAGGGGGAATAGTAGTTCTGTAATTTCACAACGTTCTTCATCGAGCGATGATAACGCTCGATCTTGCCCTGGGTCATCGGGTGATAGGGCGCACCGCGTGTGTGTTCAATGTGCTTTCTATCCAGAAACACTTTGAGATCTTTGGACAGGTAGCAAGAACCATTATCAGATAACAAACGTGGACGGTGCTCAACCAGAACGCGATCCAAGCCGGTCTTGTCCAGAGCGATCTGCAGTGTATCTTGTACATCTGCTGCTGACATGCCTGGTGTGAGCTTGTATGCCAGGATGTAGCGTGAATAGTCATCCAATATGGTGGAAAGATAATACCAACCCCAGCCGATGATCTTGAAGTAGGTAAAGTCTGTCTGCCACAGCTCGTTCACTTGTTTGGTGGGGTGCTTGAAAGTATCCGCAGCAGTGATCACATCAAATACCGGGCTTTCAATCAAATCGAAGCGCTTCAGGATACGATAAACACTCGATTCTGAGATGAAATAGCCTTCCTGGTCGGTGAAAAGCCAGGCTATCTGGCGAGATGACCGGTCTGGGTATTTCAGTGCCAGGTTCACCACCTGCTGACGTACTATTTCCGGGATGCGGTTCCAAAACTGCCGTGGCCGGGGACGTTTGTCGAGCAGCCCATCTTCACCTTCCTCCAGGTAAGCACGGTACCAACGGTAAAAGGTACTGCGTGGCACATCCAACTCTTTCACCGTGTGGCTGACAGACATATCAGAGTGTTCAACCAGGTGGATGATCTCACGTTTCTCTGCAGCGCTGCGCCGGATCATTCGTCCCATGGGGTTTCCCTGCCAAGCAAGCTTTTTTTGAGAACGCGATTCTTCAGAGATAGCTCTGCCACCAGCTGTTTTAATTGTTCGTTCTCTGTACGCATCGAATGCACTTCCTGGTTGTCTGCCTGCCGTTGTGTATCTCCGGTCAGACGTTGTTTCCCCGACTCTAAAAACTCCTTTGACCACTTGTAGTACATGTTGGGATGGATGCCTTCGCGTCGGCACAACTCAGCGACAGCACTTTCCCCTCGCAAGCCTTCCAGAACGATACGGATCTTTTCTTCTGCTGAGTATTTCTTGCGCGTCTTCCTGCGGATCTCCCGAACTGTTGTTCCTACATCTTTTTTCTTGTCCATGACACACTCCTTGTTCCTTGATTTTAGCTCGGAATGTGTCTCTTAGTTTTTACCCCTCTTTTGTCTCACGGGCTCTGACACGCTACAGTCTTAGCTTTGCATTTTTCGCAAACAGTTTCAATACCGTCCATAGAGTCTTGGGAGTCTTGAGGGGTAACCAAGGCAGATGATTTATTTTCAGCCCGTTGCATCAAAGCTAGAGTACCTACCAGCCAGCCCATAGCTAGGAAAATGGATACAATGGTGGCAATACCCCATCCCGTGCGCCCCCTTCTGAAAGCGACAATAGCCGCAAGGATTGGAAAGCCAAAACCAATTATTCCAACCAGAACGAATACAATGGTTTCTTCCATCATTTATGTCCAACTGCTGAAAAATTATTGGGAAACTTCCTCCATTGTACCATTTACAGCATCACTTTGCCTTTATTTTTACGAATATTTCTTAAAAAGCATTATTTTGGGTATGGTAATAGAGTTCGTCAAACATACCGATGCCAAAACCGGAATATCCGATACCACTTTCACAAGACAAGCATTTTTCATACACTTTTTGATAGGGAAATCTCCCCTGCGGGTGTTTCAAGCCTTAATATTAGGGGGACAGGTCCCAGGCAGGAAAGGGGCAGCGGCTTCAAGTTTCCGACGAGCAGCAGCTCCCATGCCAACCGGAATATTCGGAGAGATGTGCGCAAGCAAACCGAAATGGTCAAGATGGGGATGGGAAATTAGGATACCCAAAAGGGAAGGGTCGCTACCGTCCAACCCGGATGTTTTAGGAAGATATTGCTTACTATTGATTACTGCGTCCAATGGCAAACCGAAGTCAATAAGAAGTCGCTGACCGCAACTCTCGACTTCAACGCAACTACCACCTATTTGTTTGCTACCGCGATGAATGCAAACGCGCATCTTGTTTCCATTTATTTCTTATTTCCAACATAAAGTTCAGCAACGGTGAGAGTCATCATTCACTGCTTAGCTTGGTTTAGTCAGGTTCTCTCCGCTGGTTTTTTTGTGCTTAAACTCCTGGAACGCAGGTAGTCTCTCTGTTGCCGGCGGGTTTGGAAACAGCAGCTCAACTCCCAATGTGGTCTCAACCTCCAAGAAATCCTCGATAAACCGATCTCCATTATAGATCCAGCCCGCTCTCAAATTCACTGCTTTCTCGGCAAAGTTGAATCCAGCGACCTCATTTTCGTGTTGGTAGTCAACATCAGTGGAAACCCGACCCCACAGCTCCAAAAATTTCTCAGGGTGGTATATAGACCGGCACAATTGGCTAAGTCCAGGTGTCTAATTCTAAAATTATATATATACCTCAAGATTATTCACAAGTGAATTTACCGTGTAAAGCCCAATTCCTTCAGCTTTGGCCTGTTCTTCCAAAGCAGGGGTGAAACCAGAACGGGCGAATAAGACAAATTGTATCTTCTGTAGATTATGATTCTTCTTCAATATTAGCGCTTTTTGTTTAAGTTCAACCAAAATATTGACTCCAACTGGATTGACAGACCATTTACACTCTCCTATAAAGGCTGCCTTCTCTGTTTGATTGATTGCCAGAACATCGATCTCTGTTTCCCGATCCCACCATCCTCCGATTTGTTCAGGCATGAAGTCTAATTTATCTGCTTGTGCCAACCTGGCTACGAATGCCAGAGCGGCCTCTTCAAATGCTGTGGACACAAAATGATCCAGATCTGGCCGGATCTTTTGTTCAAGAATCGCATCTGCCAATCCCAGGTCAAGCCCACTTTGATTTGGATGAACATACCGGAACCAAAAACGCAAGAAATGATCATCAATCTGGTAAATCCCCTTTTTGCTCTTTTCGGGCTGCTTTTCGGTTGCTGGTACACGGCGGGTGATCAAACGCATCTGTTGAAGGATATCCAAATATCTGGCTACAGATGTTGCCTCGCTTACACCAGATGCTTGCGTAATTTCATTTAAACGAGTTCGACCTTGAGCAATAGCACGCAGAATGGAGAAATAATTGCGCGGCTCACGTAATTCTTCCATTAACAGCAACCGCGGTTCGTTGAAAAGCGCTCCCGTTTGAGCATCCAGAATATGCTGACGGATATTGGTAAAAATATCCTGGTTGCCCATAAAATTAAGCAGGTAATAAGGCATTCCGCCGAGAATAGCCCAGGCTAAAAATTGTTCTTCAGGAGAATACTGCGGAAAGAATAATGAAGAGGACGGCAAATCCAAAGAACGGAGCAGGCTGCTGGCAGTTCTCCGCCCATACAGGGGAGCCTGGTAACCCAATACTTCTGATTCCATCATGCCAATATAAGAACCGCACAACACCAACATGAGATTTGTTTTTTTTAGTTTTCCATCCCAAACTTTTTGCAAGATGGAAGGAATGGCTTTATTGCCACTGATCAAGTAAGTGAACTCATCCAATATAATAATTGGACGGGGGTGCATGGGTAGATCAGCCAGCGCTTGAAACACTGCATCCCAGGTCGGGAATGTAAAACCAGCGGGAGCATCTGAATGGTTGAATCCATAGATTTGTTGGGAAAAAGTAGCCAGTTGTTCGCTATCGTTGCTGAGAGTGGCGATAAAAAAGACGTGCGGTTTATCAACGCAAAAAGCACGCAACAATTCTGTTTTTCCTACACGACGTCGACCATATAAAACAAAAAGCTCAGCATGATCTGAACTGTACATGTGACTCAATTGCTCTATTTCAGTTTTTCGGTTGATGAACATAAATCCTCCAGCGTATACCTCTTTAGTAATACTAATCATAATTATTATAATCGTGATTAGTATATTTTTCAACAAACAATGAAAATTCTAAAGTCGCACCTCTAACCTTCTTTTAGCCTGGCTATTCGTACAATCTTGAATTGAAACTGTTAAGTCTATATCTTCGGAGAAACGCCTGATGTTTCCGATTGCTTTGTATAATGCGGTTCCTCTTTGAAATTTGCAAAGCCTTGATCTTGATTATCAGCCAGTTCAATGAGAATTAACATAACCTAATAATCCTTTTTAAGGATATCGTCTGCCCGAATACCTGAGCTCTCTGATTCACTGAGCAATAGTGTTTCAAATGCAGGTTGATCTAAATGAAGTTTCACCATAATCCGGCTGCTGCAATTTCACCGAGTTTCTTTTGGGTTTTTTTACTGTAATGTATTCCAGCATACCCAACTAGTTTTCTAAAATCCAATTTATTGTCTTTAATGTAATTAAGAATGATTGTTTCGGGGTGGAGAGCATCAAAAGCCAGCTTTTCTTTATTCGCAATGACATCCAGTAGTTGCAAATAGAGATAGTTGTCTTCAGTTATTGCAACTCTTGGTTTTTGAATTACCACCTTTAACTTTTTATCGGTCTTATTACCCTTATATTTATATGCATTGGTCGCATATTTTTTGTATTTGGGGATTTGGGTGGTAAGTCCTATCTGATTTAAAAAGGAAGCACCCGTTTCATAACCAGTGGTCACACCATTTTTTTTTGTAAAACGATCGCGAGTGATGAGCGCCGGGTTGAGTTTCGTTTTACCAAAAGGGGTGTTTTGAGCCTTATAGTAAATTCCCTTCTGATACCTCATCAAATCATAGATCTCCGCAATTCGGGGCAGGTTTACATTTACGAGGGTCTTCGCGTGATCTATCGTTATATTAAAGTGGCCGGCAAGGTCAAGAGCGACATCTTCCGTATAGATCGGAGTATTAAAAGGTAACCGGATAACATATTCCGCAATATATTGTTTGTACCCTGCTCGATTCATCATATCACCTCATTTGTTATTATAAATTTACTTTTATGTCAAAAAAGTAATAAAATAATAACATACTTGAATAAAAAAATCAATCCCTCATATAACGAATACTGTCCCATGTGGATACAAAGTTTGAAATTATTTTAACTCCCCCGCTTTCTCCCACCTAGACTCTGCAGCGGATGATTCTTCCATGTACCGGTAAATCGGCTCGAAATAAACATCCCCATTCTTCAGATCCTTGGCCACATTTGATATGGCAGTCACCCGCCTGACCTCGTGGCGGATGCCGATCTGCACCAACAAATCCACTGCGTCGGAAATCATTTGATTGGCTTCGTGCAGCCGTACACCCGCATCTGCTCCCATGACCGTAGCCAACCGACGGGCAGCTTCGCGTGGACTATCGGCGTGGAATGTGCAGGCTCCGCTATGACCTGTCATCAATGCCCGAAACAAACTCATGGCTGCTACCCCATCTCGTACCTCACCAATTACAAGGTAATCGGGAGACATGCGCATGGCATCATCCACCCCGTCTGCCAGGGTATAGGACCGCACATCCGTGCCAATCGCCTGTGGTCGGGCTTCCACAGTCTGGACAGTCGGTCGGTCAACCCAGATCTCCTCCGGATCCTCGATCTTCACGATGCGCCAGGTTTGTGGCAGAAAATTGCACAGGGCGCTGAGCAAGGTGGTTTTCCCGGTACGGGTTCCACCCGAGATTAAAATGCGGAAACCTCTTTCCATGGCTAGACGTAGCGTGTCCATCATCTCGGAACTCATCATGCCGCGCTCCAACAACCACTCCGGGCTGACCGGTTTTTGCTCATACAGACGAATATTGATGGACGGGTTTCGGCCAGGAGGAGCGATGACCGGATGGAGTGCCTTGATGCGCCCACCTCCAGGGTTATGAAGTGTCGCCGGCAGCTTGGCGTTGATGCTTGGATTGGTCTCGTTCAAGGTTTTATTCTGCGGACCAATCAAGCGATCCAGCACGCGCCAGATCTCACCCGCTTCAGGGTGCAGGTCGATGCTTTCCCAGCGCACCATGCCCTTGCGCATGATCTGCAGCAAGCCGCTGGAATAAATGGTGATTTCGGACAGG